>Ga0209158_1000746_pt1 | contig 22953 bp, 16 predicted proteins | sample GraSoiAngelo_140_FD_185897 | JGI IMG/M metagenome (GOLD analysis project Ga0209158, IMG submission 185897) | Grasslands soil microbial communities from the Angelo Coastal Reserve, California, USA - 14_0929_12_30cm (SPAdes) (version 2) | ecosystem: Environmental > Terrestrial > Soil > Grasslands ...
TGCGGCCGCACGAGAAGACGCACGCCGCGCCCAAGGCCGATCGCCTCGCGCTGCTGCGGGCGACGCGCGCCAACCTCGAGGCGATCTTTCTCCTCGCCCCCGATCCCGACGGCGCGCTCGCGACGGGGCTCGCCGCCGTGACCCGGCGCCCGCCCGCGGCGCGAGCCGAGCTCGACGGCGTCGCGATGCGGCTCTGGGCCGTGGCCGGCGACGAGGGGGACCGCCTCGCGGCTGCCGCCTCTCGCCACCCGCTCTACATTGCCGACGGCCACCACCGCTACGAAACGGCGATCGCCTACGCGCGGGAGAACCCGCGGGCCGATCGGGTGCTCGCCTTCGTGGTGTCCGCCACGGATCCCGGGCTCGTGATTCTGCCGACCCACCGCATCGTCTTCGGCGCGGGCCGGGATCCCGCGAAGCTGATTCCGGCGTGGCGCGAGTGGTTCGACGTAGGGCGTGTGGCACCCTGCGCCGACCGCATCGAGCGGCTGGCAGAGCTGGGCCGTCAGGGAACGGCGTGCATCGTGGCGTTTCCCGGCGGCTACGACCTCACCTTGGTGCTGAAGCGGGACGCGCCGCTCGACAGGTTTCCCGAGCTCGGGCACACGGAGGCCGTGCGTGGGCTCGACGTGGCGCGCATCGAGGCGCTCGTCGTGCAGTACATTCTCAGCGCCGGCACCGCCACCCCGTCGCTCGCCTACACGGCCGACGCCCACGCCGCGTTCGACGCCGTGCGCAACGGCCGGGCAGCGGCGGCGGTGCTGCTCAATCCCACGAAGGTGGAGCAGGTGTTCGCGGTGGCGGACGCCGGCGGGGTCATGCCGCCCAAGTCCACCTATTTCGTGCCGAAGGTGGCGAGCGGCTTGGTCATCAAGGCGGCGGAGGGAACGTGAGCCTGAACGGCAAGAAGGTCCTGTTCTTCGCGGGCCCGCTGTACGAGGATCTGGAGCTCTGGTATCCGAAGATCCGGCTCGAGGAGGAAGGCGCGGCGACCACGGTCGCGGGCCTCGGGGAGAAAACCTACCAGGGGAAGCGCGGGTATCCCGTCACCGTGGACACGAACGTGGATCAGGTGAGTGCCGCGGGCTTCGACGGGCTCGTGATCCCGGGAGGGTTCGCGCCTGATCAGCTGCGGCGCTACGATACGGTGCTCCGGATCACCCGGGAGATCTATCAGGCTGGGAAGCCGCTCGCGTTCATCTGCCACGCGGGATGGGTGCCCATCTCGGCGAAGATCCTCAAGGGCAAGCGGGCGACCAGCGTCCGGGCCATCAAGGACGACATGGAGAATGCCGGAGTCATCTGGGAAGACGCCGCCGTCGTGATCGACGGGAACCTGATCTCGTCCCGTACTCCCGCGGACCTGCCCGCGTTCTGCAAGGCGCTGATCGCGGCGCTCAGGAAGGGGCCGGCGGACTAATGCCGCGCGCCCGCGACCGCATTCTCGCGAACCTCGAGTCCGTGTATCGCGAAGCCTACGAGCGCGCCAACGCCGCGGGGGACCAAGCGCGCATGGCGGACCTCGACGCCGCCTATCAGCGCGAACAGCTCCTGCTCGAGGTGCTCCTCGACATCCGCGACGCGCTGGCTGCACCGGGCGAGGCGAAACCGGAGCAGGGTCCGGGCCCCCTCGCCGCGCTCGAGACCATCCGCCGCATCACCAAGCTGCGCTGAGGGGATCCGATATGTCGCGACGCTTCTCCGCCCCCGGGCTGTTGCTGATCTGTCTCGCCGCCTGCGGCCGCAAGGCCGACCTCGTCATCACGGGTGGCGTCGTCTGGACCGGCCTCTCCAGCGGCCAGCCGCAGCCCGGCGCCGTGGCGGTCAGAGGTGGCAGGATCGTCGCGGTCGGTGACACGGCGGTGGTGCGCCGCTACGTGGGCGCCGAGACCCAGGTCCTGTCCGCGCGCGGCGGGCTCATCATGCCCGGGTTCTCGGACGGGCACACCCACTTCATCAACGGTGGCTTCCAGCTCGCCTCCGCGGACCTGCGCGATGCGGCCACGCCGCAGGAGTTCATCCGGCGGCTCAAGGCATACGCCCAGAAGCTCAAGCCGGGCGAATGGATCACGGGCGGCGACTGGGACCACACCCTCTGGAAGGGAGCCCCGCTGCCGCGGCGCGAGTGGATCGATTCGGTGACCCCGAGCAATCCCGTGTTCGTGAATCGGCTCGATGGTCACGAGGCGCTCGCCAACAGCGCCGCGATCAGGGCGGCCGGTGTTACCAAGGACACACCCACGCCCCCAGGCGGTGAGATCCTGCGTGATCCGCGGACCGGCGAGCCGATCGGCATCTTCAAGGACCAGGCCTTGGGCCTGATCGACAGAGCGGTCCCAGAACCGAGCGCCGAGCAGCGCGACTCCGCGCTGGCACGGGCGCTCGCTCATGCCGCCTCGCTGGGCGTGACTGCGACCTCCCATGTGTCCGCATCCTGGGCCGACCTCGCGAGCTATCGGCGGCTGGAGAAGGCCGGGCGGATGACCCTGCGCGTGGCCGTGTACCTCGATCTCTCGCAGTGGCGCGCGGTGGCCGACACGATGCGTCGCTCGGGCCCGGGCGACTGGGTCAAGATCGGCGGGCTCAAGGGGTACGTGGACGGCTCGGCGGGCTCGCGCACCGCGTATTTCTTCGAGCCCTACGCGGACTCGGCGGGCTACGCAGGGCTGATGCAGTATGCCGAGCCGGACCTTCGCAACTGGATCGGCAACGCCGACTCGGCCGGGCTGCAGGTCACCGTGCACGCGATCGGCGACCGCGCGAACGCCATCATCCTCGACATCTACGATAGCGTCGCCAAGGCCCACGGGGCGCGCGACCGGCGCTTCCGCGTCGAGCACGCGCAGCACCTGCGGCCGCAGGACATCCCCCGCTTCGGCCGCCTGGGCGTGATTGCGTCGATGCAGCCCTACCACGCGATCGACGACGGCCGCTGGGTCGAGGGGCGCATCGGACCGGTCCGCATCAAGACCACCTATGCGTTCCGCACGCTGCTCGACACCGGGGCGAAGCTCGGCTTCGGGTCGGACTGGACCGTCGCGCCGCTCGATCCCATCCTGGGCGTCTACGCGGCGGTGACGCGCCGCACGCTCGACGGCAAGCATCCGAGCGGCTGGGTGCCCGAGCAGAAGATCACCGTGGGAGAGGCGCTGCGCGCCTACACCGAGGGGAACGCTTACGCGACCTTCAACGAGAAGAAATGGGGGACGCTCGCCCCGGGCTATGACGCCGACCTGGTCGTGGTCGATCGCAACCTGTTCACCATGCCGCCCGACTCGCTCGACCGGGCGATGGTGAGCTACACGGTGGTCGGTGGCAAGGTCGTGTACGCTCGGAAGTAAAGGTGTCACCTATCCGGAGTACTTGAACCCGGCCGCCTGCAGCGTGAGGGCTGGCCCCTCGCGCTCCACGCCTGCCTCCACCACCTCCCCCAGCACGAGCGTATGGTCGCCGCTCGGCATCGTAGCGACCACGCGACACTCCAACCAGCCGAGCGCTTCGGTGAGGATGGGCGCGCCCGAGACCGGAGCTGGCTTGGTCTTGATCCCCTTGAGCTTTTGCGGGGTGTTGGCGGAGGAGCGGCCCAGCTTGCCGGCCAGGTCGCGCTGGCCATCGTGGAGCACGTTGAGCCCGAAGTGGTGGGCGTCGCGGATCAGGTCGATCGTCTTCGAGGTGTTCTCGACCGCCACCACGACCATCGGCGGCTCGAACGATGCTTGCGTCACCCAGTTCGCGGTCATGCCGTGCTCCTCGCCGCGGTGGGCGACGGTGACGGCGTAGAGGCCGTAGGGAAAGCTCCGCAGCACCGTCTTCTTCGCGGCCTCATCCATGCTCGTCCTCGCGTGGTGGGTGGGTCCGTCGCGCAGTGAAATATTGACCGGCCTCACCGCGGCCGCCATCTTGCCCCGAATCAGGCTATTTTTCTCCCATGTCGACGCGCACCAAACCGCAGCCGAAGGCCGCCAAGCCGCTCGCCAAGGCGGACCTGCTCGACATGTTCCGCCTCATGTACCTCTCCCGCCGTCTCGACGACCGCGAGATCCAGCTCAAGCGCCAGAACAAGATCTTCTTCCAGATATCGGGTGCCGGCCACGAGGCGGTGCTCGTCGCCGCCGGCAGGGTGCTGCACCCCACGTACGACTGGTTCTATCCCTATTACCGCGACCGCGCCCTGTGCCTCGCCCTCGGCATGACGCCGACGGAGATGCTGCTTTCGGCCGTCGCCGCGGCCGACGACCCGAATTCGGGTGGCCGCCAGATGCCGTCCCACTGGGGCCACAAGGCGCTCCACATCGTGAGCCAATCGAGCCCCACGGGGACCCAGCTGCTGCAGGCGGTGGGCTGCGCCGAGGCGTGGCTGCGTTTCGATCGCAGCGACGGCATCGCGGAGAAGCCGATTCGCGGCGACGAAGTCGTCTACTGCTCCGGGGGCGACGGCACCACGAGCCAGGGTGAGTTCTGGGAGGCGATGAACACCGCGAGCAATCTGAAGCTGCCGGTCCTGTTTCTGATCGAGGACAACAAGTACGCGATCTCGGTGCCGGTCGAAGTGCAGACGGCGGGGGCCTCGGTGTCGAAGCTCGTGGCCAACTTTCCTGACCTCTTCATCGAAGAAGTGGACGGCTGCGACCCGATCGCGTCCTTCGAGACCCTGACCCGCGCGGTCGCGCACTGCCGGCAGCGCCGCGGTCCCGCCCTCGTGCATGCGCACGTCATCCGGCCGTACTCGCACTCGCTGTCGGACGACGAGGTGCTGTACAAACCGCCCAAGGAGCGTGAGGAGGAGTCGAAGCGGGACCCCATCGCGACGTTCTCCAAGCGGCTGGTGGCCGAGGGAATCGCGACTGCGGCGGAAGTCGAGGGGATCAAGCAACAGGTGGACGAGGAGGTGGAGGTCGCGGCCGACATGGCGCTCGCCTCCCCCCAGCCCCAGCCCGAGACGGCGCTCCACTACGTCTACTCCCCTGACGTCGATCCCACGTCGGAGCAGTTCGACACCGAGGATGACCCCCAGTTCGCGGGGGATCCGACGACGATGGTGGACCTCCTGAACGTCTGCCTCAAGGACGAGATGGCCCGCGATCCGCGTATCCTCCTCTTCGGCGAGGACGTGGCCGACGTCAGCCGGGACCAGTACCTGGGCCAGGTGAAGGGGAAGGGCGGGGTCTTCAAGGTCACCTGGGGGTTGCAGCGGCAGTTCGGGAGCGGGCGGGTATACAACTCGCCGCTCGCGGAGGCGAACATCATCGGGCGGGCGATCGGACTCGCCACGCGGGGCCTCAAGCCGGTCGTGGAGATCCAGTTCTTTGACTACATCTGGCCGGCCTACCACCAGCTGCGCAACGAGCTCGCCACGCTGCGGTGGCGCTCGCACAACGCCTTCAGCTGCCCCGTCGTGGTGCGCGTGACGTATGGTGGTTACCTCAAGGGCGGGGCGATCTACCACTCGCAGACGGGCGCCGTCGTGTTCACCGCCATTCCCGGGCTCCGCGTCGTGTGCCCCGCAACCGCCCTCGACGCGAACGGCCTGCTCCGCACCGCCATCCGCTGCGACGACCCGGTCCTGTTTCTCGAGCACAAGCACCTCTATCGCCAGACCTACAACAAGGCGCCCAACCCCGGCCCGAACTTCATGATCCCCTTCGGCAAGGCCAAGGTAGTCAAGGAGGGGCCCGACCTCACGGTCGTGACGTACGGGGCCGTCGTGCACCGGGCGCTCCTCGCGGCGAAGGAACTCGAGGAGAGAGACGGTGTGCGGGCCGAGGTCATCGATCTGCGGAGCCTCTCGCCGATCGACTGGGACGCGATCGCCCGATCGGTGCAAAAGACCAGCCGGGTGCTCGTCGCTTACGAGGACGCGCGCTCCTGGGGCTACGGCGCCGAGATCGCGGCGCGCGTCGCGGACGAGGCGTTCTCGTGGCTCGACGCGCCCGTGAAGCGCGTCGCGTCGACCGATACGTTCGTCGGGTACGCCCCCACGCTGGAAGACTTCATCCTGCCGCAGGTGGAAGATCTCGCGCAGGCGATGCGCGAGCTGCATGCGTTCTAGCGCCGCCCGCGGCTACAGCCTCTTGTTCTTCCTCTCCGGGGCCACCGGGCTCGTGTACGAGCTCCTCTGGGTCCGGCTCCTCTATCAGGCGTTCGGCTCGACGATCGAGTCGGTGACCACCGTCGTGGCCGCCTACATGGGTGGGCTCGGGCTCGGCGCCTGGCTGCTCGGGCGACGCAGCGACCGCCACACGCGGCCCGCGGCCCTCTACGGCAGGCTCGAGATCGCGATCGGCGTGTTCGGCCTCGTCTCGCCTTTCGTGCTGGCACTGGCGCACCGCGTCTACGTGAGTGCGGCCGGGGCGCTCGGCCTCGGCGGGGGGGTGAGCGTGGCGCTGCGGTTCACGCTGGCCGCGCTGGTACTGCTCGTCCCGACCACGCTGATGGGCGGCACCCTCCCCGTGCTCACCCGCGCGTTCATGGGCACCGAGCGCGATCGCCTGAAGCGGTCCCTGGGCTGGCTGTACGGCATCAACACCCTGGGTGCTGTCGCGGGCACGGCGCTCGCCGGCTTCTTCCTGATCGAGTACGTCGGCATCCGGGCAAGCCTCTGGGCCACGGCCGCGGTCAACCTCGGACTCGGAGCGGCGGCGCTCGCGCTGGCGCGCCCGCTCGAACCCGTTCCCGTCCCCGCGCTCGCCGTCGACGGGCCGGTGGCCCCGGTGGCCCCGGTGGCCCCGGCCGCGGAGGCGGGTCGCACGCTGCGCAGAGTGGGGCTCGGGTTGCTCGGCGTGACCGCGTTCGCCGCCCTGCTGCACGAGATCGCGTGGACTCGCGTCCTGGTGATGATCGTGGGAGGCTCGACGTACGCCTTCACGCTGGTGCTGCTCGTCTTCCTCCTGGGGATCGGACTGGGCAGCGCGGTGTTCACCCGCGGCGCCGCCGCCGCCTCCGAGACGGCCGCCGACGCGGCCCTGGCGCAGGGGGTGACGGCGGCGGGCGCGGCGCTCCTGTTCGCGTTCTTCAGCTTGCTGCCCCGCTACATCATCGCCGTGTTTCAAGCGCAGTCCTGGGGTGCCTCCCAGCGGCTGGTGGCGCTGGGCCTCGTGATCGGCGGCGTCGTGCTGGTTCCGGCGATCGGGATGGGGATGACCTTTCCGCTGTTGACCGATCTCGTGGCGCCCGGCGGCAGCGGCCGGGGGGAAGACGTGGGCGCGCCTACGCCCTGAACACCGTGGGCAGCATCGCCGGGGCGGTGCTCACCGGCTTCGTGTTGGTGGTGGCGTTCGGGACCGATCTGACGCTGCGCTTGGGCCTCCTTGTGAGTGCCGCAGCGGCGCTCGGACTCGCGGCGCTCGCGGCCCGCGGCGTTGCCGAGGGCTCGGCGCAGCACCGCCGGCTGCGGGCCCGCGTGCTCGGGGCGGGCGTCCTCGCCAGCGCCGGGCTCGTCGCGGCGCTCGGCGCCCCCCGCTGGAGTACCCGGCTGATCGACCTCGGCCCCGCCATCTACGCGCGCGAGCCGATGGATCGCGCCGCCGTCGAGACGTTCCTCGGCCATCGCGGCGCCCGCCAGCTCGCCTATCGCGAGGGCCGCAACGCCACCGTGTCCGTATGGGAGAGCGGCCCGGGCCGGAGCCTCAAGGTGAACGGCAAGGCGGACGCCTCCGACCACGGAGACATGGACACCGAGATCATGCTCGGCCTCGCCCCCGTCGCGGCCCGCCCGCAAGCGAGCACCGCGCTGGTGATCGGCTACGGCAGCGGGGTAACGGCCCGGGTGCTGGCCGACGTGCCGGGCATGCGGCGCGTGCGCGTCGTGGAGATCGAGCCCGCGGTGCTCGCCATGAGCCGCTACTTCGAGCACGTCAATGACACCGTGCTGGCGCGCCCCGGCGTCGCGGCAGTGGTGGACGACGCGCGCAGCGCGCTCCAGCTCGACCCCGCACGCTACGACGTGATCTCGTCCGAGCCGAGCAACATCTGGCTGGCGGGGGTCGCGACCCTCTATACGCCCGAGTTCTACCGCATCGTGCGCCGTCGCCTCGCGGACGACGGCGTCTTCTGCCAGTGGGTCCAGCTCTATCAGGTGCCGGTCCCGGTCGTTGCGGGCGTGGTGCGGAACATCCGTACGGTGTTTCCGCACGTGGAAGTGTGGTTCAGCTCGCCGGGCGACGTTCTGATCGTCGGCTCGCTCAAGCCGCTGACGTACGATGCGGCGTGGCTCGCGCGGCTGGTGGGGCCGGGCGGCGCGCTGGGCGGGCTCGCGCGGGAGTACCTGGCGGTGGATGCCCCGGAGCAGTACTTCGGCCACCTGCTGCTCGACTCGATCGGGGCGGCACGGCTCGTCGAGCGCGCCACGATCGTCCACAGGGACGACCGGCCCCGGCTCGAGTTCGTAGCCGCGCGCCGCTTCCTCGACACAGGGACGGAGGGCGTTTTCGACTCGCTCGCCGCCTTGGCGGGTGCGGCGCCCGCGCACGGCTCGCCGCTGCTCTTCGCCAGGGCGCTCACCGCGCGGCGCGGCGACCTCGCGGCGTGGCGTTACGTCGAGGCGGCGCGGCGCCAGCGCCCCGACGACCCCTTCTGGACGGTCCACGCCGCGGCCATTCGCCTCGGGGCCGGCGACACCACGTTCGCCGACACCGCCCTCGCGCGGTTCGTCCCGCGGAGCGCCGATGCGGCGTTGCTCGCGGGGCTCGTCGCCGCGAAGCGGGGACAGGGGGAGCGCGCGCGGCGCCTGCTCGCACAGGCGCTCGCGGGTGGCGCGGGAGTGGACAGCGCGGAGGCGAAGGCGGCGCTCGCGACGTTGGCCACGCGGGACAAGCGGTGGGCGGACGCCGCGGCGCTCGCGCGGGCCGCGTTCGCGGCGGAGGGCACATTGCGGCACCCCTATCCCCGGGCGTGGTTGGCGGAGGCGTTGACCCGCATGGTGCAGGCCGGCCCCGCTGCGTCGGCGGACAGCCTGCTCGCCGACGCCGTACGCGGTCGGCCCGGCTGGTCGACGCTGCACGAGCTGCGCGCGTTCGCCGCGCTGCGGATGGGACGCTGCGATGTGGCGGTGAAGGAGTTCCTGCTGCTGCTCGACTTCGGGATCGAGCGCGACGACGGGCCCGACCTGGTGATGCGCTGCCGCCGTGGCCTGAAGCTCTAGGCCCTGGGCCTCTCCCCCAGCGCCTCGCGAATCTCCCCCGCCGCAGCGATCGCGTGGTCCACGTCGCGTGACAGGGCCCGCGCCTGTTGCGTCGCCTGCGTGAGGTCGTCCAGCACGGCCGCCACTCCCGCTGAGCGGAGCCGCAGCAGGTCGAAGCGCACGTTCTGCATCGCCAGCACACACGACTCGACCTGATCCTCGATCAGCTGGCGGCGCGTCACGAGATCGGTGAGCGTCTGCCGCTGCCGCGCGAGCAGGCCGAGCTGCCGCTCCCGCTCCGCCCCCTCCGGCTCCTGCTTCGTCGCCGCGATCTTCGCATCTAGGCGCGCCAGCGCGCTCTGGTCCACATCCGCGCTCATCGTATGGAGCATGCGGGCGAGCTCCTCGGCACGGTGCAGCAGCGCGTCCACCGTGTGCAGCACGTCCGGCAGCAGCTTCTTCTCCGACTTCGGTACGCGCTCGAGGATCTTGAGGATCGCCCTGCGGTCGTTGCGCGCCTGCTGGACCGCGCCCGTCTGGCGCCCGAACTCCCCACTCGTGGCGGGCGGGAGCTCGGCCGGCTTCGCTCCCGCGGCGAGCCCGAGACGGGCATCGGCGGCGTCGGGTGCGGGAGGCCGGTACAACACGTCGCGCCAGGAGTAGCCGGCATGCCAGAGCCTGATGTAGCGCGGCACGAGACTGAACGCGGCCATGAAGCCCGCGACCATCAGCGACCAGCTGGGCACATGATGGCCCGTGAGGACATCGACCAGGAGCAGCGACCCACTCACCGAGGCCCACCGCACGAAACTGGCGCGCGCATCCCGCACGATTGCCGCCTCGCCGGCCTCTCCCAGCGGAGCGGGCTGCTCGGCGCGCCCCCGGCGGCTCGGCCGCCGGTCCCGCTCGCGCCCGCGTTGCGCGGGCGGGCCCAGCGGTGCCGGCCGCGGGGGGGCGTCACTGGAGCGGCGGGCGCCAGCGGGTGGGCGACGCGGCTGGTACGCGGTCGCCGTGCGCGCCTCCAGGGACCGGCGTAGCGCGTCGGCGGTGGGCCAGCGGTCCTCGGGATCCTTCTCGAGGCAGCGCATCACGCAGCTCTCGAGGTCGGGCGGGCAGTCGGGGCGCTTCGCGACGACGCGCGGCGCCGGCTCCGTGATGTGCTTCATCAGGATCCCCGGCACCGTCGGGGCGGAGAAGGGCAGCTCGCCCGTGAGCGTCTGGTAGGACACGACGCCGAGGCTGTAGAGGTCGGAGCGGCCGTCGATCTCCCGGTCGCCCGCCGCCTGCTCGGGGCTCATGTAGTGCGGTGTGCCGATGGCTACGCCGGTGGCCGTGAGCGTCGCGGGGCCCGTGGTGGAGGAGAGGGCCTTCGCGATTCCGAAATCCGTCACGACCACCCGGCCCCGGCTCCCTTCGAGCAGGATGTTGTCAGGCTTGACGTCGCGATGGATGATGCCGACCGCGTGCGCGGCGCCCAGCGCGTCGGCGGTCTCGATCATGACCCGGCGCGCCTCCTCCGGAGGCAACCGGCCCCGGCGCTTGAGCCGGGCCGCGAGCGACTCCCCGTCGACATACGCCATCACGAAGTAGACGAGGCCGTCCGGACCTTCGCCGACGCTATGAATCGGCACGATGTGCGGGTGGGAGAGCTGAGCGGCGGTCTCCGCCTCGCGCAGGAACCGGATGCGGATCTCCTCGCGGAAGGCGAGCTCGGGCGGGAGCACCTTGACGGCCACCTGGCGCTTCAGGCGCTCGTCCCGCGCCTGATACACCACGCCCATCCCGCCGCGGCCGATCTCCCCCGCGATCGTGTAGGAGCTGCCCAGCGCCTTGCGCAGGCGCGTCACCAGGGAGTTTTCGGCCTCGGCCATGCGGTTCCGCGAAGGAGTGCGCGGATAGATTTAGCGGCGCGCGGGCGGTCGTGCAACCTTCAAAAAGGGTTGGACTTACACGTCAACGGAACTTGGCCGCTAGCTTTTGGCCGTTGGCTGCTCCGCGCGTGGCCAAGCGCCACCCTGACGGCTAAGGGCCAATGGCTAATGGCTCCCTGGCAGTCTCCTGCCTCATTGGCCGCTTGCTACCGGAACGCGACACCCCATCGCGGCGTTAATTGTGGCACGGTCGATGCTGTGGCCATGTCGTACGTGGTGTGACGGACCATCTCCTGCTTGAGAGATCGCAATGTCTGAGCGACTGACGCTCCCGGTGCTTCCGCTCCGGGACATGGTGCTGTTTCCCGGCGTCACCGCGCCGATCGGCGCGGGGCGGCCGGCCACGCCGACGGCTACCTCGAAGCCGACCTGCGGGAGGCCGAGGAGCTTCCGCCCCTCAATGCAGAAGACGCGGCGTTCGTGGCGCTGTACCGGGAGACCCGGCAACGCGCCGCCGAGCTGGGCCAGAAGTCCGGGCTCCCCGAGGAAGTGGTGAAGCAGGTCTTGGAGGGAGTCACCGATGCCGGCCGGTTCGCCGATCTCGTGGCGGGGTACCTCGAGGTGAAAGCGCCCGAGCGCCAGGCGCTGCTCGAGACCCTCGCAGTCGAGGAGCGATTGCGGCGGGTGCTGGTCCACATCCAGCGCCAGATCGGCGTCATCGACGCTCAGGAGGAGATCAAGTCGCAGGTCCAGGAGGAGCTGGGCGAGCGGCAGCGTGAGATGCTGCTGCGCGAGCAGCTGAAGGCGATCCGCAAGGAGTTGGGCGAGGAGGACGAGGGAAGCGAGGTCGCAGAGCTGCGCAAGCGGTTGGCGGAGCTGGAGCTTCCCGAGGCGGCGCGCAAGGAGGTGGAGCGGGAGCTGGCGAGGCTGGAGCGGGCGAACCGCGACTCGATGGAGGCCCAGGTGATCCGGACCTACCTCGAGACCATGGCGGAGTTGCCGTGGGGCACACGGGCCGACGAATCGCTCGACCTGAAGCGCGCGGCCGAGATCCTCGAGCAGGACCACTACGGCCTGAAGGACGTCAAGGACCAGGTGGTCGAATTCCTGGCGGTGCGCCAGCTGCGGCAGCGCGAAGCCCCCTCGGCAGCCCCGAAGGAGCCCGCGCCCGAGGAGGGGCGCCGGCCGCAAGGGAACGAGGACGACAAACAGAAGGGGCACATTCTCCTGTTCGTCGGCCCGCCCGGCGTCGGCAAGACGTCGATCGCCAAATCGATCGCCCGCGCGATGGGCCGGCCCTACGTGCGCATCTCGTTGGGCGGCGCCCGCGACGAGGCGGACATCCGCGGCCACCGCCGGACCTACGTGGGCGCGATGCCCGGTCGCATCGTCCAGGGGATGAAGCAGGCGGGCGCGAAAAACCCCGTGTTCCTGCTCGACGAGGTGGACAAGCTCGGCGTCTCGTTCCAGGGAGACCCGGCCGCCGCGCTGCTCGAGGTGCTGGATCCGGCCCAGAATGACTCGTTCACGGACCACTATCTCGGTGTGCCGTTTGACTTGTCCGAGGTGCTGTTCATCGCGACGGCGAACTTCCCCCAGAGCATCCCCGGGCCGCTGGTAGACCGCATGGAGGTGGTCAACTTCGCGGGCTACACCGAGCGGGAGAAGCTCGAGATCGCGAAGCGCTACCTCGTACCGCGCCAGCTGCGCGAGAACGGGCTGACGGTGGATCAGCTCGTTCTCACGGAGGCGGCCCTCTCGGACATCATCGCGAGCTACACGCGCGAGGCGGGCGTCCGCCAACTGGAGCGGGAGATCGGCAAGTTGGGGCGCCGGGTGGCGCGGAAGATCGCGACCGGCGAGGTCGACCGCCTGACCGTGGACCGGCTGGATGTCGAGGACCTGATTGGCCGGCCCAAAGTCCATCCGGAGCGCAAGGCGCGGGAGGACCAGATCGGCGTCGCCACGGGGATGTACTACACACCCGTCGGAGGTGATATCATGTTCGTCGAGGCGAGCGTGATGAAAGGGAAGGGCGACCTCGTGCTCACGGGCCAGCTCGGCGACGTGATGAAGGAATCGGCCCGTGCCGCGCTCACCTACGCGAAGTCGCACGCTGATCTGCTCGGCATCCCGGAAGAGGCGTTCAACGACACGGACATCCACGTCCACGTGCCCGCGGGCGCCATCCCGAAGGACGGGCCGTCGGCCGGCGTTACGATGGCGACGGCGCTCGTGTCGGCGCTGTCCAGGCGTCCGGCCCGTCACGACATCGCCATGACGGGGGAGGTCACGCTCCGCGGGCGGGTGCTGCCGATCGGCGGCGTCAAGGAGAAGGTGCTGGGCGCCGTACGAGCGGGGATCAAGACGATCATCCTCCCCAAGGAGAACGAGGCGGACCTGCAGGATCTCCCGGAGGACGTGCGCAAGTGGTTGGACGTGCACGTCGCGGAGGAGCTGGGCGAGGTGTTGAGCCTGGCCCTGCGCGGCGCACGCTTCGAGGAGGGTCACCTCGTCTTCGAGGGCGAGGCGCCGATGGAGCCGAGTCTGGTCTCTAAGAACTGACGGCGCGCACGCCGTTGACCACGAGATCCACCGCAGCCTCCTTCCACCGTTCCCGCAACGTAGGCTCGTCCGCCCCCAGCGGGGCCGCGCTTGCCGCGATGAGCGACTCGAGCTGCAGGTAGGCCACCATCAGTACCAGCGCTTGCGCCGCCGTGACGTGGGGGTCGAGATCGTCCCGCACCTGACCGAGCCCCTGCCCCTCGGCGAGCAGCACCACTAGCCGCTTGATCGCCGGCGTGAAGGGGCGGGCGTCCGAGCGCTGGGCCTGGCTCAACAGCGTGACGAGCTCGGGGTGCGACGCGAGGAATTCGAATTGCGCCCGCAGCGCGTGCTGCAGCCGTTCCAGAGGTGATCCCGAGAGGGGCGGGATGTCGGCGAGCGCCCGCTCCAGCTCCGCTGCGCCGCGCGCGAGCACGGCCTGGAAGAGTCCCCGCTTCGAGTGGTAGTAGTAGAACAGCAGCTGCTTGTTTACTCCGGCGCGGCGGGCAACCCGCTGCACGCGCGCCCCCGCGTAGCCCTGGCTCGCAAACTCGTCTCGGGCTGCCGCGATGATCCGTAGTGCCCTACCATTACTCAACTTGGGTGGCAGGAGGCTAATTCCTCAACCAGATGGTTGATGAAATGTAGGGTCCTCGCCCTACCCACGCCAGGTTCTCCGGTACGCGCGGTAGCCCCTGAGTGAGGAAGCGGATGAGGAAGCGATTTGTCTCTGCCGGGGCCTCTTCCTGCACCGCATGGCCGGCGTGAGGAACGATGACAAACGCTGCGCGCAGGAGCTGAGCGGCAATGGCCCGGCCCGCGCCGAGCGGAACCCAGCGGTCCTCGGCACCCCAGATGAGGAGCGTCGCGGGCTGGATCCGCTCGAGGCGGCCGTCCAGGGCGTTGAAGTCAAACTCGCGCAGCACCGCTCGCAGCGCGGCGCCGTAGGCAGGGTACGCAACCGCAGCATAGTACTGATCGACGTCCGCGGGCGTGACCTTCTCTGGATCGGCGTAAGTGGACCGGAGGAGCCGCTCAGTGAGGCTGCGGCCGCGGAACGACACCATCAGGGGGCCGAGCACGGGCCAGCGGGCCACCTTGAACAGCAGGGGTTCGCGGGCGCCGAGTCCGGCCGCGCCGATGAGCACGAGGCCGCGGACGCGCCGCGGGTCGCGGATCGCTACCTCGGCGGCGATCGCGCCCCCCATCGAGTGTCCCACCAGCACGGCATCCTGAATGTGAAGCGAGTCCAGCAAGGCGGTCGCGAGCCGCTCGTAGTCGACGTTGCGGTATCCGGTGGGCGGCTTCTCCGACTCCCCGAAGCCGCGGTTGTCGAACGCAATGACGCGGAACCCCGCCTGCATGATCGGCGGCAGGATGTGGCGCCAGGTGTAGAGCGAGGCGCCGAGGCCGTGCAGGAACACGACGGGCGGCCCCGCTCCGGCGTCGATGTAGCGGATCCGGGTCCCGGCGGCGGTGACGAAGCGCGCGCTGAAGGCGGTGCCGGCGGGATAGCGAGCGCTCTCGGGAAGGGGTGTGGCCCGGCATGCAAGCCCAAGGGCCAGAAGGCCGAGGAGGGACCTCACGGGGCGCCGCCCAGTGCGCCGCGGGCGAGGGCGACGATCGCGGGGTGCGAGGTCCACACCGCGGCGAGCCCCCCGGGCGAGGCGACCGCCGCGAGCGCCTGGGTCTCGTCTATCACCAGCACGGTGGGATGATCGGGGGCCGTGGTGCCTGCCACGAGCTCCGGCGCCTCGGTGGGGGCGTCGCCGGCGATCCGGAGCTCGACGTGCGCCCGAGCCGCAGCGCGCCGCCATGCCGGGAGCGTCGGTCGCCAGAGCTCGGCCGCGAGCACGCCCTCGACCCGCCGCTCGGCCCGGGCGACGAGCTGCAGCACGACGTTCGCGACCGCTCGCGCGCCAGCGAGCGTCTTGGTGTCGGGCTCGGTGGAGCGGGCGGCGTCGGCGAGGGCGGAGCTGAGGCGGTCCAGGGCCTCGGCGTGTGCGGCGGCGATCTGGGCGAGCAGCGCTGGGGGATCGGCCGGGCGATAGCGCGCGGGGCGGCCGGGGAGCCGCGCCGCGGCGCCGCGAGTCACCAGGCCGTCGAGCGCGCCGTAGGCGTTGGCGCGGGCGAGTCGGGCGGCGCGCGCCACGGCATAGCCGGTGGCCGGGCCGAGGCGCAGCAAGGTCCGGTAGACGAGGGACTCGGTTGTGGTGAACCCAAAGGGTGTCAGATCGGGACCCATAGTAGTAGCTGAAGCTACTACCTAAGGCCATGAGCCACAACCGCTCCTGCCTATATCACCTCGACGGGGAGGCCCAGGAGCTTCGCGATCAGCGCGAGCCGGAAGGTGACGTCGGTCTGGCGTTGCGCCGGACTCTTTCCGGGCCCTTCCAAGGGGAAGTAGTGGGCGGTGAGCAGCGTCGTAGCCTTGGGCGGGGCGCGCAGGCTCTTCGGGCTCCAGATGCCCTGGTGGTCGCACTCGCTGAACAACCGGGCAAGCACCCTGGTGGCGCTCGGAGCTTGGCGGGTCAGTCCCAGCCGCGTCATGAGCTCGATCCAATACACGGCCAGTGGCACGTCACGGACGTGACCCTGCGCGTCGGCGCGCATGGGATCGCCGAGCAGCTCGAATACCGGCTTGAGGAGCTTCTTCCCTGCGAGGATGTAGAAGGCGCGCCGCGGTGCCGGAGAGGAGAAATAGCGGCCCAGCCGCTCCACGAAGCCTGCCCGCTCGCGTTGTAGCGACGGCAGGAACGCGAGCATCTCCACGGCGAAGATGGTCGGGGGGTTGGCAGCCGGATCGAGGACGGTCTTGCCGTGAGCCTTCTTGAAGGGCTTTTCGGCCAGCTCGCTGCGCAGGAACTGCGAGATGTCGCTCGCGGTCCGGTGCGCGTTGCCCCGGAGTCGGGGGTCCTCCCCGTGCCCGCCCCGGGCGAGCGCGCAGGCCGCACCCTCGCGGCCCATACGGCGGGCCCAGCGCGCGAGACCAAGATCGGCCTTGCCAGCCTTCTGGAACTCGGCAAGCAACTCGATCGCCCGCTGCGCGACGTCGCGGTCCGCGTCGTCGGGCTCGATGCGTGAGAGGATCTGGAACAGCCACCGGTCCGCCAAGCGAAACGCGCGGTCCTCGGGCGGCCAGCCCAGCTCGAGCAGCCGGCGGTACTGGTAGACCGTGCCGATCTCGCTCCAGCCGTGGGCCTTGGACAGCCCTGGACCGAGCAGGTTCGTGCCCCAGAGCCCGGTCGACTTCTGCCGGCGAAGGATTTCGCGGGGGATCTTGTAGGCGAGCAGCGCCTGACGCAGCGCCGCCAGCCGCTCGGGGTCGCGTGCGGATTCGGGTACGACCTCGGTGTAGGCCCGATACTGGATCGGAGGGCTCGCCGCCTCGAGCAACCAGGACAACGGCAACCGATGGGAAGTCGGAAGTTCCAGGTGCTCGCTCCGCTAGTGAGGCCGGCGGTGGCTGTCAAAAAGCGGGCGCAAACTTATGCGGGGCGGGGGCGGTAGGCAATCGCACCGACGGACCGCCAGCGCCGCGACTGTATTATGTTGGTGGGAAGGGAGTTACAGCTTGCTCCCAGGATGCAACTTCTTGCGCGACCGGCCTCGCGGGCGGCCTAGGGTTGCCGCTGGAACTCGGAGCTTGGCAACCAGCGCGGCAACTGGGGGGCGTTCGCCACCGCAAGGGCGACGCGCAGGGCGACCCGCACCTGCTGGGCGGTGCCGTCGTAGCGGAAGCTCGAGGCGTACTCGTCGCTTGGCCGGTGGTAGCGGTGGCTGTTGTACTCGTCCTCCTGGTCCTTGCCCCACGACTCGGGGCGGTCCACGAAGTCGATGCCCGACTTGAACGAGAGCGCGGGGACGCCGGCGCGCGCGAAGGGGAAGTGGTCGGACCGGTAGAAGGAGCCCCGCACGTCGGGCAGGTGACGCACGGCCAGCGACTCGGCGCGCGCGGCAGCCCGGAACGCGTCGCCCAGCGTCGAGCGCTCGATGCCGAGCGCGTCGATGTCCCGGGTGGCGCCCCGCACGTTGGCGACGTCGATGTTCAGGACGGCCGCGGTTCGGTCGAGCGGGACGAGCGGCGCCTGCACGTACGCCTCGCTACCGAGCAGGCCGCTTTCCTCCGCCGTCGTGGCGATGAAGAGGATGGTGCGGCGGGGGCGTGGCGTGACGTCGACGAGGGCTTGCGCAGCCGCCAGGATGGCGGCCACGCCCGAGGCGTTATCCTCCGCGCCGTTGTAGATCGAGTCGCCGTTCACGGCCGGCCCGATCCCCTTGTGATCCCAGTGGGCGGTGAAGAGGACGGCCTCGCGCCCGAGCCGGGGATCGCTTCCAGGGAGCTTGGCAACGACGTTCTCCGACTCCACGTGACGGAGGGCGCTCGTGATCTCGACGGCCGCGTGGATGCCGGTGGACACGGGGCGGAAGTCGCGTCGGGCGGCGGCTCGGGTGAGGGAGTCGAGATCGAGTCCCACTTGGGCGAGCGCGCGCTGTGCCAGGTCGTGCTGCACCCAGCCCGCGAACGCGAGGCTTTGGGTGCGGGGGCGGTCGAGCATGAACTGTTCCACCGACCATGACCCCCGCACGACGTCCCAGGGATAGGTCGCGCTCTCGGTGGTGTGGACAAGCAGTGCGCCCAGGGCGCCCTGCCGGGCCGCCTCCTCGAGCTTGTAGGTCCAGCGCCCGTAGTAGGTGAGCGCCTTGCCGTTGAAGACGGTGGAGTCCTGCAGGCCGGGATCGTTTACGAGCATGAGCAGCACCTTGCCGCGGAGCGGCACGCGCTTGTAGTCGTCCCACTGCCATTCGGGCGCGCGGGTGCCGTAGCCGACGAAGACGACGTCCCCGTCCACGGCGATGTGCTCCTCGGGGCGCTCGGCCCAGGCGACGAAGTCGTCGCCGTAGCGCGGGGTTGGGGTGTCGCTGCCCTTCCCCCACACGAGCGTCGGCTGCGGCGTCATCCCGACGAGCGCCACCGGCTGGAAGTAGGAGCCGCTCGGTCCCGCGGGATCGAGGCCGAGGGCCTCGAACGCGGCCGCAACGTACTTGGCCGCGAGTCGTCCGCCGCGTGTCGCCGGGGCGCGACCCTCGAGCAGGTCGTCCGCGAGGTACTTGAGGTGGGCCTCGATCGCCCGCGTGTTGACGGGGGGCAGGGACGGCTCCGCATCGGCGCGGCGCTGCGCGGCCGCGGACCGAGCGAGCGGCAGGGCGAGGGCAAGCCCGATGATGAGCACACGACGACCGAGCGTGATCACGTCCGCCTCCGTTGCGGTGGTGGAATCGGCGTGAACGAAATCCGCTTGCTCGGCTCCGAGCAAGGGGTGATTATTCGAGCATGCTCGATGCACTGCGGCGGCGGGCCGTCCGCAAGCTTCCCCCATCGGTCCGGCTCCAGGGGAGGATCCTGTTCCTCACCGAGGATCCGGTGGAGTTGCGCAGCCAGCTCGAGGGCCGGGACCTGGAATGGCGACCCGGCATCAAGCTCCGGGACGACATCTCGACCGACGAGATCACCCCCGCCTATATCTGCTACTACTACGACGAAACGCTGGGTGACTTTCCCTACTTGGGCCTCAAGTGCCGGGACGAGTTCCCCGTGGGCCGGGGGTCCGTGAAGCGGGGCGGCTTCGTGGGGTCCGTGAGCGGCAAGCGGCGCGGCAAGGGATCGTCGCGCGAGCAGTCTCCCTACGCCGAGATGTGCGCGGGGATCAAGCTGGTCGTGGCCGACAACATCGAGCGCATCTACCGCGAGAACTGCCAGAACCTCGGGATCCTCACGACGACCGATTTTGCGGTGATCGACAGGGTGCGGCGCGGTGAGGCGATCCCCCTCGCGTCATTCACCGAAGGAGAGGGAGAGATCACCCGCGGGATCATCGAGTACGGCGGGCTGTTCAACTTCAACGTGGCCCGCCTGCAGGGAGCGGTCGTCCTCACGCCGCCCCGTACGCCGCCCCGGCCGATGACAATGGGCGAGAAGATCCTGGCCCGGCACTGGGTGGTGGATCCCGCGAGAGGGAAGATCGGAGTCCCGGCCGTGGCGCCGGGGGACGAGGGGTTTGTCGTCACCGACATCCGGTTCAGTCACGAGTACGTGACACCCATGGCGGCGATCTTTTTCGAGCAGCTGGTGGGTCGCGATGAGCGGGTCCAAGACCCCGCCACCATCCTGATGTTCCGCGACCACCTGACGTTCCTCCCTGAGGCGATGACGCCCGAGCGCATCAAGGAGGGACTGCTCGACGTCGCGCAGCAACTCGAGAAGAAGCAGCGGGAGTTCGCGGAGAAGCAGGGGATCAAGCTGTATGGTGAGCTGCGCCTCGGGCATCACGGCTCGGAGGCGATCTGCCACTCCAAGATCCTGGAGGGGCACGCCCAGCCGGGCATGGTGATCATCGGCAGTGACTCACACACGCCGCACGCGGGCGCGGTCGGCTGTGTCGCGTTCGGCGTCGGCACGACCGCGATCTTCAACTCCTGGATCACGAAAGACGTCCGGATCACGGTGCCCGAAACGGTGCGAGTCGTGGTGCGCGGGAAGAAGCCCGAGAACGTGACGGCCAAAGACTTCATGCTCGAGATCCTGCGCCACCCGTACGTGAAGAGCGGCAAGGCGATCGGCAAGCTGGTGGAGTACTGTGGCGATGCTGTCGCGTCGCTGTCGGTGGACGAGCGGGCCACGATGACCAACATGACGGCCGAGGTAGGCGGGTTCACGGGCTACGTGGCGCCGGACGGGCGGACGGTCGAGTACGTCATGGAGTACCGCGGGATGCCCCGCGCCGCGGCGGAGCGGCTGTGTGAGGGGTTGGCGAGCGACCCCGCCGCGCGTTACTGCGAGGTGATCGAGATCGACGCCACCAGGCTGCGGCCGATGATGGCGCTGCCCGGTGATCCGGGGAACGGCCTCGACGTGGACGAAGCGGAGCAGCGGATCCGCGTGGACATCGCCTACGCCGGCTCCTGCACCGCAGGCAAGAAAGAGGACATGGATATGTACGCCCGGGTGCTGCGCGAGGCGGCGGAGCGCGGAGAGCGCGTCGCGTCGTGGGTCCGGTTCTACATTCAGTGCGGCTCTCAGGACGTGAAGCGCTACTGCGAGGAGAACGGCTACCTGGAGCTGTTCCGTCAGGTGGGCGCGACGTTCCTCGAGCCCTCCTGCGGCGCCTGCATCAACGCGGGCCCCGGGGTCTCTAAGACGCGCGACGAGGTGACGATCAGCGCGATCAATCGCAACTTCCCCGGGCGCTCGGGTCCGGGGCAGCTGTATCTCGCCAACCCCTACACGGTGGCCGCGTCGGCGATCGCCGGGTACATCACCACCTGGGAGCCGGGGAAGGTCCTCGCAGAGACTTGAAACGCGTGGGGAGTGGGGAGTGGTTCGATGCGGTGCACACGGGATATCCGCTTTGGCACCGTCACGTACCACTCCCCACTCCCCACGGTGTTGGTTCTAGGGCACCGTTCCCGTAATCCGCAGCTTGAGCGCCTGGATCCCGCCCGCGAAGCTGGCGGCGGCGGACACGTCGGGCGGCGTCGCAACGGGGATGAGGTGCCCTGTGAGCTGGAAGTCCCCTTTGAGGGTGCCGCGGCTCGCCGTGAGCCCATAGGTCGTGGTGGTGGGAGCGCCGTAGGAGCTGCTCGTCACGCGCAGCGTGCCGGTGTACGAGAGCCACGCCTGCACGGTCGCGTTCGGGGCCTGTGCTACCACGTAGCCGATGCCCGTGCCCGGCTTGTCGGGCGAGAAGTGAACGCTCAGCTGGTCATCGACGGGCGGCGGGGTGATCCCAGCGCCCATCAAGACGAACGCGCTGTCGATTGTGTGCGTCGTGGACGAGTAGCCCCGCCAGCCGAGAATCGTCGCGAACTGTGCCACGACCGGGGTGCCGGCGTGCACCGCGTCGATGTCGATCTCTATCCCCACGAAGCGCGCCTCTCCATTGCCCATGCTCACGTGCGACGCCCGATCGATGAAGGGGAACACGAGGAGCGCGAGCGTGGGGTAGAGGCTGTCGTCCTTGAGCGCCACGTTGAGGGCTGCCTGGACGGCGGCCTTCTCCTCACCGTCGATGGCGTTGGGGTCGACGGCAACGCTGTCTGACGAGCACGCGACGAGCGCCGCGGCGCACAGCGGCAGCAGGCGATTCATGTTGCGCGAATATCGTGCTAGTCGCCGCCGCTCGATAGCGGCGCGGGGCCCCCCGGGCGCCGTTTGGGGCGGAGCGAGTCGCGCTGGTACACGCTGCGCGGGTTCCACAGTACCCAGGAGGTGATGCCCAGCTCTTCCGCCGCGCGGATCTGCTCGCGGATCTCGAAGGGGGTGTAGCGCGGCAGCCGCCGTCCCAACGTGAATGCCTGCAGGTAGGGGCGGATCTCGGCCGCGCTCCCCCGGGGACGCGAGCGGTCGAGCGCCTCGCGCAAGGCGCTGCGGACGATGCGGTACGGCTCCGCGTTGGGGTGCGCGAACCCGTAGGCGCCGCGGTAATAGTGACTGGGATACACCATCGGGAGGACGACGTCCGCGACGGCGATGAAGTCCTCCCACACCTGCCCGATGCCGAGGTCGCCCGTGGCCGACGCCGTGAGACCGAAGATGTCGAAGGTCACGGGAGCGCCGAGCGGTCTGAGCCGGTCCCGGAGCAGGGTGATGTGCGCGCGCACGGCGTCGCGCTGCGACTGACCCGGGCGCCGCGCCGGGAAGATGGCCGTCTCGAGACGCTCGCGCGGCTCGTCGGGGAAACGGACGTAGTCAAATTGCACTTCCTGGAACCCCAGCTTCACGGCTTCGCGCGCGAGCTGAGCGGCGTAGATCCACACCGAGTCGTTGTAGGCGTCGACCCATGCCATCCCGATCCGGTCGCGCCACAGGCCGCCGTCGCGGTGTTGCACCGACCACCCGGGTTTGCGCTCGGCAAGGAGGGGGTCCTTCGCGACGACGAACCGCGCGATGGGGTAGATGCCGTGTGCCACGAGCGTGTCGAGCCGGGCGCGCGCGTCCTTGGCGCGGGCGCACGCGTTCGCGCCGATCTCCTGGGCAATGGGCACCGCCGACGGGTAGAGCATGCAGCCCGTGTCGTCCTTCACGTCGACGACGAAGGCGTTGATCTCGGTCTCGTCCGCGAGCCGCACCAGCTGCCACAGCTTGGAGGAGCCGAAGGCCCACGCGTTGACGTACAGCGCCTTGATCGAGGCCGGCGCGGGACCGAGGATCGGCTGCGGCTGTGCGTAGCGCAGATCCACGGGACGGAGCGCCACCTTTAGCTGATCGGCGGCCGCGACCGTGTCGCCGGGCGGCAAGCTGCCCTGCGCAAAAAGGCCGCGACTCGTGAAGAGCGCGGCCCAGAGCAAGAGGGCACTTACCCGCCGCCGGACCAGTCTCATAAGGGGGTTACAGGATAGGGAGTGCCCCCCCCACGGACA
>Ga0209158_1000757_pt1 | contig 22796 bp, 19 predicted proteins | sample GraSoiAngelo_140_FD_185897 | JGI IMG/M metagenome (GOLD analysis project Ga0209158, IMG submission 185897) | Grasslands soil microbial communities from the Angelo Coastal Reserve, California, USA - 14_0929_12_30cm (SPAdes) (version 2) | ecosystem: Environmental > Terrestrial > Soil > Grasslands ...
AGAACTTGACGGAATTGAAGGAATTATACACGTTAGGCCGAACGGGCGAGCAGCGGCAAACACGGCGTGCCGCGCAAGCATCAAGAGCTACGCTCCGAGTTCCGGCGTAAATGCGGGATCGGGCGGGACTTGAGCGGAATTTCTGGCCGGTCTGAAAGGCTTCCGGTCCTTTATGTTTTCATTTCGGGCCGCGATTTATTGCGGATACGACCTGCTAAGATTCCGTGGTGATAGAGGAGTCCAGTAATGGCACCCAAGAGCAATCCAGCAACGGAATTTTCAGAATACTTGGCGAGAGTTCTGAATGGAAAGAAACTGAAGGGGATTACACGGTGGAAGAAAAATTGGGCCGGAAAGAAGGGTGAAACTGCCGATGTGGCGGGATTAGGTCCCACAGACAAAGCGAGAGTACTGGTCGAGGTTGAGCGACTACGAGAAGACCCTGTATCGAACGTGGTGAAGATTTGGGATTGGCTAGAGAAGGGACTGGTCCCGCAAGATGTGATTTTTATTCACGCCTTTTCAGGAGCCTATGGTGGTCGGAAGAAGCCACGTAAAGAGCGTGCCGAATTTGCAGGGAGGCGACTCAGGAAAGAATTCAGGCGTGCGACCTATAAGCAGATAAGTTTTGCGTGGAAACCCAAAAGCGGCGCAAAGGGGATTGGGGGAGCAGCCAAGAGACACGCAGCCCGTTTGGCACGTTCAATCATCGGACTTATCGGATAGAGCCATGTCCCTCCAAAGTGCCGAACGTACTTGGGTGGAATTTCTGGCGGGGGCTGAAAGGCTTCCGGCCCTTTCGATTAGCCTGCGTGCTTATCGGCCTGATTCGTTTCCTGAAGTGGGTGTGGGATAGTTGACCAATGATGACAAAGAGAGAAGAAGACGAAGCATACCTGGAAGGAAAGGCACGGGGATTTGGGGAAGGCTACGCCAAAGCGTCTGACCATTTCTTCAAGCTAGGTTTATTCATCGTCGTGTCATTAGTTTTGTTTACGTCCTCTACAGGCTTACCGGATGCTCTTGAATACAGTGGGGGCCTGATCGATCAGGTTCGAACTGGCGACCTAGAGGAGGTTTGTGCCCAAACCTGTGCCCATTTTGTGCCCACCCTTGTCCGTAAGTCCTTTATTTACGTCGTTGGATGCCACTTGATGCCACTCGTAACCTGTTGATTCTATTAGGAAGAGCCGGTTCCGGAGACCAGCGCTCTATCCAGCTGAGCTACAGGCGCGCGGTTGGCGCATCTCGATGCTTCCGGAGCGCAACTCGCGGGAACTTCAAACATTAGTATTCTATCCGGTATGATTCGCTGGCGCCAGCGCGCATTCTGGCCCGGGCTGGCGGGCTGGATCATCCCTTCGCCCGGGACCTGATCTCCCTGGCTAGTTTTTCGATTTCATCCGTCTTTCGAAGCATGGCGATAGAGAGCACGTGGACCGAATCCGTTTTTTCTACCTCGGCCTTCAGGTCGCTTGCCAGATCGTAAAGCTTCTCGACATTTTTTTTAATTTCCTTTTGATTCGCCTCCAGGATCATTTTGGGATCGATCTTGGGCATATGCGAATCATCTTCCTTCGGTTGTTCGGGGTTCTGTGGGCGCTGGGCGCGAACCTGGGCGCTGGAAATGAGAGCGAGGACCCCCGCAGGCACCCCTGCGGCAATAAGAGTCAGTAGAAACTTGCGTCTTGGCTCCATGGCTAGAACCCCCCTTACGCCCGCGCAATCCCCGCCGCACGGGACGACACTTCCTCGAACCTCTTCCAATGTTATACTCCCTCTCTCATCAAAATCATGCCTAGTTCCTTCAATCGCTGGTTGAATTTGGCGCTTCCCAACATATTTCATCTTCTTGGGATCTTTGTTATCGCGCTGGTCATGAACCGCATACTCCGCGCAATTACGAACTTACTGATCAACCGTGCGGCTTCGCAGACCCGAGCAGCCCAAGTTCGCGAACAACAGACGCGGACTCTTGCCGGTGTGCTCTACGGCGCGGCCAACAAAGTTATCTGGGCAGTCGCTCTGCTAACCGCCCTGTCGGAGTTCGGCATCAACGTCACGCCCGTGGCGACGCTGGCAGGCCTGGCCAGCTTGGCGCTCGGCTTCGGCGCGCAGAACCTTGTGCGTGACATCATCACCGGTTTCTACATCGTACTTGAGGATCAATACGTCGTGGGCGACACCATCCAGTTCGCCGACTACGCCGGACGCGTGGAGCACCTCACGCTTCGCCGGACCGTTCTCCGTGACGCCCGGGGCGCTCTGGTGACGATCGCCAATGGCGAAATCCGCACCGTGAGCAACTTGAGCCGCGACTGGTCACAGGCGTTCGTGGATGTCTCGCTCGCGCCGGAATGCCCAATTGAAAGAACCATGCAGGCGCTAGAGGCCGCCGCGGCCGCTCTGCGGTGCGATCCAGCCTGGTCGCAAACATTGGTCGACGGTCCGCGGATCCTTGGCGTGCAGAGCTTCAACCGCAGTTCGTCGACCGTGAGATTGCAGGTGCGGACCCTGCCTACCCGGCAGGATGAGGTCGCACGCGAGCTGCGCCGCCGCATTCAGCTCGAGATTCAAAAGCGGGGTATACCCATATCGAACGTACAACGCATCGAACTGGCAAGCGTTTCCCATTCCTCGCAGGAAGCGGGCCACCCAGAAGCGGCGAGTTAGAACGAAGGAGGACCGGTAATGGCCCAGATTACCTACGACGAAGTAAACCTGATGCTGCGCTTGTACGACATGAGGCGCGAATCGCGCCTGCGCCAGGCGCGCGCCTGGTTCGTGGAAAACTTTCATCCGGAATCTCCAGAAGAGATGATGCAGAGGTATCCGCAGGGCAGCGAGGAAAACACTTACATCCGCATGGTGATCAGTTACTGGGATATGGTTGCCGGGATCGTCAACCGGGGACTGATCAACGACGAATTATTTTTCGACAGCAATGGCGAGATTTGGGTGGTCTGGGATCGCATGCGAGCGATCGTTCCTACGTGGCGGGCGGCATTCAAGAATCCGCATCTTTTCCACAACATCGAAGAAACTTGCAAGCGGCTTGAAGCCTGGAGGGAGAAGCGGGCGCCCGGATCCACTGCAGCGATGCGGCAAATGATGGTGCAGGCGAAAGCAGGGACGAAGGGCACTTAGAAACTTCGGGGCGGGAAGAGGATCCGGGAGCGGGCTCCGCCGTACGTTCAACGCCCCAGGCGGACAGGCTCCAGAGCTTGCGAGTTCGAATCGAAGGAGGACACTTTCGGACTTGCGACTTTCACGCAGTTGCGTCCAGCGGCCTTGGCTGCGTAGAGCGGAGCGTCGGCCTCCTGAAGAAGGTCTTCTACTGGGCGGCAGCCCCACTCCTGGCTCAGCAAGAGGCCGAGGCTCATGGTGATGGAAACCGGACCGCTAGACGACGGCATCGGCCTTTGGGCGATGCCTTTGCGAATCTCCTCGGCGCGGGCAAATGCATAGGCCGGATTGCAATTGTTCAGGACCACGAGAAACTCCTCACCGCCGTAACGGCCGACGAAATCATAGGACCGCACGGAGGCGAGCAACCGCTTCGCCGTTTCCTTCAATATGTCATCACCTGCGAGATGGCCATAGTTATCGTTGACACTCTTGAAGTGATCCAGATCGCACATCAAAATTGAGGTGGAGACTCGTTCGCGCCTGGAGCGGGCAAGTTCGCGCCCCAACAGGTTCACAATCACGCCGCGATTCCAGAGAGTTGTCAGAATGTCATGCGTGGCTTGGAATCGCATCTCCTCGCGCGCCTCGACCAGACGGTCTTCGAGACTGAGGATGCGTTGCCCCGTGCGCAGGCGAGCTTTCAGCTCTTCGGGATCAAAAGGCTTGGTCAGGTAATCATCGGCCCCAGATTCGAGTCCTGCGACGACGTCTTCTTCGATTCTTTGGAAGTAAGCAACACCAGGTAGACGTACGATTGCGCATTCCTTTTCCGCACTTCGCGGCAAACACCGGGGCCATCCAGCTCGGGCATAACCCAGTCCAACAAAGCAAGCCTTGGTCCGTCTGCCGGGCACAACTGGTCCGCCGCCTGACGGCCGTTCTCCACTACGGTCACTTCATAGCCGGCGCGCTCCAGAGTCTTCTGTAGCATTTTCCGCGACATCATTTCGTCCTCGGCGATCAGAATCCTCATCCACCCACCTCTGCCATGCAGGTGTCTAGCTGCAGCAGGAGCTTTTTGCTGATGTTCTCGAACGCGGCGTAAGCTTCCTGAAACTCGCACACTTTTCGATTCCGGCCCAACTGCTCGAGCCGGGCGGCGGCGCTGGCCGCCGAAGTGGCAGACAAGGTGGAAAGCATTCCCTTCATAGTATGCGCCTCAGCCGCGACCTTTTCTCCATCCATGGAGTCCACCGCATCACGCAAGGCCTGGAGATGGCGGGGAAACTCCTCCTTGAAGATCAACAGAAGGTCACGTATGAGTTCGCGGTCATTTTCGACGCGCTCCAGCAATTCAGTGAGATCCATGATCGCCTTGGACATGCACTCTTCCTTCTTTCAGGAGAAAACCAGAGTCTTGGCGTTGGCCGGTTTTGCCAATCGGTCAATCTCCGCACTAAGGAAACCGACCCGCACCGGTTTGGAGACGCAGCCATCCATTCCGGCGGACAAGTATTTCTCTGCATCACCCATCATCGCATGCGCAGTCATGGCAATGATGGGGATATGGACTCCGGTTTTCAGTTCTGCATCCCTGATCTTTTGCGTAGCCTCGACTCCGCCCATCACCGGCATTTGGATGTCCATCAAGACCAAGTCAAAAGCACTCGACTGCAACAGCTCGATAGCTTCCTGGCCGTTGATGGCGAGAGTCACTTGATGCCCCAACTTCTCAAGGAGGCGCAGCGCCAGCTTCTGATTCACGCGATTGTCTTCCACCAGCAGCAACCGCAGCCCGCGCGCTTGCGCCATTTCATGGGGTCTGGTGGGAACCCGTTCTGAAGGTGCCGGCGGCTTTAGCCCGTGACGGATGGCTTCAAACAGGGTCGCGCGGCGCAGCGGTTTGATGAGGGTTCTATCAATGCCCAGCTTCTTCAAGCGACGCGGATCGGCAAGGCCCGGTGCAGAAGATAGGATGATGATCACAAGCGGCTCGTTTTTGGCTAGAAGCCGAATCTTTTTGGCAGCCTCATAGCCATCCATTCCCGGCATCATATGATCGAGGAGCACGAGGGAGAATGGCGCGCCATCGTCCACGCTTTTTCCGAAGGTCGCCAGGGCTTGCAGTCCATTCGCGGCGAAAGCTGGCTGCAATCCCCATTGAGGAAGAAGCTGCGCCAACAAGTTACGGTTGATTTCAAAATGTCATTAATGATCCCCAGCAAGGATTGGGCCGAGGAGTGCACCATGTCCAGATACTCGCGTTGCTCCGGTTTGAGATCTGTATCCAGCGCGAGTTCGGTCATGCCGAGAATCCCGTTCATGGGAGTGCGAATCTCATGGCTCATGTTGGCCAGGAATTCGCTCTTGGCTTGGCTAGCGGCTTCCGCAGCCTCCTTTGCCTCCAGTAGACGCTTCTCTGCGGCACGCCGCTGGGCAATGTCTTCGATTACGCCCACATATCCTTCCATGCGTCCATCCGCTCCCAGCAGGGCTCGTGTTTGCCACTGTACCCAGTTCACATGACCATCTGGTGTGAGAAAGCGGCATTGATCCCTCAACTCCATCTGCAGGGCAAAACCACTCTCCCAAAGTCTCTCCACCGCGACCCGGTCGTCGGGATGAACAGCGTCCAACCAGCCTTTGCGCATGGCATGTTCTGCTGTGCGGCCCGTCATTTCCGCCCATCGATTATTGGCGTAGAGAATTTTTCCATTTGCGTCGGTACAGAAAATTCCAATCGGTGCCGTCGCGCTCACCGCGCGGAAGAGTTCCTCACTCTCGCGCAAGCCTCTCTGTGCCTCCAATCGCTCGCTGATGTCTTGGTACAGCGCGAGCACATCTTGCTCTCCGCTCTCTAAAGGCAGGGGCACGGCATGTACGTCTACATCCACTAGGTCTCCATTTTTCTTCCTGCGCTTCGCCGTCTCGTGGATGGATTCCTTCTTTGCATTTTTCAGCCGGCTATCCATTTCCTCTCTGCTGAGATTTGGAGGGTAGAGCAGGTCGTCAACGCTCCGCCCGATGGCCTCATCGCTTGAATAGCCGAAGAGTTTCTCGAATGCAGGGTTCACAAGTTCCAGTTTGCCGCCGGGCCCTCCTTTCGCTCTTGTTTGGTGAGAGCGATTTTATACGGGCTATTGCGTGGCAAAGGACTGACCTCCTGGCAGAAGGGTACCAGAAGGAAGATCCTCGATGCAGTAAATTATACGTGACTGTATTTAAGAAACAGGGTACTAAGCAAGCGCCTGCTTCAAATCTTCGACTAAATCCTCCTTGTTTTCCAAACCAATCGAAACGCGCACCGTTCCCGGACCGACGGCCGCGCGCTGCAATTCTTCTTTCGTCATGTTGTAGTGCGAACTGTAGATCGGAAGAATAACCAGCGACTCAACTCCACCAAGACTCGCTGCCAGCAGGAACAGTCGCACGCGGTCGCAGAAGCGCCGCGCCGCAGGCAGCCCGCCTTTCATGTCGAAGGCCAGCATGCTTCCGAATCCCCGCATCTGCTTGCGGGCGAGTTGGTGATCGGCATGCGACTTCAAGCCGGGATAATGCACACGCGCGACCTTCGGATGCCTCTCAAGGAACTTGGCGATGGCGATAGCGTTTTCGCACTGGCGCTCGACGCGCACCCCCAGAGTCTTGAGGCCACGGATAAGGAGATACGCAGCACCGGGGTCCATCGAGCCGCCAAGATAGATGATCATTTGGCGGACGCGATCCATCCAACTCGAATTGCCGACCGCCACGCCGGCGATGATATCGGAGTGGCCAGCAAGGGCTTTTGTGGCGCTGTGAACGACCATGTCATAACCAGACGCAATGGGATTCTGCAGAACCGGAGTGGCAAAAGTGTTGTCGATGATGGAAACGAGCTTGTGTTTCTTGGCAAACGCCACGGCTCTGTGAATATCGACGAGGCGAAGCGTGGGGTTAGTGGGCGTTTCGACGTAAAGAACTTTCGCTCGCGGCGTGACGAGCTCTTCCAGGCCGGCCAGATCGGTTCCGACTTGGCGGACGGTGATGCCCATGTTGGGGAAAACGTCGCGCATCAGGCGAAACGAACCGCCGTAGAGTTGTGCTGTGGATATCACTTCATCGCCGGCCTTCAGTGCGGCAAGCAGCGCGGAGGAAATAGCCGCCATGCCGGAAGAGGTGACCACGGCAGCTTCGGCGCCTTCTAGCGCGGCGATTTTCTTTTCGGCGACGGAAAGCGTCGGATTACCGTAACGAGTGTAGATGTAAGCCTTGTTCTTACCCTGGGCCCAAAGTTTCATTTCCTCGGTGGAAGAAAAGGTAAACGTGGACGAGCGGATAATCTCCGTCACGATGGGGCCGTTGACGCCGCGGCGGTTGGGTTCGCCGCCGTGAATGGCCTGGGTCTGGGGACCGAGCTTTGTGAGCTTGCTGGTTTTCATGGGGAAGAGTGTGCACCTTCTGGACGAACAAAAACAGCCGCCAAATTGGCGGGGCCTCCGACAATTTGGGCTGGCTGTCGTGTCTTAGAAATAGCGCGGGAGAACGCACGGCCAGTAAAGCATGACAAAGAAGAGACCGGGCTGGCGCCCAGAGCGTTAGGTGGCCCCGACTCCCGTTCCCAGGCCTTGGTTGGCCGCCGCGCTGTTGGGCCGGCCGCGCCAAGTGGCGAAACCCTCCCTGACGAGGTTGGAAATGGTACGGCGGTTGTCATAAATCAATTTCAGCCAGGCCAAAGGACCCATTTGCGGGAAATAGATTCCACGGAAACACACGCGGGCGATGAAAATGTTTATCCGATAGCCCAACGGCTGGTCCTTAAGCGAATCGACAGCTTGGGCAATGGCTTCCGAGCTGTAAGAACGAGCCCACCCAGCTCTCACCTCGGCATGGGCTTCTGCGATGGTCATCTTCAGCGGCGTGTGGGCCATCGCAAAGGGGATAAACTCCTGCCAGTGCTTCGGGCGCGTCAGGCGCCCGGCGGCCTCCAGCCTTTTGTAAAGCGGCGTCGCGGGCAAAGGGGTGAGCAATCCAAAGATAGGCAGTCCCGCAGGCCAAGTACGAATCTCTTTAAGCGTCCGCTCCGCGACACCTACGGTGTCGTTGTCCATCCCGAAAATAAAAGACGTGATGGCATAAACGTTACGCTGGGCCAGCCTCTGGAGCACGGCGGCATACTCGCCCGGTTTGTTGAAGCCCTTGTTTACGTCGGCAAGGTTGGTAGGGTCGATGGACTCCATGCCAATGAAGATCCACTTCCCTCCTGAGGCCGCGATAAGGTCCACGAGTTCCTCGTCGCGCAGCAGATTGGCGCTGATCTGCGCGACCCAGTGTACCTGGGCGCCTGCGGCGATAATGTCCCGCAGCAGGGACTTGGTTCGTTTGATGTTGATCGCGAAATTATCGTCGATGAAAAAGACGGCAATCTGCCCGCCCTCGCTTTTGGCCCGGGCTTTCAGTAGCAGCAGCTCATTGACCACGCTTTCGTTAGTGCGAAAGCGGATGGAGTCGCCAAAAAAGCCGGTTACCGTGCAGAACTCGCAGCCATATGGACAGCCGCGCCCAGACTCCATCGGAATGATGCGAAATGTGCCCCAGCCCTCACCGATACTCTGGAGTGGGCGTGTGACCATTTTTGGAACGAGATTGAACTGGTCGAGATTTATTTTGTCCCAGGGAATCGCCGGATATTCCTTGAGACTGGGTTTGCGTTCCTGCCCAAACGCATCCACTGGAGCGTAGATATCCTTGAGCTGGCCGCGTGCGGCATCCTCGACGATCTTGGGCCAAGTTTCATCGGCTTCACCAAGAGCCACCGCGTCGGCATGGCGCGGACCGCCGTTTCGACCGAGGGCTTCGTCGGCTTCTTCCGTGACGTGAGGTCCGCCCATCACCACCGGCACCCCAACGGCTCGGATCGCATCGGCCATGCGGTAGGCCTTGGCGATCATGCGGGTCATCGCGCCGATCCCCACAAGTCCGATGTTTTGTTCGCGCACAAAATGGGCGATGCCGGCTTCATCCATGGGTTGTGCGTTGCCGTCAATCAGCACTACTTCGTGGCCCTTGGGAGTCAGCGACTGGAGTAGAAACATCCAAAGATGGGGCATGAAATTACGAGTGACTCCGTTATCGGGGTTGTACAACAAAATGCGCATGTGCTCGTCTCCATTTAGAGGGCGCTTTCTTGGCGCTGGGCCGACAAGCTAAGATCTAAGCGTTCGTTGTCTTGGGCTGCAAGGGGAGCCAACAAACAGGTTCTGACCATATCACTTTGTTGAACTGTTGCTCAGAAAATTTGGGGGATTTACAGCATTAGTAATCAGGATCGTGGGGGGTCGGGATCCCGCTACGAAGGCGGTCCAGCCGGCCTTCGCTAACGCTCAAGGAAAGTGCCCGCTGGAGCGGGAGGAAAAAATAGCACTGCACTAGCCTAGCTAGCTAAGCTAGCCTGGATTTCCACGGACAATAGTTGACCTAAGTGGCGGACGTGTTTTGGCGCCCATCGTAGGTTGTCAGTCGTAAGGATAATCCATCCCACCATGGCACTGCGATGCGTTTTTCCATGAGATCGGACGCCAAAAGGATCGGCAAGTGTGCGCGTCGGTGAAAGCTGACCTCTACTTCCTTGTCGCTGACGGTAACATCTGCAGGCATATCGATGAGATCGCGGAAAATTTGGCGCGCCTGCGCGTCGGCGTAGCCGTGCATGCGTTGAGCGATCAGGCGATAAAGACCGCTGGCCAGCACCAGCAAAGCCATGTCGAAATCCACCTTCAGCCCCACCGCTGAGGAGAGCGCATCAATATGGAAGAAACGCACCGCGTCGGAGAGCGCATTTTCGATCAGCATGCGTTGAGCGTAGCGGGTCAGCAGCGCCTTGGTGGTAGTGTGCCGTTGATTGGTGAGCAGAATGGTCGGTTCCTCGTGGCCGAGGTCTTGGACAAATAACTGCCGCAGTGACCGTCCGGCCAAGGAGATGGTCTGTTCGTAGACTCGCGGAGTTCGATATTTGCGAGTGGGAACATCCAACTCAACGGTCCGCCAGGCGGAACGTGGCAGAAGAACGATTTCCTTCAGAAGTTTGGGGGAGCGGCGGCGTAGGGTGATGAAAGGAATGTTCATCGCATCCAACCGTGCCAGTCCCTCGTGGGTCGTCAGTTTGGAATCGAAAACTAAATGACTGGGAAGCTTGCCGTGAGCGCGCTTCCAAAAAGCGATGAACTGGAAAATCTCCTCCGCTTCCTCGCCTTTGCGCAGATCCGCATTGGAGTAGCAGAACACGTGGCTGCCGGCATCCTGAGCGAGAAAGACCAGCACGCTGGGCTGGCTGCGGCTACGGGCCGAGACATAGTGCCGTTCCACCATAGGGTCTTCGCCGTAAAAAGGTACGGAATGAAAATCCAAATTGAAGGATTCTGCGGGCAGGAGTTTGCTTCCCTGGATGCAGTGGTGCCAAGCAGTCAGGAACCGAGCCGTTTTGCGGTGATCGATTCGGCAAGAGTATTCCGAAAGATAGCTCTTCTTGGGAAAGGCATTCAGGCCGGCGAATAGGGCCAGCCCTTCATCGGCAATCAAGGCCATCACGTGGCTTTTTCGCTCAATCGACCAGAGCTTGAGCGCCAGGCAACATCGCAAGGCCTGATCGGCGGGGATCATCTTGGAGCCTGGCAACCCAGCGGCTTGGGTCAACTTTTGTGTCTGCAGACGCACCAAGTCGGCGACGAACAGGAACAGCCCGCCGCAGCGAGTGGTGAAGGTGCGCGGGGCCAGGGAAAACAGTCTGACATTGGCCACCGGCTCAACGGTGGGGCGGGGTTGCCGTGGTCGTTCTTCATCCAGCCGCCGAGGCAGCGGAGCAAACCCTTCGGCTTTGAGGACTTCCCGCACTCCGGTCGGACTCAGTGGAGAGTGGCGGTCCTTAAGAATCTGGCTGATCTCATAAACGGAGTGGTTCTGCTTGCGCAGCTTGATGATCAGGTCGCGAGCCGCGGACTTCTTGGGTTGGGACTGAGGGCCGTGCCGCGGAGAGAGAAAAAAGGTGGGATGAGTTTCTCTGCGAAAATGGTGACAAAGGACGTGGAAGGAGTTGAGGGAGTAGCCGAAGGCGCGGGCCACGTCTTTGGCGAGACGGCCCTCGACCAGATAAGCGCGCAGGGCCTCGTATTGGCGGTGTTTCGGCAAGCGGGGTTCCAGGAAGAAGCGGCGGAGTGCACTTACTTCTTTTGGTGCGCCAATAGCCATGAGAACAGAATGTCACATACAACATGCAGTGTCAAGAACAATTTGGGCCACCATCTACAATTGTCGCTATACTTGCCTATTTATAAGCATTTCTGACGGTTTGAGCATCCGTTTTGTGAAGGTCGTCCTCCGCGTATATTAAATGAGATGCACATAATCAATGACTATAAGCGCACCAATATGCTAAGTGACTTCGCCAGGATTTTGGGAAAAAGGGGCCAGGGTCGCCCAAACACTTAGCTGAATAGTTGTCCGTGGAAATTCAGGCTAGGCTTCTTCTTCGACCAGTTGTTCGCCGTGGACGGCTTTGTGGGCGGCGATCACCTTTTCCGCGAGTTCGTTGGGGACGTAATCATAGTGCGAGAACTCCATGGAATAGGTGGCGCGGCCTTGCGTTTTGGAAGTGAGGTCGTTGGCATACGACAGCATTTCCGCCAGTGGCACCTGCGCTTTGATGATGACGTTGTGGCCGCGGCTTTCGCTGCCGGCGATCCGGCCGCGGCGGCCGCTCAGGTCACCCATCAAGTCGCCGGAGTATTGGTCGGGGGCATAGACTTCCACGTGCATGACCGGCTCAAGTAGAGCAGGCCGCGCCTGCTTCATCGCTTCCTTGAAAGCCAGCGAGCCCGCAATTTTGAAGGCCATGTCCGAAGAATCGACATCGTGATACTTGCCATCGTACAGGATAGCGCGGAAGTCCACGACCGGAAATCCCGCCAGGAATCCGCGGGCAGCGGCATCGCGGATGCCCTTCTCCACCGAAGGAATCCAGTTTTTCGGGATGGCGCCGCCGAAAACATCGTCGACGAACTCCACGCCCTTGCCGCGCTCGACCGGCTCCATCTTGATGCGGCAAACACCGAATTGGCCGTGCCCACCGGATTGCTTTTTGTGCTTGCCTTCGACGTCGGCTTTGCCGCGAATGGTTTCGCGGTAGGGGACTTTGGGCGGCTTCAAAGTGAGATCAACGTGATAACGCTTGTGGAGCTTGGCCACGACGACTTCAATATGTTGCTGGCCGGAGCCGGCCAGCAGAAATTCCTTGGTTTGCGCGTCGCGTGAAAAACGGAGCGCGGGATCTTCTTCCAGGATCTTATGAATCGACACGCCGATCTTGTCTTCATCGGCGCGCGTCTTCGGCTCGATGGCAAAGGTGATGGACGGCTCGGGGAGCTGGGCGGGTGAGTAATAGATGGGCCCAGTTTTGTCGCCAAGAGTTTCTCCGGTAGTGGTTTCCTTCAGTTTGGCGATGGCACCGATGTCTCCGGCGTGAAGCTCGCCGACCTCGGTGAGCTGCTTGCCCTGAACAAATTGGATGTGCTGAAAGCGTTCTTGAACGTTGCGATTGTAATTGGTGAGCGTGGCGTCATTTTTCAAGACTCCGCTCTTTACCTTGAAGTAGTTGATACGGCCAGCGAAAGGATCAGCAAGTGTTTTGAACACAAACAGGGAAAGCGGCTGGCTGTCGTCGTACTTACGCTCAACGCGGTTGCCCTTGCCACCCGGCTCTTTGTAGCCCACCTGGGCGTGCTCATCGGGATGGGGGAAGGCGTCGGCCAGGAAAGTGAGCAGGCTGGCGGTGCCAATGTTGTGGAGCGCGGAAGTCATCAGGACGGGGAAGATTTTCTCGGCCACGATGGCTTTGCGCACCGCGGGGATGAGGTCGTGGATGGGAATGGTGCCTTCCCGGAAAAACTCTTCCATCATTTCGTCGTCGCCTTCGGCGATCATTTCAACCAGTTTTTCGTGGGCTTCCTTCGCGTCGCTGGCAAGGGCGGCGGGAATCTCTTCGATGGAGGGTTTGCCGTCACCATCGGGATTGTAAATGTGCGCCTTCATGGCCACCAGGTCGATGACGCCACGGAAGCCTCTTTCCGTGCCGATCGGCAACTGCAGCGCGACGACGTTGCGGCCGAAAACTTGCTCGAGAGACTCCATCGAGCGCTCAAAGCTAGAGAGCTCGCGGTCCATCCAGGTCAGAACGAAGGCGCGGGGAATGTCGTACTCCGTGCAATAGTCCCAAACCTTTTCCGTGGTGACCTGAGAGCCCACGTGGGCGTCAACGGTGATAAGCGCGGCATCAGCGGCGATCAAAGAGGCCTTGGCTTCGGTGATGAACGTGGAATAGCCGGGGAGATCGATGAAATTAATTTTGACTTTCTCGGAAGAACCGGAAGGCCCAGTCGGGGTGGCGGGCCATTCGGCATGGGCAAGACCGGTTTGAATGGAGATTTTTCTGCCGATTTCTTCTTCGTCCCAGTCGGTGACCGTGCTGCCGTCCGCAACTTTTCCCCAGCGCGGCATCATGCCGGCAGTGAAGAGTAACGACGACACCAGTTGCGTTTTCCCGGTGCCGCCGTGGCCGACAATGCCCACGTTGCGAATGTCCCTGGTGAGATAGCTCTTCATACAAACCTCCACGAGGCGAGGTCCGCGCGGGAGGAATCGGGCGCGGGCCTGCGCCGGGCACAAGTTGGAACTCCAGAGAGGAGAACGGGGCCTCCCTGCCGGGGTCCCGGTGCGGGGCCGAAGGTCTAAACAAATGATCCCTGGTCCGTTCTCCTGGCGGGCGGATGCTAGCACACCGGAAAGAATGGAGCAATCCAAGGCGGATGGAAAAGGTACAGAACTAGATAAAGTAGACCTCCTACTAGAAAAAAATTCAAGGTCTAGTACCTGATTGGGGATGCTGGGATTTCATCGCCGGCGCTTACGTGTTGACAGGACGAGATTTAGACAGGAGCGAATATGCCGTCGAAGCGGTCAGCCCCTTGCGCATGGAAAACGGGGATTGACCTGTCCGTTTCAGGCGGTCCAGCGACAGCCGACGCCGGCTCAGCCGCCAGCTGGCGCAGAAGGTTGCATCAAATTCGTCCCATCTTCGCGAGAAGAATGAGGCCCCGGAGGATCGCTATGGAAGAGTACCGAGAAAGAACGGAAAGAGAAGAGCCGGAAAAACCATCAAGCCCCAACGGCGGCGCCTGGCTTATGCTTGCTGCGGGAACGTCGATCGTAGCCACCTGCCTGGCGATTGGCTACGGTTATCACCAGCAAGCGCTGGTTGGCCAAATGAATGGACAGCACGAACAGATGAGCGCCACGGTGGCCCAGCTGCACGGGCAAATCGAGACGCTGACGGGAAAGCTGAATGAGCTGTCTGCCGCGCAGCAGGCTGCCACGGCACAAGCGAACTCGCCTGCGGCCAAGCGAACAGCGGGCACGCGCAGCTCGGTGGAGAGCAAGCGGCTGAAAGAGCTTCAGGGCCGCATGGAGGAACAGCAAAAGCAGTTGAAGGACACGCAAGACGCGGTCGCCAAGACGCGGTCGGACCTGGAAGGAAACTTGAGCGCCACCCGGGACGATTTAAACGGATCCATCGCCAGGACGCACGAGGAACTTGTGGCCTTGCAGAGACGCGGGGAGCGCGACTATGTCGAGTTCAAGCTGCCAAAATCGAAACAGTTTCAGCGCTACGGGCCGCTGATGCTTTCACTGCGGAAAGCGGACACCAAGCACAAGAGCTTCGATCTGGCAATGATCGTTGACGACAATGAACTCAGCAAGAAGAAAGTAAATCTCTACGAACCCATCTGGATCCACCGGACCGACGATGCGCAGCCCGTGCAGGTGGTCATCAACAAAATTGACAGAGATCACGTGCAAGGATATGTGAGCGCTCCGAAATATGGGAATTCGGAGCTCACTCCAAGCTTGACGCCGGCTTCCCAGAAAATATCGGCGGAAAGCCCCACCGCGGGGGGACCTCCGACCAATCCCGAGGAGCCTTTGCAGCCGTAAACCCGTAGTAAGAAGAGCCAACCTATAACTGGCAGGGCGCTCCGTGAGGGGGCGCTCTGCCGCATTTCTGAGGATGGTTCTGGAGGCCGGAATCATCACGGCGTTGAAGTGTGCGTGGACCTTGGCGCACCGGGAAGAGAAGCGCAGCGGGGCGAGGAAGACGCCGGTGAGGATTTCTTCGACGAGAGGTGTGCGCGATTCCGGCAAAAAGATGGAAGAGGGAGACGGGCACCCACAGCAGCAGAGGCCGAAGCGGGGAAGGAAAGAATCCCCCGTTGGCGGTCTAGAAACGCCGGCCCGCGAATTAGTTAGTTAGCGTCCGGGCTTCTTCTCGTAGCCGTCGCAGGAGAGCACCGGGAGGCGGGGATACTTCGGAAAGCGGGGATCGGTGAGGGATAGTTGGCAGAGAAAAAAGACGGAACCGTGGGCGGATCGGACGCGGCGGGAATGCCGGCAATCGCCACAGAGGCCAGCACTCCGGGAGTCCTGCGTCTGTTGCTGCGCAGCATGCATGAAAGTAAGGATAGCGCAGTGGGTGGGCGCGGTGATTGTTAGAATGAAATGCAGTTCGGACGCGGCGACAAGGATTAGCACATGCGAATGGCAGTGCGGATGGCACTGGCGGGTTTGGGCCTGCTGGCTACTGGAGTGAACGTGCGCGGCCAAACACCGGGTACGCCACCGGCCGCTTCACCGAACCCGCAAAAAGATCAAGACGCGAATGAAATCACCGCCGTGCCGAACCGTCCTACCTTTGCGTCGACGGCGGAGATGGTGCAGTTCGGAGTATTCGAGATCGAATACGGGTTGGAGGCCGCCAAGGGGCACCAGAACATAAACGGGCTCCTGAAGTGGGGGGCGGTCAAGAACCTCGAGCTATGGTTTCTCCACAATCCCATCGAGCGGGATGCCGGCACCGCGGGGCTGGGGGACTCCGGAGCGGGCTTCAAGTACAAACTATTTCCGCAGATGAAGGCGCGCCCCACCGCGGCGATTCTCTACCTGGCGACACTGCCAACAGCCCGGCCCGAGCTCGGCGCCGGAGCGATGGCCCACCTGGTGCAATTCCTGGTCAGCAAGGATCTTGGCAAGCATCACTTTGACGTCAACCTCGGAATGCAGTTTGTGGGCCGACCCCAGTTGACCGGATTTGACCGCCGATATTTCACGGCGCTCTCTTATTCCCGGCCCCTGAAGGGGAGATGGGGGTACACCGGGGAGATTGCCGGATTCAGCCGGCAGAACGCGGTGACGCCGGCAACCATGACGCTGCTGAACGGCGCGACGTACAACCTATCGCCCCGATTGGTGCTCGACGGCGGAGCATACATTGCTGCGTACGAACAATTGCCGCGGTTTACGGTTTTTGCCGGTGTCACCTATTCCATCGCAAATCTATACCACCTGCATCCCACACACCGGAAGTAAGGCCGGCCGTGGGAGGAACCCACCGCAAAACCCGCGAGGACTCCGAATCCTGGCCATTCACACCGGAGGACAAACCTTCGGGCTAGCCGCCCATAGGTCTCTTGGACGCGAGGAATGTATACCATGCCGGTGAGCACTTACCCCGCCCTCAACGCCGGGGCTATGGCGCTCACCATGGGGTCAACTGGCTAAGAACAGAAAAGTATCGCTCCGCGTAGGACGGCTAGTTGGAGAGTGGAGGACTGGCCGGCGCTGGCGGGGCGGGTGACGGTGGGATGGCTGGGGCCTTCGGTAAAGAGGGTTTGGTGAAGCGAGCATCATCGATTTGCGGATCAATCTCGATTTTTTCGGCCGTGAGAGTCTGCTTGATGTCCGTGCCCGGACTGCCCTGGTCAATCCTGAAAGGATACTTCAGACCTTGGACCTCGTGGAAGTCGGAGGAGAAAGACTCCCAGGGGAGGTCCTGGCCTCCGGTCTTGCGGATGCCTTCCCACTTCAAAAGTAAGAAAGAGGAGGCATCAAAAAAGTAAAAACGGATATCCCCATTCTTGTTCGTGAGTTTCAGGCGATAGACCGGCTTGTCGTCCAGGATTTCTTTGCCGGCCAGTTCAATCTGGTTGCCTTTGGTCTGGTAGTCCACGAGCGGACCGTCAAAGTCGGATTCATCGGAGATGTTCTTGAGGTCTTCGGCGGATAGCGGCTGAACGTCATTGCTTCCCGCGAAAGGATTGATCATCCAGCCGGAAGACTTACCATCGTAAACGCGGATAATTGTTTGGCCTTCGACCGAGATCTCCACGTGCATCTTCAGAGGGCGCTTGAGCTCCACCACAAAGGTTCCTTCTACGCCACGCGCGAAGGCGATGCGGCCGGTGACTCGCTCGGATTGCACGGCTTTGAGCTTGTCGACTCCCCCGCGAGCGTCGAGCGCTTTCTTGACGATTTCGTCGGCGGTCTGAGCAGCCGCGGCCATTGGCAAGAACAAAAGTAAAGTGACGGAGAGGATTCCTGTTTTCATTTGCGACTCGCGGGCCGCTTTTCAAAAACTGGGGTGGCGCCAGCTTCATCCTAGAAGCAGAAGCGCTGGGGGTCAAATGCGTTGCCAGGCCGGGCCACCCATCAGGTTTATGCGTGGCATAAACTTTGAGAAACAGTTTTTCCATAGACTCAGGTAGATTAGAGCGGCATCCCAGGACAAAGAAAAGAATAATCTTCGAGGATCGAGGAAACAGGCATATGAAATCGCCAAGCACGACCGCTGGTCTTTTTGTGATTTGTCTGGGCTTTTGCGGAAACGCGTGGTGCCAGCAAGAGCCCGCCGCAGAGGGGCGCCCGATCACACCAGCCGGTGCGCTGCTGATCGATCAAACGACGCATTTACCGGCGGTGGGAGCCATGCCCATGGCCATGCTTGGCAGCCCCGACGCTAGCGGACGCGGCGGCAAGGGCCGATATCTCCTAGTGGTGAACAGCGGTTATGGTGTGCAGTTCAGCGAGGACACCAATGAAGCCCAGCAGTCCATTGCGGTCATTGACCTCAGCGCAAGTCCCGAGCCGGTGGTGATCCAGAACGTATATTTTCCCACGCCGCAAAGCGCGAATGTGGGACTGGCTTTTTCGCCCACGGCGCGGACCGGCGGAAGTTATGAGATGTACGTTTCCGGCGGATTCCAAAACAAAGTGTGGATTTTTCGTTTTGATCCGCAGGCCGCGGCGCCCATCGGGCCGGGCTCGCCGGGACCGGATACGAAAGTAACGGCGCCTTTCCTGGAGATCAGCAATCCGGGTGAAAAGTCGCCAGCGGATTACAACAAAGGGAAAGCGGCACTCTATCCGGCGGGACTGGCCATCACGCCGGACGGCACGACGCTGGTCGTTGCCAATAACCTGGGAGATAGCGTGACGATTGTGCGCGGACTCAGCGGGGCACGGCGCATGGAGAGAGTGGACCTGCACCATCCGGGGAAGGCCGGCGAGAACATTTATCCATATGGCGTCGTCACCATGGGAAGCGGTAAGAATGCGCGAGCCTATGTTACTTGCTGGAATGACGCGTCCGTGGCAAGGATCTCGCTGGGTAGCAAGTCAGCGGTCCAAAACTACATCGGTGTTGACCGGCATCCCACGGCGATGATCATAAGTGCCGATGGAACTCGGCTTTTCGTCGCCAATTCGGATGCGGACAGCGTTTCGGTGATTGATACTTCGACGGATCAGGAAATCGAGCGAATTGACGTACGCCTCGCCGAGAATGCGCTGCCGGGAGCGAGTCCAGAGGGAATAGCGCTCTCCGCCGATGAGAAAACTCTGTACGTAGCGAATGCCCACAGCAACGCGATAGCCGTGGTGGCACTCTCCCCCAAGGCCCGCCCCGGGCATGCGGCCGGGAAAATGAAGGAAGACGCGAAATCAAAGATCCTCGGGTTTATTCCGACGGGTCAGTATCCCTCCGCAGTTGCCGTGGCAGACGGCAAACTCTTCGTCGGAAATGGGAAAGGCACGGGATTCGAACCATCCTCCATGCGGGTCAGCAACAGCGGGTTCACGCCGAATCCACCGAACGCAAAGTTTCCTCCCCAGGAGGAAAAAAACCGACAGGGTGGGCAATACAGCGGCTCGATCGTTTCCGGAAACATCAGCATGGTTTCTCTGCCAGAGGAACCGGCGCTGGCACGCTACACGCAGCAGACCATGCAGAATGACGGCCTCTTGGATTTTGCTCCGCCCAAGCTTTTTGCGGGCCAGAGCCCGATCAAACACGTCATCTACATTATCAAGGAGAATCGCACCTATGATCAGGTGTTTGGGGACGTGAAAACATCGGGCGATGGGCACGTTGCGGACGGGGAACCCGATATTGCGATTTTCGGGAACAGCGACGCCGCGCGACGGCCTCCTGGCACGCAGCAGGCGGTGACTCCCAATCATCATGCGCTGGCGCAGCGCTTCGGTTTGTTTGACAGATTTTTTGTGAATTCCGAGGCCAGCCCGGATGGCCATAACTGGGCGACGGCAGCCTTCTCGACCGATTATGTGGATAAGGGGTTCCGTTGGGAGTATTCCAACCGCGGACGCACTTACGACTGGGAAGGATATAACCGGCTGCCTGATTACGAGCCGCCAGGCGACTTGCAGCTAGGCAAGTTCAAGGGCGATGTGCTGGCGGCACTGGCAGACTTGCTGGAAAAACATCTTCCCTACCGTCAAGGATTCACGGACTTGGCGGAGCCGAAAAGTCTGTATCTGTGGGACGCGGCTGCGCGGGCCGGTTTGACCTACCGGAATTACGGCGAATTTGTAACCGTGATTTCGACGAAAGACGTCGAAGCCGCCGGGCAAAAAAAACACAAGAACTATCCCGACATTTCGCAGGCCCAGCGCGCCCTACCCCATAAAGAGACACTGACGAATCATCACAGCCCGAGCTTCCGAAGCTTTGACGTGACGGCGCCGGACAGCATGACCGTGGACTGCTACAAATCCGCATTGGATCCGTCGGGCTCTTTTGATCCGGCAGTTACACGGGACAACTCCAATGCGAATTGCCGAGGAAATTCGAGATTCGGAGAATGGCTCGCGGAATTTCGCGTCTTTGTCGCGGAGCGCGAGGCAGGCCATGAGGACTCCATGCCGGCGCTCAACGTACTGCGATTCCCCAACGATCATACCACCGGACTGAAGACCGGATTTCCGACACCGCAATTCATGGTCGCGGACAACGACTACGCGGTGGGGCGGCTCGTGGAAGCGGTCTCGGCGAGCGCGTATTGGAAAGATACGGCGATCTTCATCGTGGAAGATGACGCCCAGTCCGGCCCGGACCACGTCGATTCGCACCGCTCGGTGGGGCTGGCCATCAGCGCTTACAATCGCCCGGGTGCGCTGATCCACAAATTTCACAATACGGTGAGCATGATTCGCACGATGGAAATGCTGCTGGGGATTCCGCCGATGAACCAACTCGATGCTTCGGCCGTGCCGATGGACATTTTCCAGGAAACGCCGGATTTGACACCGTACAAAGCTCTTTTGCCGACGATTGCCGCGGACAACCTGATCACTCAGAAACCCAAGGACAAAGCCACTGCCGAGTGGATGAAAAAATCGAACCGCCAGAATTTCGTCCATGCGGACATGGCGGACCCGAAAGTGTTGAATGCGGTCATCTGGTTCGCATGCAAAGGAAACGGATCAGCGGTTCCCCAAACGGCGCAATCGCCGGCGTATCAAGCCATGCGGCTCGGAATCGCCAAAGTGGATGAGCACGAAAGCGTCTCCCAGAAAGACGATGACTGAAGAAAGGAAGACTTGACCTTCTCCCCGGCCTAAAGTCAGTAGGGAACGAGGGGATTCCCAGGTTCCGGCACACCGATCAGCGGAAGAGCAGCGCCGTAAATTCCGTCAAGTTGCGCCGCCAGACCATCCAGGTGTGCGCGCCGGGAGTCTCGATGTCCAGGTGCTTCATATTCTTGGAAGCCAGCCAGCCGCGGAACTTGCGGTTGATGTCGATCAAACGGTCATCCGTTCCGCAGGCGATCCAAAGCAAGCGAAGTCGCTCGCTGGCCCGGGAGTCCAGCGCGGGGAATTCTTTGTCAAAGTCTTCGGTTAGGCCGCCGGAGCTGAAAGCGCCCACCCAGCCAAACTTGTCCAGGGTATTCAAGCCCGTCAGTAGGGATTCGGATCCCCCCATGGAAAGCCCCGCGATGGCGCGGGAGTTGCGTTCCTTTGTCACCAGATACGCGGATTCCACGCGAGGGATCACTTCAGCGAGCAAAGCCTCGCGGAATTTATCAAAGTTGCGATCGGTGATGGCGCGATCGCGCCACACTCCCGAGTTGGGAAGAAGAACCTCCGGCGCCCCGTAACCGAGGGGCATCGCCACGATCATGGGATTGGCTTTGCCTTGTGCAATCAGATTGTCCAAGATCACGTTGGCACGGCCCACGGCTGTCCAGGCGCTCGCGTCGTCGCTGAATCCGTGCAGCAGATAGAGTACCGGGTAGGTTTGCTTCCCGCGCGGGTCGTAGCCGGGCGGCGTGTAAACGAAGAAGTCCCGATCGTCCCCCACAACGCCTGACTTGTAGAAATGATGATGAATCTCGCCATGCGGCACGGCGCCAATCTCCCAGGAAAGTGATGCCGGTCCGGGCACGTGCAACTCACTCGCTCGATAAAGGAAGTTAGGCTTTACCGCGTGATTCGAAGGATCGAACAAGCCCACGCCATCGGCGATGATCGTGTATCCGTAATAGTCCGGAGCGAGCGCCTCGGTGGTCACGCTCCAAACGCCCTGATCGTCTTTCTGCATCGGGAAAGGCTTGGACGCACCCTCGAGCGAAACGGCAACTTCTTTGACGTTGGGACCTCGAAAGTGGAACGTGACGCGACGATCGGAATGGACCTCGGGAGAGATCAGCGGCGGCGGCGTTTGCGCTGGAACGGCAGCGGCCAGGAGCAGGATGGCGAGCACCAAGAATGTTCGTTTCATGATTCCTCTCGTTTCCCATAGATGTAGCGCGCTCTCATCCGCGCCTCGATTTCCAAACGCCTGCGCTTGGGGATAATACAACGGGGCCGGCTCCCTTTGTACGACTGCAACGGTGCGGAGGCGAATGGCTGGTGAGGAAATCCACGTCCAGTACTCAGCAACCGTCTCGTCGAACGGGAACACCGCCGCGTCTCTTGTCAGCCGCGAATTTGAAAATCTGGGGTAACACTTCTCAGACGCTTTTCGGCTGTGGAGTCTTTGGCGCTGCTGGCAGAGCTGCCGCTAGCGCTTGGAATCCACTGCCAATAACCGCAGACACGCCTGTCCTGTTCCGAGCCTCAGGCGGGATGCTGGTAGAGGCCGATCACGTTTCCTCCCGGATCGCGGAACCTCGCCGTGGTCTCAGGCGCGTCCGCGCCGATCGGCTGCACGATCTCGCCTCCATGGGCTAGCACCGTGTCAATGGTCGCGGCCACGCTGTCCACCATGATGTAAAACAGGAGGCCGGGGTTTCCAGCGGCCGGGCGCCCAAGCACCCAAGTGCCGCTCACTCCGTTGACGGTATCGTCAAAGGAAGTACTGCCATCTCCGCGTTTCCGGATGTTCCAGCCGAAGACGCCCTTGTAGAAGTCGGCCGAGCGCACAATGTCGGTGGCAGGCATCTCGAGGTAACAGATTTTCCCGTTCGCAAGCGTGGGAGGCATCAGCATTCCTTTCAGGGCGCCGCCAT
>Ga0209158_1000761_pt1 | contig 22705 bp, 22 predicted proteins | sample GraSoiAngelo_140_FD_185897 | JGI IMG/M metagenome (GOLD analysis project Ga0209158, IMG submission 185897) | Grasslands soil microbial communities from the Angelo Coastal Reserve, California, USA - 14_0929_12_30cm (SPAdes) (version 2) | ecosystem: Environmental > Terrestrial > Soil > Grasslands ...
CGGGAGACGAGCTGGTCGTGTTCGGAAGATTCAGGGGCGTGGGGCGTGGTGAGTGGGGCGTTGCGGTGACAGGACGAAGAAACGGCCACGAAGAGCGCTTCGCGACGAGCGCGGCGGCGACGCCGCAATCGGGGGCAGACTACATCCCACAGCTCTGGGCGGCGCGCAAGGCCGGGGCGCTCGCACGGGAGATCCGCCTCCACGGGCAGAACCCCGAGATCGTGAACGAGCTGAAGGGGCTGGCGCTGCGCTACGGGATTCTCACGGAGTACACGTCGTATCTTGTGCAGGAGCCGAACCAGGTCGTCGTCCGGCCGCTGCTCGATCGCGTGGCGCCCGCGCCGGCGGCGCAGGTCGGAGCCCTCTCCGTCGACCAGGCGCGGCGCGAAGCGAAGTCGGCCGCGGTGGCCAACGCCGCCGAGGCGGCGGACATGGACGAGGCCATGCGGGGTCGGGTAGCCGGTCAGGCGTCGCGGCGCGTCGGCGGCCGGCTGTTCGTGCGGCGGGATAGCGTGTGGACGGACGTGGCGCACAGCGACTCGCTGCCCGTGGTCCGGGTGGCGGCGTTCAGCGATGCCTATTTCGCGCTGCTGCGCGCGCTGCCGGAGCTCGTTAAGCCCGCCGCGCTCGAGCCCGCCGTCCTGGTGGCAGGCCGGCGGGTGAGCGTCAAGATTGAACCCGGGGGTAAGAGTACGTGGCAGGACGGCGAGCTGGAGCGGCTGGTGAGAGAGTTCCGGGGGTGACGCGATTGCCGATTGCGGATTGCGGATTGCAGATTGAAGGGGCTGGGTCCCGTGGGACGCGTGTCCTTCAAATCCGCAATCCACAATCCGCAATCCGCAATTGAGGTTCCCATGCCCGAGGACCTGGCCGAGATCTACCGCTCCACCTTCCCCGCGCTGGTGCGATTCCTGTACCGCAAGGTGTGGGACGTCGAACGCGCGGAGGACCTCGCGCAGGAAGCGTTCGCACGGGCGGTCGTGCATAAGCCCGAGAGCGCGCGCGGTTGGCTGTTCGTGGTCGCGGCGAACATGGCGCGCGACGATGCGCGCCGCGCTGCACGAGAGCGTCGCCACCTGACGCTCCTGCAGAGCGATCCGGCGAGCGCTCCGGCGGTGGACGAGGCGGTCCACGCGGAGACGGAGCGGTCGCGTGTGCGGACCGCATTGGAGCGACTCACGCCCCGCGACCGCGAGGTGCTGCTGCTGTGGGATGCAGGACTGTCGTACGACGAGATCGCTACCCAGACCGGGCTCGCGCGCGGCGCGGTGGGGACGACCCTGGTGCGCGCACGGCGCCGCCTGGTGGAGGCGTTCGCAACGGGAGAGCAGGATGAGCATGTCGCACGTGGATGACGGGCAGCTGCACGCCTACCTCGACGCTGAACTGCCGCAAGCCGAGGCATGGCGGCTCGAGGCGCACTTGGGCGAGTGCCCCGCGTGCCGCGGCCGGCTGGAGGAACAGCGCGCGCTGATCGCGCGCGCCGGCGAGCTACTGGCGCTGGCGGCGCCGCCCGCTCGAGATGTCCCTCCCCTCTCCTTCCGGCCCGGAGACGCGCAGCCGCCGCCACCGGCGCGCTGGCCCGCGCGGCTGCCACTCGCGTGGGCGGCCACCGTGGTGCTCGCGCTCGCCGCCGGCTGGTACCTCCGGGGAGAATCCCCCATCGCCCCAGCCCCCCCAGACCGCCGCGCCGCGGCCGCGAACGCGGCGGCTCCGCGCGAGACGGCGCGGACCGTGCCCCCCTCCCCGCGGCAGGCTCCGGAGCCAAAGACGCTCGCGCAGCAGGCGCCCCCGGCCGGTCGGCCAGTCCAGGAAGCCGACGAGGCGGCCCGGTCGGTCGCGGCCGCGCAGCATGACCAGATGATCTCCGGCTCCGCCCTTCCCAACCCGCAGATGACGCCGCTCGACCAGGCCGCCCGGGCCAAGTCGGGGGCGGTCCCCCCCGCCGCCGCGCTGGCCGCGCCTGCGGCACCGTCGGCCGTGCGCTGGGAGACGATCTCCTGGGACACGGCGCGCGCGATCTTGGGAGTTGACCCCGCGCGGATCCCCAATCTCCCCGCGGTCGCCAAGCGGAGCTCGGCGGCGGACCGCGTCGTGCTCGTCGAGCAGCAGCTGGCGTCAGGAACGGTCGTGCGGTTGCACGAGCGGCCCGCCGCGGAGGGAGCTCCCGGGATGGAGGTGGGGACCAGCGAGCGCCTGGCGCGCTACGTGGGGAACCTGCGGGTCGAGATCGAGGGAGCGCCGCCGCCGGACTCGCTGTCCAAGCTGCTGGAACTAGTCAAGTAAGACACCGTGGGGAATGGGGAGTGGGGAGTGGTACTCTCCGGTGCACACCGGAGGGCCGGCGCGCGCCACCACGAACCACTCCCCACTCCCCACGTCGTTGCCTATTAGTGCTGTTCCCGCTCCAGCGTGTCGGCGGCGAGACGGGGAGAGATCATCGGGAAGCGCGCCGCGAACCAGCCGATCGCGAGCAGATATAGCCCGCCGAACAGCAGCGTGACACCGACCTCCGGGACGCCGATCGTCGGACCCGCTCCGCCGTTGATCGACGGCACGATCTCGAGATAGCGCTCCAACCAGATGCCGACGAGGCTCGTCGCGGCGAACGCGAGCAGGACGGGCGGGGACTGCTTCGGCTTCACCGCCAGCAGGCCGACGAACGGGATCACGAGCACCAGGAAGAACACCGCCACGCCCACCGGCTTCCACGGCCCGATCAGGCGGTAGAAGATGAAATACGTCTCTTCCGGCAGGTTCCCGTACCAGATGACAAGGAACTGCGCCCACATCAGGTAACCCCAGAACACCGTGAACCCGAAGCACAGCTTCCCGAGGTCGTGCAGCTGCCGGAGCGAGATCAGGTCGTCCAGGCGCATCGCCCGGCGGAGCGCGACCGCGAGCACCGCGAGCGCCATGAGGGCCGCGAGGAAGCTTCCCATGAAGTAGAACGCGCCGAACAGGTTGCTCACCCATTTGTGCGCGAGCGACATCATCAGGTCGAACGCGAGCAGGCTGTGACCGAAGGCGAACGCGACGATGAGGATTGCGGCGTCGCGGCTGATGCGGTCGCGGTTCTCCAAGCGGTCGGCCGCGCGCCCCTCGGCGAGCTCGCGGATGTCGGGCTCCAGGTCGTGGTGCACGAAGCGCCAGGAGAGCCACGCGAGCAGTGCCAGGACCAGGCCGTTACGGACGAAGAAGAACTTCGTGGTGAGCCAGGGACCGATGTCGGCGCGGGGCTCGTGCAGCCAGGAGAAGACGTGCTGCCGCCCGAAGAACAGTCCGAGGAACAGCACCAGCGCCACGACCAGGAACGGCGCCGCCGCCTCGGCGAAGCGGATGACGACGCCGGACCAGTGACCCTTCGCGAGCTTCTGGGTCGCGGCGAACACCACGCTCGCCTGCGCCAGCCCGATCCAGAACATGAAGTTGACGTGATAGGCCTGCCACGCACGGTCTGCCCGTCCGCTCCCGAGCGCCCACAGGAAGACGGCCCCCCCGACGAGAGCGGCGACCGCGCCCAGGGTTACGACGCCCCGGACCGGGAAGGCCCCCGCCCGCTGAACCAGCTCCGCGCGGGCCGCAGCCGGAGCGGCGCTCACCGGCTGCCTCCGCTCCGGGCCTGCGCCTGCAGCGTCCGGACGTAGTTCACGAGGTCCCAGCGGTCCGTACCCCGCACCTTGTCGCCGTAATGGGGCATCAGGCCCCGGCCCATCGCCTGCGCGTTCACGACCACGCCGTAGATGTAGCCGTCGCTCTGCTTCGCCAGCTGGTCGGTCACGAGCGACCGCACGGCGGGAAAGAACCCGCCGGGCGGGCCGGAGGCGATGGGCCCGTCCCCCTTCCCCGCTTCGCCGTGGCACACGAGGCAGTAGGTCTCGTACAGGAACTTCCCGCGATTGAGCGACTCGGACGTCCGGGTGCGTGGGTTCGTGAGCCGGTCGGCGCTCTTGAGGTCGGCCGCCGGCGGCGCGCCCGTGACGGGCACCGTGCCGGGGACGGGCGCCAGGTTGCGGCTGTACGGCTTGAAGCTCCGCTGGTGGCGCATGGTGGCGAACCAGCCGACGTGGTGCACCACGTCGTCCGGATTGCACGCGGCGACGAGCGCGAGCGCCGCGAGCGCGAGCGCGCCGGCGCGCTTACGCACGACGCACCTCCTCGGCGCCGCCCTGGCGCAACAGCGTCTCCACCTGGCCCGCCCGGTCGGGGGCGCAGGGGACGAAGATGCCGAACTTGTCGTTCGTGAAGCGGGGATCGTACAGCACCGTGCCGAGGCGGCGCGCCGCGAACACCGCGTTGAAGGCGATGCCGAGGATCGTCGAGAGGGCGCCGAACAACACCGTCATCTCGAACATGATGACGACGTACGGCGGGATCGAGCCGACCGGCTTGCCGCCCACGACGATCGGCCAGTCATAGGACATGTACAGCGTGAGCCACGCGCCGATGGCGCAGCCGGCTGCGCCGCCGATCAACGTGAACATCCGCACCGGGCTCACGGGTTGGTCGAGGACGTCTTCGAGCTCGTGACGGGGGATCGGGGAGTAGACGGTGAAGTCGTGGTGGCCGCCGGCGCGCAGCCGCCGGACGGTGTCGACCGCGGCGTCGAGCTGGCCGAACACGCCGAGCACCCCGGGGGTGGGCGGAGGGTGGAAGATCGCGCGCAGCGTGGCGAGCGGGTCGGGCAGCCTCATGCGTGCACCGCCCGCGACGAGCGCCGCGGCAGGGGCAGGACTTCCTTGACCTCGGAGATCGACACCGCGGGGAAGTTCTTCACGAACAGGAGGAACCACATGAAGAACCATCCGAAGCTGCCCGCCATGATGCCCCAGTCGGCCCACGTCGCGTTGTAGCTCGCGTTGGTCCACGTCGTGAAGGGCTCGCCCGCGAGCGACACGACGATGATCACGAAGCGCTCGAACCACATCCCGATGTTCACGAAGATCGAGATAACGAACAGCGCCAGAATGTTGGTGCGGATCGTCTTGAACCACAGGAGCTGCGGCAGGAACGCGTTGCAGATGATCATCGTCCAGCTCGCCCACCAGAACGGCCCGAAGGCGCGGTACCAGAAGGCGGCGCGCTCGTTCGGGTTGCCGCCGAACCACGCCGTGAAGTACTCCACGCAATACGCGTACGCGACGATCATCCCGGTCAGGAGGCAGAGCTTGGCCAGGTTCTCGAAGTGGTGAACGGTGATCAGCTCCTCCAGACGAAACAGCTTGCGGATCGGCACGAGCAGCGTGATCACCATGGCGACGCCGGAGTAGATCGCGCCGGCGACGAAGTAGGGGGCGAAGATCGTGGCATGCCAGCCCGGGACGATCGCCATCGCGAAATCCCACGACACCACGCTGTGCACGGACAGGACGAGCGGCGTCGCGAGGGCCGCGAGGTACAAATAGCCGCGCGTGTAGTGGCGCCACTGCTCGTTCGTGCCGCGCCAGCCGGCGGCCGTGATGGCATAGAGCTTCTTCCGCCAGCCGGTCGCCAGGTCCCGTACCGCCGCGATGTCCGGGATCAGGCCCATGATCAGGAACACGCTCGAGACCGTGAAGTACGTCCCGATCGCGAATTCGTCCCAGATGAGCGGCGACTTGAAGTTGGGCCACAGCCCGCGCTCGTTCGGATACGGGATCAGCCAGTAGAGGTACCACTGGCGTCCGATATGGATCAACGGAAACAGACCGGCCGTCATCACGGCGAACACCGTCATCGCCTCCGCGGTGCGGTACACCGCGGTGCGCCACCCGGAGCGGAACAGGAACAGGATCGCCGAGATCAGCGTGCCCGAGTGCGCGATACCCACCCAGAACACGAAGCAGGTGATGTAGACGGCCCAGTAGACTGGGTGGGAGTACCCGGCGAGGCCGAGGCCGTAGCGCAGCAGCAGCAGCAGGCAGATGATCCCGATCGCGAGCAGGCCGACCGCGCTGCCGAGCAGGGCGTAGTAGCCCTTCCCCGGGTTGCCCAACGTCCGCGCGATGGCCCGCGTGACGAAATCGTAGGTGACTCGCGAAGCGGGCGCGGGAGGCTCAGCCATCGTGCACGACCTTGGCGAGATACGTGATCGCCGGCTTGGTGTTGAGGCCCGCGAGCACGTGGTAGCCCCGCGGGTCCTGGGCGAGCTGCGAGACGCGGGAGCGCCGGTCATGCAGGTCACCGAACACGATTGCCTCGGAGGGACAGGCCTGCGCGCACGCGGGGACGATCTCGCCGTCCCGCACGTTGCGGTCCTCGAGGCGGGCGCGATTCTGCGCACCGCGGATGCGCTGGACGCAGAAGGTGCACTTCTCCATCACGCCCTTCTCGCGCACCGTAACGTCGGGGTTGAGCAGCATGTCGAGCGGCGCGGGCCACGACTCCCACTCTCCACCCCGCTCCGCGAAGTTGTACCAGTTGAAGTAGCGGACTTTGTAGGGGCAGTTGTTGGAGCAGTAGCGGGTGCCGACGCAGCGGTTGTAGACCTGGCCGTTGAGGCCGTCCGCCGTGTGGTAGGCCGCGAACACCGGGCACACCGGCTCGCAGGGCGCGTTGCCGCACTGCTGGCACAGCATCGGCGTCACGACCGCGCCCACCGGCTCGCCGTGCTCCCCGCCCGTGTAGTAGCGCTCGACCCGCATCCAGCCCATCACGCGGCGTCGCACCACGAGCTCCTCGCCCACGGTGGCGATGTTGTTCTCGGCGTAGCACGCCGTGACGCAGGCCGAGCAGCCGGTGCACTTCGCCAGGTCGATCGCCAACCCCCAGCGCGGGTGCTCGCCCGCGTAGTTGCCGAGCGATGCCTGCTGCTGCTGCGCCGCCGCCCAGTCCTCGAGCGCCCGCTCCGCGTAGGCGGGCGCCTCGTGCTTCTCGAACGCATGCTCGCCGGACTTGAGCTGCCGCGCCCGCCCGAGCGGCAACACCTCGACGTTGTGCGCGCCCAGCTCGCGGGGATCGCCTTCGGCCGTCGCGAGGCGGCGGTGCTCCCCGGTCTTCACGACCGACACCGCCACGGTGAACGTGCGGCCCCCGTAGCCGTTCGGGGCCGAGGAGAGCAGCTCGAACGCGTTGCCCGAACGGTCCTTGGCGTAGCGACCGTACGCCGTGTGGCCCTGGCCGGTGGCGGCGGCCAGCACGTCGGGCCGCACCCCGGGGGTGATCCACACCGGCGCCTTCACCGCGCCGTAGGGGGACTTGAGCAGCAGGACGTCGCCGTTCGCGAGACCCCACCGGGTCGCGGTCGCTGGGTGGACCTCGATCCAAGCGTGCCACGTGATCTTCGAGACGGGGTCGGGCAGCTCCTGCAGCCAGGGCTTGTTGGCCCCGCGACCGTCGTAGAGGCCGATGGACGGAAACACCGTGAGCACGTTTTCCCCCGGGCCGCCGGCCAACGCCGGCGGGGCTGCCGTGAGCTGCGCCACGCCCGGCGCAAGCCGCACCGGCTGCACCGGCGCTTCGCCGTAGATCCCGCCGCGTTGTAGCGCCTCGCTCCAGAACTGCTCGAAGGTCTTGCCCCCGCCGTGGCGCCGGTGCAGCTCGCGCCATTTGCCCTGGAGGTAGTCCTGGAACGTCTGGTCCCTCCCCGCGGCCCGGAGCAGTACGTCCCCGGTGTTTCGCGCCTCAGGGAACACAGGCTGCATCACGGGCTGCAGCAGCGCGAAGACCCCGGCCCGCGGGCGTGCGTCGTTCCACTGCTCGAGCGGATGGAGATCGGGGAGGAGGAGGTCCGCACCCGCCGCCGTCTCATCGAGGTAGGACGAGAAGCTGGCCTTGAAGCCGACCCTGACGATCGCCTGCGAGAAGGCACCCGGCAGCGAGTGTGCGGGGTTCGCGCCGTGGATGAGCAGGACCGCGACCTTGCCCGCCTCCATGTCGGACACCACGTCGGCCATCTGCTTGAACGACCCCGCCCCCGCCCCGCCGAGGCTCTCGTTCGGCCCGAACTTGACCGTCTTGCCGACCGAGCCGGCGACGTAGTTGAGGATGTTCGCCGCCGCCACGATCTCGGCGCCGTTCGGGTACTGGGCCGCGATCCCGCCCGCTACCGCGAGACCGCCCTTGGACGCGGCGAACTCGCGCGCCAGGCGCACGATGACGCCCGCCTCGATTCCCACCGCCGAGGCCACCTCTGCCGGCGCGTGACGCGACAGCAGGGACGCAAGCCGCGCGGCGTCGGACGGCACAGGCGCGAGCCGCTCGCGCACGATCACGGACGCCATCGCGAGCGCTAGTAGTCCTTCCGTGCCGGGAGCCGCGGCGATCCACTCATCCGCGTTCATGCCGGTCAGCGACAGCCGCGGGCCGACGAACACGAATTTCGCCATCGAGGCATCGCGCCCCGCCTGGAAGCCGTGCGCCCGGGCGAAGCCGTTCTGGTACCCGACTGGCGACACCCAGGTGTCGAGAAAGTCGGCGCCGAAGGAGACGAGGTAGCGTGCGTTCGCGAAGTCGTACCAGGGCACGGCGGGCGTAGCGAAGGCGAGGCGATTCCCCTCGCGCAGCGCCTCGAAGGCGAACGGCTCGTAGGTCACATGCCGGCCGCCGACCTGCCGCATCCATTCGTCCACGAGCTCGCCGAACGCGCCGGACTCATGGCCCGTCACGAAAACGATCCCCTTGCCCCGTGCCTCCTTCACCTTCGTCGCGAGGCGCCCGATCGCGTCATCCCAGGCGACGGGCTTCCACTGGCCGTCCCCCGTCCGCTCCAGCGGACCGGTGACGCGGTCGGGGTTGTAGAGCCCTTGCAGACCCGCCTGGCCGCGCGCGCACAGCCGTCCGTGGTTGATCGGCGACTCGGGGTTCCCCTCGAGCTTCACGACGCGGCCCTCGCGCACCTTGGCGTGCAGGCCGCACCCGGCCGGGCACTCCCGGCACGTCGTGGCGTAATAGGTCGCCGTGCCGGGGATCTGATCCTCGGGTGGGATCAAATAGGGAATGAGCTTCTCGGTCGGCTCGGGACCGATGCCGCAGCCCGATAGCAACGCGGCGCCGCCCCCCGTCACGCCGAGGACCTTGAGGAACCGTCTCCGCTCCATCGGCTCGCCCATCAGTAGTGGCACAGGGTGCAATCGCGGCTCACGCCGCGCTGCACGTGACAGGTGACGCACCAGCCCATCTTCAGGGTCGACACCTGATAGACCTGGGGCATGCGCTCGACCTGGCCGTGACAGGTGGTGCACGATTGCGGACCCAGCACCTTGATGTGCCGCATGTGGGGGAAGCGCACGAACCCCGGGAGCGCGTGGACCCGGATCCACTGGGGCGGCTGCTTCCCGATCCAGGCCTGCTGGACCTTCTTGATCTCGGCCTGGTGGGACGGCGTCGATCCCGAGATGAGCTGGTGACAGCCGAAGCAGGTCTGCACCGCGGGGATACCCGGCTCGCTCGAGACCGCCACCGAGGAGTGGCAGTACATGCAGGGGATGCGATCCTGACCCGCGTGAACGTCGTGGCGAAAAAAGATCGGCTGGCGGGGACCCTTGAGCCTGCCCGTGTCGCTGATGACGCGCGCCGTGCGGGCTTCCTGCGGCTGGCCGTTTTGCGCGGCGAGCCCCGTTCCGTGGCGGAACGGGGCGAGCGGGCTGGCCATGGACACAACCACGGCGATCCCGGCCGCGAACCTGCCACACCTCTTCGTCATCAATGCGCTCGATGGCGAATGTATCGTTCGGGTGTCAAACGGCTTGCGGGCGCCAGAATGTAGCCCCGGCGGCGAACGCCGCACAAGGGCAAAACGCGGACGCTATTCGGGTCGCGCCAGCAGCATGTGTTTGAGGCGAACGATCTCGACGAACGCGTCCACCGCATCGAGGTCGGGGAACTGCACCCAGCACCAGCGCACGCCGCTCGCGATCTCGCCGTCGCGGATCGCACCGCGGATCGGCTTGGGGAGCCCGTCGGTGAGCGCCAGCTCCTTCTCTTCGAACTCCGTCAGGACGAACGTGCCGCTCACGCTCAGCTCCATGGGATGGAGATAGCCGAGCTTGCGTCCGGCGACTTCGTACATCCACACCCACTTCCAGGTCGTTCCCATGAACACGACCTGCTCGGTCACGTGCTTGAGGGCGCGGATCCCCTCGCGGGCCCGCTTGAAGCGTTGCGCGGCGCGCTGGGGGAGATCCCGGATCGGCGCGTCGGCTTTGGGACGCGTCCGGGGATCCTTGTAGAGCGTCGTTGCCCAGTAGGTGGGCGGCTGGTTCTCGAGCGGAATCATGACGTTGTTATCGGGACGACGGGCTCGCGGCCAACGGCTCTAAGGTAGCAAGCGGGCCGCGGAACGGAAACGTCCCGCGTCGAGCAGCCGGGCTGCGGAGACGCCGGGAACGGCCATCCGCCCGTCCTTTCCCATAGTCAGCTTGATCACGTCCACCCCCCGGCCAAACCAGCGCGTGCTGGGCTCGAGGTCGGAGGGATAGACGCAACGCGGCAAGCAGGCGACGGCGAGGTCGGCCTGGGACCCGATGCCCGAAGCGGGCATCGTGCCCGCCCAGAGTTCCGCCCCGAATTCCACGGCAATACGGTAAATCCGGCTCACCTCCGCGAGACCGCCCACCCGGTGGACCTTGACGTTCCAGACCCGAGGGCCCTCGAGCTCCATCACTTGCCGGGCGAGCGCGGCGCTCTCGAGCGTCTCGTCGAGGCACACGGGGGTACGCAGCTCGCGGCCGAGGCGGACGTGCCCCACCAGCTCATCGGGGGCGAGCGGCTGCTCGATGAACAGGAGTCCGGCGCCGTCGAGCGCGCGGAGGGCGCGTTCGTGCTCCGGCCAGCGGTAGGCACCGTTCGCGTCCACGGTGAGCGGCAGCTCCGTGCCCGCCATGCCGGCGCGCGCAGCGCTGACAGCGACCTCGTCCCACCCGGGCGCGATCTTGATCTTCACGCGGCGGTAGCCCAGCTGCAACGCGTCGTACACCCGCCGGGTCAGCGTTTCCGGCTGCCGATCCCCGGGGATGCCGAGCGCCACGCCGCACGGCACGCTCGCCGCCGGCGCGACGCCGAGGCGGCCGGCGACGAGCTGGGCCATGCCCACGCCCGCGCGATGCGCGGCGAGGTCCCAGGCCGCCGTCTCGATACCCCCCCGGGCGAACGGGTTGCCGCGAATCCCCGCCCGCAGCGCTTGGTCCACCGCTTCGGGCGATTCGAACGCCCGGCCAGCGACGCGCGGCACGAGCACCCGGTGCGTGAGGTCGATCGCGCTCGCGAGGGTCTCCGCCGAGTAGAACGGCAGCCCGAAGGGTGGCGACTCACCGTAGCCCACGTGCCCCTCGTCGTCATGCAGCGCCACGATGAGCGAGCGACGCTCGGTTACCGCGCCGCCCGAGATGATGAACGGCTCGACGAGCGGCAGGGCGAGCTCGAACAGCTCAACGCGGGCGACGCGCATCACTCGCCAGATCCAGGAAGTGCACCTCCCCGCCGCGACGCTCGAGCGTCCCCTGGGCCTCGAGCTCCAACATCCCCGCGACCAAGCCGTCCCGCGGATCGAATACCAGCGCGTGCAGCGCGCGCTGCGTGCGCGACCCGTGGGTCGCGGGGTACTGGGAGAGCGGCAGCTGGAAGAACGTGTGCAGCTGCGCGCTTTCGCAGCCGCGGCGGGCATACTGAAGGATCATGCGGCCGGAGCAGATGTTCCCTGTGCCGGTGAGTGTCGGGATCCCCGGGCTTGCGCCCGGGGTCAGTGGTACGACTGACCCCGCACGCAAGTGCGGGGTTCCCGGGGTCAGTCGAGTCTCCAGCACTCTCAGGTTCCGATCGCTCAAATCCCAGCCCCCATAGGCGACGCCGAGCCGTTCGTCGAACAAGCGATTGAAACAGACCAGGGCGTCGGCGCCCGCAGCGGCGTCCATCATGGCGAGCTGAAACGCGTCGTCGAAGCGCGCGTTCATGAGCTTCACCGCGACCCGCACGGGAACGGGCGTTGCCTGACGAATCCGCTTGGGCACCTCCCGCAGCCAGCGCACGATCTGCGCGCGGTCCTCGGACAGCGCGTCGCCCGCGAGGGTGGGAGAAAAGTCCTTCTCCAGGAGCAGGGGCGGCTCGCCCCACGCCTCCGCGAGCCGCCCCGTCGTGTGCCGGTATTCGCCGTCGCGGAACGGCTCCGCGAGCCGCGGGAGATGATACTTCACGCTCGGCACGACTTGCATCCCCGTGCTGCGCGCGAGGTCGCGGCCGGTGCGCACGAGAGCCAGATATGCTGCGAGCGAGCGGTCCCAACCCCTTCCCTTCCAGGTCACGGTCCATCCCGTGCGACCGCCGGGAGCTTCCCCCGCGGCGGCGCGGCGCTCCACCTTCATTCTCGTCTCGTGGATCGCCCAGGCGGCCATGGCTTGGGCGCCGGTTTCGTCCTCCGCGATGACCGTCTTCAGGACCGCAAAGGCGAGGCCGGCCGCGGCGGCGTCCTCGAGCTGGGCCGCGTTGAGCGAGAGCTGCCCCGAGCCCTTGCCGATCGGGTGAGGGAGATCGACGTCGAGGTAGCGGGCCGCGAGATCGATGCCGTAAGTCTCGCGCACGTGAGACGGAAAGTCGCGCGGCAGCTCGCGCTTGAAGCGCTCGAAGTCGCGCTCCAGTCGCCGCCGCACCCTACCGGGCGAACCGGGCGAGGGCGAACTGGGGATCGAGGGCCCTGTGGTCGAGTACGTGAGCGGCGACCAGCTCGCCGACAGCGGGCCCGTGCTTGAACCCGTGGCCCGAGCCGCCGCCCACGAGCCAGACGTTGTCGGCGCCGGGATGACGGTCGATGATGAAGTGCTCGTCCGGACTCTGCTCGTACTGGCACACCCGCGCCTCGAGCAACGGGGCGCCGGCGAGCCCGGGAAACCGGTACCCGAGGTACTCGCGCGCCGCGCGGAGTCCCTCCGCGGTCGCCTGCCGCTCCCCCGCGGTGGGATCGAACGGCGGACCGCGCGTGTCGTCCGCCACCTTGAAGCCCCGCCACCGGTTGCCGGGGATCCCGTACATGAAGCGCGCGCCGTGGTCCGCCCAAACGGGCAGGGCCTCCTCGGTGAACCGCGTGTCACCCGGCGGCGTCCCGAAGAAGAACACCTCCTGGCGCGTGGGGCGCACCAGATCGCCGATCACGTCGGGGAACAGGCGACCGAGCCAGGGGCCCGCGGCGAACACGTACGCGTCGGCGCGCAGCACGCTCCCGTCCGAGAGCGCGACGCCGCGCATCGCTCCCGCCGCCACGTCCCCCGGTCGCACGGCGAGCTGGCGATACTCGCCCCCCTCCTCGAGGAACCCCGCGAGCACGGCCTCGCACGCGAGCCGGGCGGTCAGGTAGCCGGCGTCACGCTCGAGAATCGCCCAGCGCACTTTCTCGCAATTGATCTGGGGATACCGCCGTGCGGTCTCCGCGCCGTCCAACTCCTCGAACGCGAGCCCGGTCTCCTTCAGGATCGGCAGCGCCGCCCGCTCGTACTGATCGTCGTCCTCCACGAGCCACAGGACGCCGATCGGGTAGTAGAGCTGGCGCTTCCAGCGCCGCTCCTGCTCGCGCCACAGCGCGAGCGAGCGCGCGGCCAGGACCGTGTAGACGCGCCGTGGCCCGTAGGTCCCCCGGATCACGCGCGTCTCGCCGCCCGAGCTCGCGCGCGAATTGCCGGGGCCCCAGGCGTCGAGCAGCGTGACGCGGGCGCCCCGCCGCCGGAGATGCCAGGCGGTCCAGCCACCGAACGCGCCGGCCCCCACCACGACCACGTGCACTCGCTCAGCCATTGCAGCGGTCCTCCGGAACCCCGGGCTCGCGCCCGGGGTTAAAACGTCCCCTGACCCCGCGCGCAAGCGCGGGGTTACGAGCCCGCCTACCGCCGCGCACCACTCGAGGAACGACCGCCGCCTCACGGACGCGCGGCGCGGGCATCGCGCACGGCCCGGGCGACCCGGTCCCGGTCCGGCGCGCCGAGCGCCGGCCCCCACGGATCGTCGCAGGCGTCGTCGGGAATGATGCCATCGGCCGCGAGGGCCCACAGCATGCGACGAACGTAGCCCTCCACCGGAAAACCGAACGTCGTCGAGGCAAAACCGTCAAGGAGAAACGTCAAAGCGAGAAACGTATGGAGGTCCCGTTCAGCGAACGCCCGCAGCAAACGGACCTGCAGGTCCGTCAGGGCCGCGCCCATGCCGACGAGCGCCGCCCGCGCGCCTACCATCACCGAGTATCCCAAGAAGCGGTCCTCGCCCGTGATGAGCAGCTTGTCGGCGTGCTCGCGGGCGATCGCCGCGATCCGCTGGAACGTGATCACCGAGTCGAGGGTCGCGACCTTGATGCCGATCACCGCCGGCAACTCGAGGATCGCGTGCAGCGTGGCGTCGTCGTAGGGGACTCCGCCCGCGGCCTCGTAGAGATAGAACGCGACCACGGGGAGCTCGTCGCCCAGCGCCGCGTGATAGCCCACGGGGTCGTCGCGCCGCGGGAACGCGAGCAACGCGTCCGCGCCCCACGCCCGGGCCTCGCGGGCCATTGCGAGCGAGTTGGCGCCCGCGATGACGACCTGCTGGGGCAGAGCCGCGCGCCACGTCTCGAGCACGCAGCGCCGTGCCTCGACCGAGAGATGCGGCCCGCGGCCCGTGTGGGCCCACACCGCCACGCCCGCGATGGGTTGTAAGGCCATCCACCGCGCGTACGCACGCTGCACGTCCCCGGCCAGCACGCTGCCCCGGAACGGCACCGGGACCGCGGGGATGAGACCCCACTCGAGGCGGCTCGCCAAGGAGTCAGGGGCGGTCAGAAGGCCAGCGCAGCGCGGGCGTTGCCCACCTCGATCGCGGCCCGCTGCTCCGGCGTGAGGTCCAAGAGGTCGAGCTTCGCGAGGCTGATTTCGGGAATCCGTAGCGGCTGCCCTGTCCCGAACACCAGCCGCTCCACGCCCACCGTGGCGAGCAGCGTCTCGAGCTGATCCTCGGGTGGCCCCCAGATCCAGCTGATGTCCCACCACAGGCGCGCCGCCTCCTCGGGCGTGGAGCCGAAGTGGACCTCCTCGATCAGCCCCCGGTCGGCGTGGGTCACGATGATGCGCACGTCGTCGTCGGTCCGGATCAGGGCGCGCAGCGCCGCGGCGGGAAGCTCGGGCGCCGTGTCGTTGGGGTGGCGCTGGCGGCCGTCCTCCAGGCGCACGGCGAGCACCAGCGGCAGCCGCGCGGCCCCGCACGCGGCGGCGAGCACCCGCATCTCGGCGCCCGCCGGGTCGAGTCCGTAGTAGGTCGGATCGCAGCGGATCGCGGGAGCGCCGTGGTCCGCCGCTTCGCCGATGGTCAATTCCCATCCCTTCCGCCCCGGATGGACGGCGGGGATCGGCTTGAGCCGCCGATCGCGGCCGGTCGCTTCGTACAGCCACGCGTTTCCCTCGCCCGGCGCACGCCAGAAGAAGCTCGGCAGATGGCTCACCCACGCTTCGTCGATGCCCGTCCGGTCCATGGCGGCGCACAGCGCCTCGGGCGAGGTGCCGGGCACGCGGCGCCAGGGATAGGCCCCGAGCAAGGTGTTGACGTCGACGCGCATCAGTCGGACGGGAACCCGCCGCGCGGGAAGATGCGCGCCGCGTTCTTCCACCTGACCTGCTCAAGCTCCGGTCCGCTCAGCAGGTGCGTGAGATAGCGCAGCTTCGCCCAGCCCGTGTCCATCGTGAGATCCGAGCCCCAGAGCAGCCGCTCGACGCCCACTGCTTCGACACAACTCTCGAGCATGCCGCCATCCGCGCCGCTGCCCGAGAGATCGAGGAGCACGTTGGCGGTGGTTCCCTCCCGCAGCGCGGCGAGCGAGTGCTGCCAGTCCCCGCCCCCCCCGATGTGCGCGAGGATGAAGCGCACGTCCGGATGGCGCTCGGCGAGCGCGCACAGCTCGAGGGCGTCCGAGGCCTCCTGCCCCGGCCAATCGCGCCGGCGGTGCTGCCACACGTGGTGCAGCACCGGGAGCCCGCGCTCGCGCGCGAGCTCGCAGATCGGATCGAGCAGAGGATCGTTCGCCCGCCGGCTCGCGGCGAGCTTGATGCCGATCATGCCGGCGGCGCGGCAGCGGTCGATTTCGCCCAAGGCGTGGGCGGTGTAGTTGGGGTTGACCGTGACGTAGCCGCGGATGCGATCCGGATGCGCGCGCTGCAGCGCGAGCAGCGCGTCGTTGCCGTATTGCAGGTCCGGCGGGGACGGGAAATAGACCGGAGAGGTGCGCCCCCAGGTGCCGAGCACGGAAGCCACGTGGATCGTGACGCCGATCCGTTCGCCCGCGCGCAGGCGGCTCGCATTGCGCTCCCGCCAGTCGGCCCGCGGCGTGCGGTCGTGGTAGAAGTGGGCGTGCACGTCGATGAGCATGCTAAAGAATGGTTGCAAGACGCCAAGACGCCAAGTTGCACGAGGTTGAGGGCGAGCCCTCGTGCAGCGTGGCGTCGTGGCGGCTTGGAACTATATTGCTGGTCCCATGACCACGCCCCCCCGCCAGCCGCCCCGCCCGCCCCCGCGCCCGCCACCCCCGCCCCCCAGATCCCCGGGGCCCAGGCCAGCCGGCTCACCGAAGCCGGTACCGTCCAAGGCCGCCGCCTCGGCGAAGGCGGCGTTCGCTAAGGCTGCAGGCAGCCCGCTGTTCCGGCGCGCGCGCAACATGCTGTTTCGGCCGCGAAACGAGTGGAGCACGATCAGCGGCGAGTTCACGAACGCGAGCACGATCTACAAGAGCTATGTGATACCGCTCAGCGCCGTCGGCCCGATCGCCACCCTGCTCGGGGCGCTGGTCTTCGGCAAGGTCGGCACCATGTTCGGCCCGGTGAACGCGTCGCTCGGCGCGGCACTGGAGGGAGCGGTGGCCCACTACGTCCTCGGGCTCGCCTCCGTGTACGCGCTCGCGATCGCGCTCGACGTGCTAGCGCCGAGCTTCGGAGCCCAGTCGAACCGCGTGCAGGCCCTCAAGCTCGCCGCCTACGCGAGCACGCCGTCCTGGCTCCTCGCGGTTCTGCTGCTCGTTCCCCAGTTCGGGCTGCTCGTGCTGCTGGGACTCGTGTACACGCTGTGGCTGCTCGCCCTGGGGGTGCCCGTCGTGATGAAGGTCCCCGCCAACGCCCCGGAGAAGGCCACCGCGTACCGCCTGATCGCGGTTATCGTGGCGCTGGTGCTGATCCTCATCTTCGAGGCGGTGGCCGGAGTGTTCGGGGCCTAGCGCCGCTCGCCGGGAAACGCGGCGCGCGTGACGCCGCCCTCGCGCGCCAGCAGCGGCGTCGCGGCAGCGAGCCCCAGTCCCGCGAAGACGGCGAGCGCCGCGAAGTCGAATCCAACCGTCAGCTCTCCCCCGTAACCCGCCGCGCTCCAAGGCGCGAGCAGCGCGTGCTTCAGCAGGTCCACCCCGTAGGCCATCGGATTCAGATAGGCGAGGGCCCGAAGCGGCGCCGCGAGATTCCGCACCGGGTAGAACGCGCCGCACAGGAACAACATCGGGAAGATCGCGAAGTTCATCACGCCGGCGAAGTTCTCGATCGAGCGGATCGTCGCGGCGAGGACGAGCCCCACCGCCCCGGCGGCGAGGCTCGTCAGCACGACGGCACTGAGCGCGAGCGCTGCGCCGCCCGGCGTGAGGCTGAGTCGCGCCGCCGGCAGCAGGATCAGGGCGACCGCCAGCGCCTGCACGGTGCCGAGCAGCGTCGCGCCCAGGGCTTTGCCCACCGCGATGGCGCCGCGCGGGACGGGCGCCACGAGCAGCAGTCGCAGCACACCCGCGTCCCGGTCCGTCACCGTGGAGAGGGCAGCGAGGAACGCGCCGAAGAGGACGACCATCCCGAGCAGGCCCGGCGCCATGTAGCGGGGATAATCGAGGCCCGGTGGACCCGCGAACAGCGCGCGGAATCCCGCCCCGGCGAATACGAACCACACGAACGGCCGCGCCAGGCTGCTCACGAGCCGCCCCCGCTGGCGCAGGAACCGGAGAAACTCGCGGGCGACGATACCCCAGACGGCGCGCGCCATCGCTAGCGCTCGGGCCCCGGCGGGACCGCCGCCGCGTCCGCCACGGCGAGCGGTCGCCCGGTGCGCGCCAGAAACACCTCCTCGAGCGACCCCGCGCCGGCGGCGCGCTTGAGCTCGGCGGGAGTCCCCTGCGCGACGAGGTGGCCGCGATCGAGCACGGCGACCCGGTCGCACGGCTCTGCCTCCTCCACGTAGTGCGTCGTCAGGAACACGGTCATCCCCGAGGCCGCGCGCAGGTCCCGGATGAACTGCCACAACGCGCGCCGCGCCCGGGGATCGAGCCCAGCGGTGGGCTCGTCGAGGAACAGGACGCGTGGCCGGTGCAACACACCGCGCGCGATGTCGGCCGCACGGCGCATCCCGCCTGAGAGAGAGCGCACGGGCGAGTCGCGCCGCTGCGCGAGCCCGAACTGCCCCAGCAGCTCGTCGATCCGTGCCGCGGCGGAGGGCCCCGAGAGGTCCCACAAGCGCGCGGCGAAACGGAGATTCTCCTCCACCGTGAGGTCGCGGTCGAGCGTGGGCTCCTGAAACACCAGCCCGATGCTGCGCCGCACCGCGAGGCTCTCGCGCACGACGTCGTGCCCCGCGATGCGGGCGCTCCCGCGCGTGGGCGCGAGCAGCGTAGCGAAGATGTGGACGGCGGTGGTCTTGCCGGCGCCGTTCGGCCCGAGGAAGCCAAAAAACTCGGCCTCGCCCACGTCGAGGTCGAGGCCGTCCAGCGCGCGGACCGCGCCGAAGTCCTTGCCGAGGCCGCGCGCCTCGATCATCCCTTCGCGGCGAGGGCCCGGGAGTTGGGCGCGGCGCGGTACACCCACTCGCCCGCTTCCGCCGCGGCGGTGCCCTCGATCTCAGCCACCGCGTCGTCCACGAGGTGGCGATGCGGCGACAACGAGCACACGGGGTCCGTGACGCCGGCGTCGCCCGCGATCAGGAACGCCTGGCAGCGGCAGCCGCCGAAGTCCACCGTCTTGCGCGGGCAGGAGCGGCACGGCTCAGGCATCCAGGCGTCACCGCGGAACCTGGTGAAGGCGTCGGAGTGGTGCCAGATCCATTCGAGGGCGTGCTCCCGCACGTTCGCGAACTTGAGCGTCGTGATGCGGCCCGCGGCGTGGCACGGCCACACCTCGCCCGCCGGAGTGACGGTCATGTAGGAGCGCGCCCACCCGCCCATGCAGGGCTTGGGATACTGCTCGTGGTAGTCAGGCAGGACCCAGACGATCTCGAGCTTCGTGCCCAGCCGGGCCCGCTCTTCCTGCACCACCCGCCACCCCTCGTCGAGCTGCGCCCTGGTCGGCATGAGCGCGTCGCGGTTGTGAAACGCCCAGCCGTAGAACTGCGTGTTCGCGAGCTCGATGCGCTCGGCGCCGAGCGACTCCGCGAGCCGGATGAGATCGCGCACCTGGTGGAGGTTCTTGCGGTGCAGCACCACGTTGACCGTGAGCGGGAACCCGAGCTCCCTGGTCCAGCGGTACGCGGCGAGCTTATCGCGGTAGGACGCGGTGCCGGCGATGTAGTTCGAGAGCTCCTCGTCCGCCGCCTGGATGCTGATCTGGACGTGGTCGAGCCCCGCACGCCGCAGCGCGGCCAGGCGGTCCTTCGTCAGGCGGTAGGCCGACGTGATGAGCGATTGGTAGAGCCCGACCTCGTGCGCCGCCGCGACGAGCTGTTCGAGATCGGCGCGCAGCAACGGCTCGCCGCCCGAGAGGCCGAGCTGGAGTACGCCGAGCGCCTTCGCTTCGCGGAACACGCGGCACCAGTCCTCGGTGCTGAGCTCGTTGCGAAACCGACCCCCCGCGAACTCCAGCGGGTTCGAGCAGTAGGGACACTGGAGCGGACAGCGGTAGGTCAACTCGGCGAGGAGCCAGAGCGGCTGCGGCGTCATGGCGTGGAATCTAACCCTCCCGGCATTCCGAAGACGACCAGCCCTTTCGCGGCGAGCGCCTCGAGGAATCCGGCGACGTCCTGCTGGACCCCCTCGACGCCGTAGCGCTGCTGCAACGACGCCGCGATGCCGGCGACCGTGCGCGTGCCGTCGCACAGCGCGAGGATGTCCGCACCGGTCTCATTGAGCGCCACCAGCCCTTCCGGGTAGAGCAGCACGTGGCGCTGACGGACTTCGTCCCACTGCAGCCGCGCCTTGGCGGCGACGCGGGGGACGGTGGCGGCATCGGGGGCGGGGGAGGTCACCGCGCGTTGCCGGGCAGCGGCCCCCGCTCGACCGCGTCGAGCAGCGACCAGAGCACGTCGCACTTGAAGTCGAGCGCGGCGACGGCCCGCTCCTGAAGCTCGCGAGTGCGGCAGCGTTCCGTGACGAGCGCGAGCGCGTGTTCGGCATCGCGCGGCGCTTGCTGGAGGCGGGTGCGAAAGTACTCGAGCCCGGCGGGGTCGATCCACTTGTAGTGAGCGAGCATCGCCGAGAGCCGCTGGCTCACGATGGTGGGCGCGAACAGCTCCGTGAGCGACGCCGCGACCGCCTCGATCCAGGGCCGGGTACGGCAGAACGTGACGTACGCGTCTACCGCGAACCGCACCCCCGGCAGCACCCAGCGGGCGGCCAGCAGCGTGTCCCGCTCGACCCCCATGGCCTCGGCGAGGCGCAGCCAGGCCTCGAGCCCGCCCTCGCCGTCCGCCCGCCCGTCGTGATCGACGATCCGCTGGATCCACCTGCGCCGCACGTCGGGCTCGGGACAGTTGGACATGATGGCGGCGTCCTTGATGGGGATCGCCTGCTGGTAGCAGAAGCGGTTCGCCACCCACAGCTGCAGCTCCTCGCGCCGCAGCTCCCCACGGTGCATCCGCTGGTTGAAGGGATGGTGGATGTGGTAACGCGCCTCGCCCACGGCGCGCAGCCTGCGGACGAGCTCGTCGGGCGACCAGGGCTGGGCGTCGGACGCCGGCCTCACAGCTCGAACGCCATGCCGTCGTCTCCCACCTCGATCCCCGCCGCTGCAACCTGCGCCCGCTCGGCCGAGTCGCGGCACAAGATGGGATTCGTGTTGTTGATGTGCACGAGCACGGTGCGCTTCGCCCCCAGGCGGGGCAGCGCGCCGACGCTGCCGCCAGCGCCGCCTATCGGGAGGTGCCCCATCTCGCGCGCCGTCACCGCGTCCACGCCAGCGGTGCGCAGCTCGCCGTCCGACCAGAAGGTGCCGTCGAACAGGAGCAGATCCGCGCGCGCAGCCAGTCGCTCCACCACCGCATCGACCGCCGCCGCCGTCGGGATATAGGCGAGCGTCCCGCCCGTACCCTCGTCCACGAGCCGCAGTCCCACGTCGAACGTCCCCGCGGGGGCCGCGCTGGCGTAGCGCGGGGGGCGGCGCGCCACGCCCAGCGCCGTGCAGGAGATCCCGAGCGGCTTGCCGGCGACGTCGGCGAGCGCGATCGGCTCGCCGTCCGGCAGCGGCCGCGCGTCCGCGCCCGCATAGGCGGACAACACACGGAACAGCGGCCACGGGTCGGCGAGCAGGGAAATCACGCCGCCGGGAGCGTACACCGGGATCTGCGTCGTGTGCTCGCGCAACAGCATCAGGCCCAGCGTGTGATCGATCTCGCCGTCGGTACAGACCACGGCGGCGAGCGGAGTCCCGCGCACGCCGCGCGGCCAGAGGGCGCGGTGCGCGGCCAGCTGCTGGCGCAGGTCGGGCGACGCGTTGAGCAGGATCCAGCGCTCGCCGTCCGCGCTCACCGCCACGGACGATTGCGTGCGGCCGGGGCCCTGCTCACGCGCCGCGCGGCAGTTGGGACAGCCGCAATTCCACTGAGGGAGTCCGCCACCGGCGGCGGAGCCGAGGATGATGACGCGCATCGAAAAAAGAGGCCGGGATCGCGCCCGGCCTCCTCAAGCTTGGCTGTTGAACTCGGCGAGGTTACGCGTTGCCCGCGTACGCGCCGACTTCCATGCCCAGCTCGACGACTTCGAATTCAGGCTTCGTCCACGACATGTTGCATCCTCCTAAACTGGTGGTGGTCGACCACTCAACCACTATCTTCTATAGCAGGCGCCGTGCCACTCGGGGCGGGACCAGGCGAAATCGCGGCCCGGCTGCGTAACTCCTTCCCTTCAAGACAATTGAAAGCAATTGTCGTGCTTGATGGCCGCGTGCGCCAAGCCAGCGGCCAAGCCGGCGCGCTGAGTCATTTCACCCAGTCTGGGTGGAATCACCCACTTAGGGGTGCAAACCGAACTTCTTCAAGCGGTACCGCAGAGTGTCCCTGGAGATCCCGAGACGCTGAGCCGCCTTGGTCTGGTTGCCGCCCGCTTCGCGCAGCGCTTGCTCGATGACCGATTTCTCCCACTGGGCCAAGTCCACGCCCGGCGGCGGCAGCGCGGCTGCGCCGGCTGCGGCTCCTGGATCCACGTCGGCGGTGCTGGGCGGCCGCGGCGCGCCGTCGTCGGCTGAACCGGCTCCGGTGGGGCTCGTCAGCGCCAGGTGCTCGACGTCCAGCATGGGACCCCGGCTCCACAGGACTGCCCGCTCAATGACGTGGCTGAGCTCACGGACGTTCCCCGGCCACGGGTAGGAGAGCATCAGGTCGCGCGCCGCCGCGCTGATCTCACGCACCACCTTCCCGTACTTGGCGTTGAATGCCCGCAGGAAGTGCTCGGTGAGGAGCAGCACGTCCTGGCCGCGCTCCCGCAGGGGTGGTACGTCGAGCACGATCACCGCCAGGCGGAAATAGAGATCCTTGCGAAACTGCTCTTGGCGGGCCGCGCGCTCGAGGTCGCGGTTCGTCGCGGCGACGATGCGGAAGTCGATCTTGCGCTCGCGCACGCTGCCCACGC
>Ga0209158_1000764_pt1 | contig 22689 bp, 22 predicted proteins | sample GraSoiAngelo_140_FD_185897 | JGI IMG/M metagenome (GOLD analysis project Ga0209158, IMG submission 185897) | Grasslands soil microbial communities from the Angelo Coastal Reserve, California, USA - 14_0929_12_30cm (SPAdes) (version 2) | ecosystem: Environmental > Terrestrial > Soil > Grasslands ...
CGGCCGCCTCGAGCATTTCGCGGCCCGTCGCGACCATGTCCTCGGCCATCTTGCGCTCGTTGTCCGAGAAGTGATAGTGGAAGCGCAGCACCGGGATCCCCCAGGCGTCCTTCGTCTCGGGATCCAAATCGACGTAGCTCTCGTAGCGAGGCAGGACTTCGCCGAAGGCCCCCATACTGACGAATGCCCCGGCGTGATCGCGCACGCTCCTTTTGAACTGGCCGCCGAAGCCCGGCGTGTCCATGACGTGCGCCGGGAACATGGAATGGCCGCTGTTCCCCTCGTAGCCGTAGCCTCGGATGAACCCGGGCTGGCGGTCTTTCAGGTTCCGGAAGCGGGGGATGTAGAACCCTCCCGGCCGGCCGTCATCGAGGGTGTGCGGCTTGCCCACGAGCTCCTTGATCAGCCCGGTAACGCCCGGACCCATCACGTGCTCGCAGAAGTTGTGACCGACGTGCCCGCTCGAGTTACCGAGGCCGTTGGGATGCTGGGGGGACCGCGACAGCAGGAGCAGGCGAGCCGATTCGAGCGTGGACGCGGCCAGGATCACGACCTTCCCCTTGGCCTCGTAGCTCTTGCGCGTCACGCTGTCGAGGAACGCCACGCCGCGCGCCCGCCCGGTGTTTTTGTCGACCAGCACCTCATGGGCCGTGGAGTTGGGCCGCACCGTCAGATGTCCCGTGTCCATCGCGGGATAGATGAGCCCGGTGGGCGAATCGAATACGGCATGGATATCGCACCCGCCGGGCCGTCGATCGCAGGCGCCCCGGCCGTAACACTTGCTCCGATACTTGTTGTGCTTCAACCCGTCGGTGGTGACGCCGGCGCGATACGGCGTAAGGACCTGTCCCGCTTTCTTCAAGCTCTCACGCAGCTTCACCTCACCCCAGTTGAGCTTCGAGGGACGCTGGAACTGGCTGTCCGGCAGGTGCGGCAGGTTCTCCTTGACGCCGGAGATGCCGAGGTAGAGGTCGACCTTGTCGTAGTACGGCTCCAGGTCCGCGTAGGCGATGGGCCAGTCTTCGCCGTAGCCGTCGTGGGTCTTGGCCTTGAAGTCGTAGTCGGACAAGCGGAGGGCCAGGCGGCCCCAGATGTTGGTCTTGCCCCCCAGGCAGCGCGCCCGCACCCAGGCGTAGTTGGATCCGGTGTAGGGGTGATCTTTCTCGTCCACCAGGATGTTCTTGACGTAGTCCGAGCCCCCCCATCCGCCGACGTACGAGTAGACGTGCTTGAACGCCGCGCCCTTGGCGTAGGGCGGCTTGCGGATCGTGTACTCGTTGAAGGAGAGGTGATGCGATCCGGGCGGGGCGTCGCCGCGACGCGGGTGATCGTACGGCCACTGCATCGAGCGCAGCTCCTGCTCGATGGGCAGCTTCTTCCCGGCCTCGAGCATGAGCACCTGCAGGCCGTGGGTGGTCAGCACGTGCGCGGCCATCCCACCCGCCGCGCCGGAGCCCACGATCACCGCATCGTATGTCTTCGAGAGGTCGACGTCCTGCTCGATCGGCGGGGCGACCTTGACGAGCGTCATCGGTGCATTCCTCCCTACTTCGGCTGTTGCACGGTACGCAAATAGGGCTTGTGGGTCTTGAAGCCCTGCGGGTATTTCTTACGCGCGTCGTCGTCCGAGACGGACGTCGGGATGATCACGTCCTGGCCAGGCTTCCAGTTGACCGGCGTCGCCACCGTGTGCTTCGCCGTGAGCTGCACCGAATCGAGCAGCCGCAGCACTTCGTCGAAGTTGCGGCCCGTGCTCATGGGATAGGCGATCATGGCTTTGACCTTCTTGTCCGGGCCGATCACAAACACGGAACGGACCGTCGCGTTCTCCACCGCCGTGCGCTTGCCGCCGGTCGCATTCGGGTGGATCATGTCGTACAGCTTCGCGACGGTCAGATCGGCGTCGCCGATCAGCGGGTAGTTCACGGCGTGGCCCTGGGTCTCTTTGATATCGTTGAGCCAACGCGCGTGGTCGCTCACCGGGTCGACGCTCAAGCCGACGACCTTGGCGTTGCGCCGGTCGAAGTCCGGCTTGAGTCCCGCCATATAGCCCAACTCCGTCGTGCACACGGGCGTGAAGTCCTTCGGGTGCGAGAACAGGATCGCCCATTTGTCGCCGATCCACTCGTGAAAATGGATCGTGCCCTCGGTCGTCTCGGCGGTGAAATCGGGGGCTTCGTCACCGATGCGGATCGCCATACTCGGACCTCCTTCCCTGCATGAGCGGATGCCAACAGACGGCGCCTAAACTACGCGCGCGCCACCGGGTCGGCGAGGGTCTTCACGGCCGGCGCGGCTTCGGGTCCCAGACCGCTACGCCGACCCGCGAGTCCGCCGTGCCGTAATACAGGTACCAGCGGCCGCGGAGCGGCACCAACCCTTCCACGAACGTCGTGCCCTGCGGGTACTGTCCCGTCCGCTCGTAGTCCTCCGTGGGCTTGATGAATGGCACGTCCGAGCGGGCCACCAGCTTGAGGGGATTGCCGCGATCGAACAGGGCCTGCCCGCCCGTGTAGACGCGCGGGGGGAGGTCCGGCACACCGTCGCGATCGCTGTTTCCTGCGTTATACAGGACAAGAATGCCGTGCTCCGTGATCAGGGCCGGCGGGCCCGCCTCGACCAGCCAGGAGTCGAAATGCCCCGGCCGGGGTGACAGGACCTTCAGGAGCGTGCCGTTCATGTCCTCGAGCGGCGTCCACGCGATGAGATTGTCGGATGTCGCGATGAGAATGTCGGGGACGTTGAAGTACATCCAGTACATCCCACCCACTTTGGTCGCGATGACGCGACTCCCCTCGACGCGGGCGAGGATCGCACCGGACTTCGATTCCAGATCCAGGTACTTGCCGCCATACGCCTGGGCGAAGGCGGGACCCTGCTTGGTCCAGTGGACGAGGTCCCGGGAGGTCGCGACGGCGAGTCGGGGGATGCGGCGGTTCCACTGCGTGTACGTGAGGACGTAGGAACCGTCCTCCGCCTCGACGATACGGGGGTCCTCCACGCCACCGGGCCATTCGTACGGCCGCTGCGCGTCCGTGTCGGGATAGAGCACGGGCGCGCTGCGGCGGGTGAAGTGGAGTCCGTCCTGGCTCTCCGCCAACCCGATGCGCGAGGTGTGACCACCGATCATGCGCTCACCACTCGCGTCTTCGGCGCGGTACAACACAAACACACGCCCGTCCTTCACCACCGCGGCCGGATTGAAGGTGGCATGCTCTTCCCACCGCGCGATGGTGTCACTCATTGCCGAGCGGAACCGGGACGCGGGACTGGGCGTGATCACCGGGTTCGCGTCCTTGGGTTTGTCAAACGGACCGAACATCCACGTGCGCCCCTGTCCGCACGCCGGCTGTCCCGTGAGGGAGCCGGGCGCGGAGAGCAGCACTACCAGGACGAGGGCCTTCAGCGGGCGGCGCCTGCCAAGTCTGTCACCGTCGCGGCGAGCGTCCGCACCTTGGCTTGGTCCGCGGCTGCTGGCGCGTCGCGCTGGAGGTCCGTCGCCAGCTGCTGCAGCGCCCCGCGCCGGGCGTCCCCCTGCAGCTGCTCGGCCCGGCGGAGCATGGCCGTGATCGCGCCGCACCGCTCGCGCGACAGCCCGTTGACGCGCGCCAGCTGGTCGACGTAGGCCCGGGCCACCACGAAGCTCGCGGGCCACACCAGCTGCTGTTGATCCTGGGCGTTCAGGTAGTCGAAATGAATCAGTTTCGCGGCGTCGAGCTCGTTCTGGGAAATGAACGCGCTGGGCTGGAGCTCGAAGATGTCGAGTCCGCGCGAAATCTCGGAGCTCACGATGTAGCCGTTGTACCAATACGCGGACCACGACCCGGCGCCGACCAGCTTGGTCGAGTCCATCGGGCCGCGGTCGAAAAAGGCGATTTCCCGTGGATGCGCCGGATCGGTCCAATCGAACACCGAGATGCCGCCCTGATACCACGCCTGGACCATGATGTCGCGGCCCGGGATCGGAATCAGCGTGCCGTTGTGGGCGACGCAGTTCTCGTACGCGGTCTGCGGCGCCGGCAGCTTGTAATAGCTCTGGAACGTCATCGTGTTGCCCGATCGCGTGAAGATCGCGTCCGCTCCCCACTCGGGCTTGTCCGTCACGCGGCAACGCGGCTGCAAGCCGCCGCCCCATTCGTCGGTGAACAGGATCTTCGTGCCATCATTGTTGAACGTGGCCGAATGCCAGAACGAGAAGTTCGAATCGGCCACCGCGCCGATCCGCTTCGGATTGGCGACGTCACGGATGTCGAGCAAGAGCCCATAGCCCCCGCACGCGCCACCCGCGAGGCCGATCGCCGGATAGACGGTGATGTCGTGGCACTGGGTCGGGCCGGTCGGGGCGGGCCCTGGCTTCGCGCCCGCCGGCGGCGGTTGAGGCACCGGCCTCGCGGCCAGGGCTGCGAGGGAATCGGCGACGAGCTCGCCGTGTCGTGCCGGCGCGGCGAGGTCGTTAAAGATCCGGGGCGAGGTCACGATCTTCGCCTGCTCTGGATGCGCCAACGGCACTTGGATCACCTCGATCCGGAACAGCGCGGAGTTCGGATTCGAATCGGGAGGCGCGCCGGAGCATCCCGCGAGCTCGTTGGGAGACCGCACCGGCGCCGACCCGGACACGTAGACGTAGACGTTCGCGGTGTCGGTCGGAGACGTCACCAGGGTGTGCGTATGCGAGCCCCGACAGGTCTGCACGTCAGTGATGTGCCGGGGATTCGCGATATCGGTAACGTCGAAGATCCGGATCCCGCGCAACCGATCGTGACTCACCGTGTCGCGCACGCCCTGCGTGCCGCAATCGGTGCGCCCGTTCAGCGCCTCCCCGGAGACGAACAGCAGCTGGCGATACACCGAGACGTCGCTCTGCGACCCGGGACAGACGAAGGCCTTGTGCAACCGCGGGCTCTTGAGGTTGGTGATATCCCACACCTGGACACCCGAGAAATTGCCCTGAATGACGTAGGGTCCGGTGAACGACAGGTCGGAGTTGATGAACTGGAAGTCGCCTGGGTTGCTCCGGTTGATGAAATCCGGGGAGGGCGGCGTCGTAGAAACCAGCTGGATGTTCCAGGCGGCCTCGCCGGCATCCATCCACCCGGCGCGGAGTCCCACCCGGGGGTCGGGGCTCGGCGCCACCGTCGAGAAGGGGCGCTGGGACGGGGCGCACGCCGCAACGGACAACGCTACGATCGCGAACAACGCTTCTGATTTCACTGAGGGCTCCCTGAAAGGGCATTGAGCATCCGGCTCATGCGGTCGATCTCGGTGGTCTGGTCGGCGTTCACGTCGGCGGCGAACCGGAACACCGGGCCGTCCTGGGCCGCGCCCGGCGCGCTCAACAGCTCGCTCACCATGGTGATCGCGCCCCGGTGGTGTTGAATCATGAACCTGAGGAAGCGGCGGTCGAAGTCCGGGCCGCGGGCCGCGTCCAGCTGGGCCATCTGGTCCGGGGTCAGCATGCCGGGCATCAGCATCGGGTGATCCATGCCGGGCATCACGTGGCCGCGTGGGTCGGCCGGCGGCACGAACTCGTTGTGCTCGCGCAACCAGCGCTGCACGAACGCGATCTCGTCGTTTTGGGCGACCACGATGCGCTCGCACAGGACGCGAACCGCCGGACTCGCACCGTGCGAGGGTGCCCAACCGGCCATCAACACCGCCTGCGCGTGGTGACCGATCATGCCGGCCATGAACCGTACGTCCGCCGCCGTATAGGGCGGCCGACCGCCCTCGGTCCCACGCTGCGGCGCGGGTGAGAGGGTCGCCTGGTGAACGGTGGCGGTGGTGCACGCCGCCGCGGCCATGACCATCAGATATGGTGTCTTCATACGGCTCGATCTCTCCTCACGCAGGCGTATCGTACGGCGCTTAAGCTGCGGGGGCCGCGGCCAGAGGCGCAAGACGCGTGATGCGTAATGAACCACCTACTTGAAGATCAGGTGGGCCACTTTGAATTCGAGATTCCAGTAGATGATCGCGAGCGCAGTGAGGTCGAACGCAGCGTGCGCAAACATCGGGATCCAGATGCGGCCGGTGACCGCGAAGATTGCTCCGAACACGAGCCCGGTGACCAACGCCTGTTCAACGCCGGGGAGCCCCTGCTCGGGGTAGTGCGCCAGCGCAAACCACGCCGCGGTGAGCAGGACGATCCCTCTCTTGGCACCCGCGCCGGATCCGAACAGCTTGCCGAACCGCTCGAACAAGAATCCCCGGTATATGGTCTCCTCTCCGAAGCCGCCGCCCGCAATTAACAGGTACACGGCTCCCGGCAGCGCGGCTCGATTGCCGGTCAAGTAATGGTACGCCTGATTGATCGGCGGAGCACCGAGGAGCGGCATGACGAGCGCTTTCATCAGGAGCTTGAAGGCGATGCCGCACGCGACGCCCACGGCCAGGTCGCGGGTCCAACTCTTGGGCCGAACGTATCCGATGTCACGCCATGGCGTGCGCGACCATTGGACCCACAAGAGCACGAGAATGGCGCCGAGGGGCGGCACGGGATAGTTCCCGACGAGCGGGGTGGCGAGCATCGCGAGGATGCCGAGAGGCCCGAATCCTCGCAGCCGCGCGGCGAGCCGATCGACCGGGGCTTGAGGATGCGGTTCCGGCAATGAGGCGCTCCCGTACTGGCCGTACTACGGTTGCTCACGCATCGGCGTGCCCGGCCAGGTGCTGGGCACCATGCGCGCGCCGGCGATGCCCGTCCGGGCCTCGGTCGGATCCATCCGCTCCATGCCGGAATGCGCGCTGAAGAATCCCATCTTGGGCCACAGCTTCACGAAGTAGATGCTGTCCGGCAGCGCATCGAGCGATACGGCGCTCTCGTTCTCGCCGGTCGGAGAGCTCACGCGATGCGGGCCGGGTGCGAGCTCGACCATGAGGTACGTGCCCGCGGCGGTGCGGCCCACGATCTGGCTGTCGATCGCGACGCTCAGCTTCGAGGCTCCGCCAAAGGCACCACCCGCACGATACACATAGATCCGGGCCATCCCGGGCGAGGGCTTGAACGTGAGGGCGACCGCTTGCAACTCGGGTGCCGCGGTCGGCACCGACACGCAAGCAGCGGCGACGAGGATCGTGACCACGCAGACGGCGCCACGACGCATGCTAGCCTCCTTCCTTACGGGGGAGCCGGTCGCACCTCGGTTGGATCGATGACGACCGGAGTCCGATCGGGTCCGAGCGCCCATTCTGCCAGGGTACCGGTCACGACGACGCGGCGGCCTGTCAAGCGGCCGGCGTCACGCCACGTGGATTCTGCCCGGCGTACCTGGACGGTGTCCTGCCCCTGAAAGGCGTCGGTGTTGGGACTGTCCTTGTAATCGGGGATCGTGCAGATCGGGGTCTCGAGGATCAGCAGGTCCACGACCTGGGGACGATCGCCGCGAGCGATGCTCTGGTAGTTGGGTGGGCCTGGGAGGGTACGGCGAAGCAAGCGCCCCGTGAGCGAAACCGGGGAGGGCCGATAATGGTAGCAGGAATCGGTGAGACCCGCTCGGGCGACGGGCTGCGCGCCGACTGCCATGAGCATGACAAACGACGAAAGCGACACGCCCTAGTCGGTCCGATTGATCCACTGCGCGCGGGCCTGCAGGAGCACCTCGTGTCCGGCACCGTCGCGCAGCCGAACCACGACGTCGACCGCGATCCCCGGTCCCCACTTCGGACCGTCGCGCGCGACAACCTCGAAAAACGACGGGTCTGTGCCGCGCGGCCGCTCCTCGCGGACAGCGGTGGCCCAAACAAGGTCGCCATTAATGACCCAGGCAGAGTCGGCCTGCAGGGCGGCGGGGATGGATGCTCCGTCGACACTCTTGACCCGCAGCACCGCGATGAGCGGCTCACCGTCCGGCGGCGCGATGGGCTGATAGTCGCGCCACAGATAGGTCTCGAGTTGGAGCGTGACGCCCGCCAGCGTGGTCTGTTGGGGCGCGTTGTGGAGCTCGGAGGTGAGGGGAACGAGCGAGGGCGGGCCGACGGACCCGTCGCTCCCGCAAGCGCTCGCGAGGGTCCACGCGAGTGCGGTGAGAACCAGGCCCCGGTGGTCCATGCGGTCTAACATACCCTGGGTCGCCGCCGCAGGTCCCCTTTGGGTAAGCGCGGTGCCTCCCCTCTCACTCGAGCAGCAGCCCCGCGATGCGGCGCCCGGCATACATGCCGACACCGGTGCCGACCATGCTGGCGATGAACGCCGTCATGATCCCGACGCGGGCGCCGAGCCACCAGCCGACCGCGCTCCCGAGGCTCGCTCCAAGAAACGTGAACAGCTTGGACACTGCTCCATATCTACTTACTCACCCCGCGTGCCGCCACGCGGCAGTATCGGTGAATGAGAGGGACCTGCCCGATGGCGAAGATCGGCCAGCATTTCGTCGGGATGCTGTGGACTCAGAAGGAGCACATATCCGGCGCTCGTCGGTATGTACAGCACGCGCGACCAGGCGGTCACATAGAGGAGCGCCCGCTCGCCGTTGCGCAAGCGGAACCAACCAGCGGCGTAGCCCGGAAGCCCGGTACCCCACCGGCGCGAGCGAGGCTGGAGATCCGCCTGGCGCGACAAATCGACGACTCGCGCTTCCTGTACCCGCAGCGCGGCCCACGGTACGCGGCGTCCGTAGACGTCGCCCCGAAAATCGAGACCCGCGTCGGAGAGAACGAAGCGCGCTCGCTGAGAGCCGTACGCGGTCAGGCCGAGGAGTCCCATGACGCCGACAAGCAGCAGGAAAATGGGGAGCAGGAGATACAGAGGCCGCATGCCGGCAGGTACGATCTGGTACACCGTCTCCATGATGCATACCTCCTATGCCGGCCGGTAGACCCCCCACACTCCCCGCAGCACGTCCGAGATCTCTCCCACGGTCGCCCGCGCCCGCACCGCATCGAGAATCGGCTCCATGAGCGCTGCCGCGGGATTGCGCCCCGCCGTCTGCAGCGCCTCCAAGGTCCGCTGCACGCGTCCCGCCTCCCGCGTCCCGCGCTGCTCCGCGACGCGTCTGCGCTGCGCCAGCGCCAGCGCCGAATACTCCGGCGCCGGCACCGACGGGACGTCCTGCTCGTCCGCGTATTCGTTCACGCCGACCACTAGGCTCTCCCCCGATTCGATCGCCCGTTGGGCCTCGTACGCGCTGCGCGCGATCGCGTCCTGAAATTGCCCCCGCTCGACCGCCCGCGCCGCGCCACCCGTCCGCTCGATTTCCTCGAGCAAGCCCCGCGCCTCGCGCTCCACGCGATCCGTCAACGCCTCCACATACCAGCTCCCGCCCGCCGGGTCGACGGTCTCGGGAATCCCCGTCTCGTGCGCCAGAATCTGCTGCGTGCGGAGCGCCAGCGTGGCGCTTTGCTCCGTCGGCAAGGCCAAGGCCTCGTCGTAGGCATTGGTATGCAAGGACTGCGTTCCCCCCAGCACGGCCGCCAGCGCCTGGATCGCCACGCGCACCACGTTGTTTTCGGGCTGCTGTGCCGTGAGCGTCGAGCCCCCGGTCTGCGTGTGGAATCGCAGCCGACAGGCCGCGTCGTTGGCCTGAAACTGCTCCTTCATGAGACGGGCCCACAGACGTCGCGCCGCGCGGAACTTGGCGACTTCTTCGAACAAGTCGGTGAACGCGGCGAAGAAAAAGGACAGGCGCGGCGCGAACTGATTGAGGTCCAGTCCCACGGCCAGTGCCCGCCGCACGTACTCGAGGCCGTTCGCGAACGTGAACGCCACCTCCTGCGCCGCCGTCGCGCCCGCCTCCCGCATGTGATAGCCCGACACGGAGATCGGATTGACACTCAGGCCCTCGATCGTGACGAACCGGCACACGTCGATCGCGAGGCGCAGCGACGGCTCGATCGGATAGATGTACGTGCCGCGCGCGATGAACTCCTTGAGGATGTCGTTCTGGACGGTACCCTGCAGCTTGCCGCGTGGCACCCCTTGCTCCTCCCCCACCACCACGTACATCGCGAGCAGCACGGGCGCCGTCGCGTTGATGGTCATGGACGTGGACACACGATCGAGCGGAATGCCGTCGAACAGGCGCGCCAGATCGTCTACCGTGTCGATCGCCACTCCGGCGCGGCCCACCTCCCCCTCAGCCATGGGATGGTCCGAGTCGTACCCCATCTGTGTCGGCAGATCGAACGCGACCGACAACCCCGTCTGACCGGCCGCGAGCAAATGCCGGAACCGCGCGTTCGTCTCCTCCGCGGTCCCGAACCCGGCGTACTGCCGCATGGTCCACAGCTTGCCGCGATACATCGAGGGATGGACGCCCCGGGTGAAAGGAAACGCGCCCGGAGCGCCGAGCTCGCGCGCCGGCTCGGCGCGCCAGTCGTCGGGACCGTAGACCGGCTTGCGGTCGCTCACTTGGCGCCCACGGCGGCGGCGGCCGAGAGAATCCGCGCGGCGAACGCGACATCATCCTTGCTGCCGATCACGAGCGGCGTCTTCTGATGCAGGCTCTCCGGCACGACGTCGAGCATAGGCCTGCAGCCGTCGGTCGCCCGGCCCCCCGCCTGCTCCACCACGAACGCGAGCGGCGCCGCCTCGTACAGCAAGCGCAGCTTGCCCTGGGGATAGTTGGTCGCGGCCGGATAGAGGAAGATGCCGCCGGAGATGAGATTGCGATGGAAATCGGCGACGAGGGACCCGATGTAGCGCGCGTTTTTCGGTTGGACCTTGCCCTCGCCGTTCTTGAACGCTGCGACCACGCGTTGCACCGACGGCGTCCAGCGGTTCCAGTTGCTCTCGTTCACGCTGTAGTACCGGCCGACCGGCGGCGTCCGGATGTCGGGGTGCGACAGGAGAAACTCGCCGATCGTGGGATCGAGGGTGAAGCCGTGCACGCCCTTCCCTGTGGTGTAGACCAACATCGTGCTCGAGCCGTACAGGATGTAACCCGCGGCGATCTGTTTCTTTCCCAGCTGAAGGCAGTCCGCCAGCCCCGCCGTGGTGTTCTTCTTGCTGACGCGCTTATGGATCGAGAAGATGGTACCGATCGAGACGTTGACATCGATGTTCATGGACCCGTCGAGCGGGTCGTACAGCACGACGTACTTGCCCGCGGCTTTCCCCGGCGGCACCGGCACGGGCTCCGGGTCTTCTTCCGATGCGGTCACGCACACGCGCCCGGTGTGTTGGACGCTGTTGCGGACGGTCTCGTTCGCGAAGAGATCGAGCTTCTGCTGCAGATCGCCCGAGACGTTGACCGCACCGGCGGCCCCGAGGATATCCGAGAGCCCGGCGCGGCGCACGTGGCGCGAGATGATCTTGGCGGCGAGACACAGGTCGTACAGCAGGTTCGACAACTCCCCCGTGGCCTCCGGGTAGAGCCGCTCCTGCTCCATGATGAAGCGCTCAATCGTGATGACTTCTGACCCGTTCGCCATGCCCGTCCGTGGAAAAAGTGATCGTACCGTTCCGATCGGTCCGGAAAACCGTGACGCCGTGTCGCGCCAACCGCTCGAGGACCTCGGGGGCAGGGTGCCCGTAGTGGTTGTTCCGACCGACGCTGATCACGGCCTCGCGCGGCGCGAGCTCGTCCAGCCACTCGTCCGACGTCGCGGTCCTCGACCCGTGATGACCGACCTTCAAGAGGTCGACGCGCCCCACCTTCCCGGCCAGCCAGCCTTCCACCGGCAGCCCCGCGTCGGCCTGGAACAGGAGCCGCACCGCGCCGTACCGCACCCGCAGCACCACGCCGTGGTCGTTCACATCGAGCGGCAGCCGGAGCCAGAGCGAGTCGGGGCTCAGTACCTCGAGCACCACACTGTCCACCTCGACCCGGTCTCCCGCCCGCGCCCCGTGCCACCGCGCGCCCGATGCCTCGACACCAGCGAGAAACTCGAGATACAGGGGCCGTCCCAACGGCTCCCCCGGCTCGAGCACGAGCTCCGGAGGGAACGCCTCGACGACCGCCGGCAGCCCGCCCAGATGGTCGGCGTCGCCATGGGTTGCCACCACCACGGCGACCCGCCCCACACCCTGGTCACGCAAGAAGGGGACCACCACCCGCCGCCCCGCATCACGCTCCGGCGTCCGTGGGCCGCCATCGATCACGATCCAGCGGCCGTTGGGCGTCCGGAGGGCCGCGGCGTCCCCTTGCCCTACATCGAGAAAATGTACCGTTAAACAACGACAAGCGTCGAGGGAGACGACGTCACGAAACGACGTCGCGACGACAACCGTGGCACAAAACGCCAGGCGAGCCACCATCAGCCACGGGCGGCGCGGGGAATTCCACAGCCACCACGCAGCGGCCGCTACCGCGGCCCACAGCAGCGCCGCTTGCCACCCCGCGACCATCACGATGTGACCGCCCGGCACGAGGGCGGCGCCGTGGGCGACGAGGTCGACCAGCGCCAGGCTGAGTCCCGCGCCGGCGGCGATCAGGTGCGCCAACCCCGAGTCAAGCCACGAGAGTGCCAGCGCCATCACGAGACCCGGCACCGCGACGCCGGCGAGCGGGATCGCGATGAGATTGGCCAGCACACCGATCGGCGCCACGGTACCGAAGGCGAACGCGCTGATCGGCGCGGTGACGAGCGTGGCGACGAGCGCCGGCGCGGCGAGCCGCGCGAGGCGCGGCGCTCGAGCGAAGGCGCGGCCGGCCCAGACCACCGCGCCCACGCCCGCAACCGACAGCCACGCGCCCACCGACTGCAGGGCCCATGGGTCCTGCACCAGCACGCCGAGCGCCGCGAGCGCCACCACGCCGCGCGGCGCGACCACGCGCTGGCGCAGGCGCGCGACGTCCGCCAATACCAGCATCGCGCCGGCCCGGACGGCGGGCGCCGGGAAGCCGAGCAACCAGAGATAGCCGAGCAGCAAGACGGCCGTCGCGCCGAAGCGGGCGCGTGCCGCGAGGTGCAGTTTGCCGAGAATGAGGGCGAGCCAGGCGGCCATGAACCCAACGTGCAGCCCGGAGATGGAGAGGAGGTGCGCGAGACCCGATCGCACGTAGCGCTCGCGGATATCGGAATCGAGTCTCGCGTTGGGGGCGAACACGAGCGCGTTCACGATCGGCGCTCGTGTGCCGAAGAGCTCCGTGCTGCGCGCGGCGAGCGCATCGCGCAGGGCGCCGCGCCCGTGCGGCACCAGATCGAGGGCGCGCGTCCGCCTCACGACCAGCACGCCCCCGGTCCACGTCCCGGCCACCACCCACGTCGTCCCGCCGCGGGCGGCATGGTCTTCGGGCCAACGCAGTCGGACCGAGCCGCCGCATGCGCCCCCCAGCACCTCCGCCTCCGCGATCCCGCCGCTCGCGGGAGCCGGATCTGCCAGGCGGACGGTCGCTGCCTTACTGCTCCCTGCTCCTTGCTCCCTGCTCCACGCTCCCGCGCACGTAGCCTCCCGCTCCCGGACCGCCGCCGTACCCCAGAGCAGGCCCGCCACGCCCATGATGCCGACCGCCGCGCCCAGCGGCGCGCGTCGCGCGAGCCACGCCGCCACTGCGAGAACCGGCAACGCCACGACCCACAACGCCCCACCCGGCAACGCCCTACCCGGAAACACGAAGGGGTCGAGCCCCGCCCACAGGCCGACCCCAAATGCTACGGTGAGAAAGAGAATCGGCGGCCGCATCTCGGGCCGCCTAGCGGATCACATCAGCTGCACCGGCTTCGCCCCGCAGCGCGGCGCCAGCCCCACTTTGCGGAACCCCTCGAGCAGCGCCACGTCCAGCTTGGCTTTCTCCTGGTCGCTGTCCAGTCGCAACTCCACCAACACTTCGCCCTGGGGCGTGGACACGTAGCTCGGCCCCAGGCGATTGAGCGCGAACACGAGGACGTCGCCACGGCACGTCTCGCAGCCGCAGAACCGGGGCAGCTGGGGACGCAGCTTCGCATACTCCCGCTGCAGCACTTCGAACGTCACGTTCGTCACCCCACGACGGCGAGCTCCCCCCCCTGCACCCGGCCGAGCGGTACGGCCGTGAAGGTCGAGCCGGTGGTGCCCGTGAAGCGCACATCGCGGTAACCACCGATCCAGGCGTCGGGGCCCGCGATGAGCGCCACCTTGTTGGTGCGGGTGCGACCCTGCAGCAGCTCACCCCGCTTGGCGCGCCCCTCGACCAGCACTTCGTGCGTGCTGCCGACCAGGGCGACGTTCCTGCGGCGCGCGATGCCCCGCACGACGGCGACCAGACGCTCCAGGCGCTCCCCCGCCACCGCGTCGGGCACCGGATCCTTGAGCCGGGTCGCGGGCGTGCCCTCGCGCGGTGAGAACTTGAAGGTGTACGCGTCGTCGAACCCCACCAGCGCGACGAGCGACAGCGTCTCCTGGAAATCTGCTTCGGTCTCCCCCGGGAACCCGACGATGATGTCGGTCGTGAGGGCCATGCCGGGGACGGCGCCGCGCAGCGCGGCGACCACCTCGAGATAGCGGTCCCGATCGTAGCGTCGGAGCATCCGCTTGAGGACGCGCGACGAGCCGCTCTGCACCGGGAGGTGCACGTGCTCGCACACGGCGGGCGTCTCCGCCATGGCGGCGACCACGCCGTCGGTGAAATCCGTGGGATACGGAGACGTGAACCGCAGCCGGCGCACGCCCGGAATTCCCCCCACGGCCCGTAACAGGTCGGCGAAATCGTGCGTGCCGTCGTCGTAGCTGTTGACCGTCTGGCCAAGGAGCGTCACCTCGGTGGTGCCGCCCGAGGCGAGGTCCGTCACCTCGCGCACCACGTCCTCCAACCTGCGGCTCCGCTCCGGCCCCCGCGTCATCGGAACGATGCAGAACGTGCACCGATAATCGCAGCCACGCTGCACCGTCACGAACGCCGATACGGCGCCTCCCCGCACCGGCGCGATGTCCTCGTAGTGCTCCCAGCGCTTGAAGACGACTTCGGCCGTCCGCTCTCCGGCGCGCGCCCGGGCGATCAGCTCGGGCAGCCCGCGGTAGCCGTCCGGGCCGACCACCAGGTCGACCTGCGGGACCCGCTCGAGCAGGCGGGGCCCGAGCCGCTGCGCCATGCAGCCCACCACCCCCAACACGCTGCCTGGTCGCTTGAGGCGCTTCAGCTCGCCCATGCGCGACAGCACCTTTTGCTCCGCATGGTCGCGTACGGCACACGTGTTCACCAGCACGACGTCGGCCTGCGCCGGATCGTCCGTGCGCACGTAGCCCTCGCGTCCCAGCACGCCGAGCATCAGCTCGGAGTCCGAGACGTTCATCTGGCAGCCGTAGGTCTCGATGTAGATGCCCGGCATGGTCAGGAAACCGTCACCTCGAAGCGGGGGCGACCATTCCAGTCGTGCGTGGGAAGATAGACCGAAAGGTAGTCCTCCGTCAGCACCTCCACTTTGCCCTCCCGCCGGCCGCACACGACGGCGTCGGCGCGCTGCCCCTGTCGCCGTACCCGATGTGCGCGGGCCTTCGCCTCGCCGCGCTCGCGTAGCTCGCGCGCGCGCTCGCGGATGATCCCGGGGGGCACCCGCTCGCCCAATCGCCCCGCCGCCGCGCCGGGACGCTCGCTGTAGGGGAAGACGTGCAGGTAGGTGAACGGCAGGGCGTCCACCAGCGCGATCGTCTGGCGGTGCTCGGCGTCGCTCTCACCGGGGAATCCCGCGATGATGTCCGCGCCGAGTCCGAACACGGGCAACCGCTCCGCGAGCCAATCGAGCCGGGCGCGGTACGACTCGGCGGTGTACCAGTGGCGGCCCATCCGCTTGAGGATGCGATTCGCCCCGGATTGCAGCGGCGCGTGGAGATGGGCCGCGAGGTGCGCGGGGGCTTCGATCAGCAGACGCGCGATCGGGTCGTCGACTTCGGTGGCTTCGATCGACGACAGACGGAAGCGGACCTGGGGGACGGCGGAGATGAGGGCTTCGAGGAGGTCCCCGAGGGTAGAGCGATCCTGGCAGTAAGTACCGATGTGCACTCCCGTCAGCACGATCTCCGCATGATGCCCGGCGAGGGCGGTCGCCTCGGCCACCAGCTCGGGAATGGTGCGCGACCGGTTCGCCCCGCGCGCGAGCGTGGTCGCGCAGAAGGTGCAGTGCTCGTCGCAGCCGTCCTGGATCTTGAGCCAGCCGCGGGCGTTCGCGGGGAATCGCCGCAGCACGGGGTCCACCCGCGGTGCCCTGAACCCGGCGGCCTCGAGCACCCGCGCCGGGTCGGCCCCGCCCACGACCGCGCGCACGCTCGGCAGCGCCGCGATCGCGCCGCCGTCCCGCGCCGCCGCGCAGCCCATCACCACGGTTTCGAGCCGCCCCCCGCGCCGCGCGAGCCGGCGCACCAGACGCCCCAGCTTCGCCTCGCTCTCGTGGGTCACCGTGCAGGAATTCACGACCGCGAGGTCCGCGGCGGCCGGATCGTCCACCACGACGACGCCCTGGTCCGCGAACGCCTGACGCACGAGCGCCGTGTCGTACTGGTTGGCTTTGCAGCCGAAGGTATGGAAGTAGACGTTCACGGCCGCACGGTCAGCCCCACGAGCACGGTCCACACGCGCTCGGTGAGGATCCCCCCGCGACGCTCCAGCCGCTCGACGCCCAGGTCGATGAGCGCCCGGCCCTGGGCGAACGCCCGACCCGTTCCCGCCGACGCCGCGAACTCCGTCGGCGCCTTGGTTCCCGGCCCGAACGGCAGCTGGCCGCCACGCACCCCCAGACGGATCGGCATGCGGCCGGAGCCGAACTCGGCTCCCGCGGACCAGCTCCACGTGTCGAACGCGCCCGGACCGGCGTTCGACCAGGAGCGCCACGCCGCCGACCCGGCGAACCGGACGCGGGGGCTCGGGGCGAGGAGCAACCCGGCGCCCGCCATGCGCGGCAGATCGGTCAGCGCGACGGTCGAGTCGCCTACCTGGGCGCGCAGCCGGTTGTCCGCGCGCGCCCAACCCGCGATGGTCAGCCCCGGAGCCACGCCGATGAGCACGCTCCCCGACACGCCGAACCCGTCGTAGCGCACCTCGGCGACTTGCCCCACCGCGTGGAAGGTCGAGTCGTCGAACCGCCGCTCGGCCGTCATGCGGGTCGAGCCCGCCAGGATGTGGATCCCGGCGCCGATCGCGAGGCGGCGCGACAACCGGCTGGCCGCCGCCAGGCGGATGTCCCCGACACTCCCGTCGCTCGTGATCTCGTCCCTGTAGCGCTCGAGCTCGCCCCGCAACACGGTGGAGTCGCGCAGCGTCACGTCCCAGGACCGGTCGAGGTAGGTCGTGAACCCGCCCGCGACCACGAGCCGCGGCGCCACCCGGCCCGCGACCCCCATGAGCGGGAAGCGCGTGGCGCGGAGCTGGGTGATCGTGTCGCCGAGCTGGGCGTCGCGATGCGACGTGCCGCCGGCCGCGGTGGCCGTGAGCGTACTGATGTCGGCGAGCGGCGCTTCCATGAGCGGCGACAATGCGTCGAACGGAGCGAACGCGCCCCCGCTGGAGCGCGCCCTCACCGACTCCCACCGGCCCGGCGTGCCGAGCCCGCGAATCCCGAATTGGGAGTCCTGAGCGGACAGGTCTCGCGGACTGGGGGTCAGCAGCGTCATCGCGACCACAGCGATCCCGACCGCCGGTCTCATGGTACCCCGAACGGGAATTGCTTCACGTACGTGATCTGCAAGGTCGGGCGGAGCGCTGCCTTGGACGGATAGAAGTGGATCTCGCCGAAGTACTGCGCTTCCGCCTGCGGCCGCAACAGGAACACGGTCGGGTGAGTCGTATCCGCAGCCCAGAGCTGCAGCATGTTCGTCACCTCGATCTTGATCGTGTCGGTCGATCCCGGGTGGATGACGATCGGGTCATCGAGTCGCGCGTCGATCGGAGACTTACGCCCGAAGTCGGCGAGCACCGTGCGTGCCTCCATCACGAACGAGTCGGCGGGCGCCCCGCGGGCCGCGACGGCGGGCACGAGAAATAGCGTGCCGCGGATGATCTGCGACGAATCCCTGATGAACTTGGGGAAGGCCACCCGCAACAGGCTGCGTGCCGACGGCACGCCGCCCACGGCGAGCGTGGAGTCGAGTGGTGCTGTCGGCGGAGTGAACACGAAGTTTGCGAGCGTCGTGCCGAGGATGCCCGGCTTACGCGCGACCGGCATCCCCAACGAGTCCACGCGGAGGTACCACTGCAGCACCGGTCCGACGGAGCCCTTGCCGAATGCGATGCTCGCCAGCGTGTCGGCGGCGATCCGAATGCCATACGCCACCGCGCCGGAATCCGTCCCGACGTAGCGCGCCGCCGCCGTATCGAACTTGAGCGACAGCAGCCAGCGGTGGTTGACCGTGTCCACCACGACGCTATCGCCTGTGACCGGGTCTTTCCCACCTGGCTGCGCGAGCAGGGTGTCGACGTTCACCGTCGGCCGGACCGGCGCGTTGTTGAATGCGGCCGCCACGGCGCCGAACGTGGTGGTGGTATCGATCGTGGTAGGCAACCGGTAGAACTGCAGCCGGAGGTTGTGTGTCGCCGTATCGCGCCGCACGATGTACAGTTGCAACCGCGCGGAGTCGGCGCCGAGGATCTGACCGGTGTCGACGCTCGAGATCGGGAGGCGGGGGCCGTAGCCGTTGAAGCGGAAGATCGGCCGGCCGTCCAGCGTGTCCGTGGCGCTCGGGAGAACTGCCGCGAGCATCACAGGGGACTGGTAGGAGACCACATAGCCGCGGTACGCCGAGTCTCGGTTGATGCTGGTCGTGAGCAGCGTATCGACGACGGTGATCTGGCCCGAGGGACAGAAGTCGGGGCAATGTCCCGGCGCCGTAAGCCGCTCCACGCACGCCGCGGCGAGCAGGACGGCGCCAACGAGCGCGAGCCGGCGCCGCGTCACTTGGTGAGCGTCGCTTTCGCGAATGCGTCGGGCAGGAGGTCGCGCAGCACCCAGCGTCGCTCGGTCTTCGGCCCCACCGCGATCACCTGGAGGTCGAGCCCGAACTCGGCGAGCAGCTGGCGACACGCTCCGCACGGCGACGCCGGCGGGTCCACGTCCGTGGCCACGACGATGCGGCTGAACCCCCGCGCGCCGTCCGCGATCGCGGCCCCGATCGCCATCCGCTCCGCGCAAATCGTGAGGCCGTAGGACGCGCTCTCGACGTTCGCCCCGACGAACACGCGCCCGTCAGCTGCCTCGAGCGCCGCGCCCACCCGAAACTTGCTGTACGGACAGTAGGCGTTCTTCTGCACGTCACGCGCGCGGCGCACCAGCTCGGCGCTCACGAGCAGATCCCCGCGAGGAACGAGGTCCCCGCCGCCAGCGGGGGCGCCACACCGAAGTACTCGGCGACGGTCGCGCCCATGTCCGCGAAGGTGCTCCGCTCACCCAGCGCCGCCGGGCGCACCCGCGGGCCCAGCGCCAGGATCGGCACGGCCTCGCGGGAGTGGTCCGTCGAGGGCGTGGTCGGGTCGTTCCCGTGGTCGGCGGTGAGAATGATCAGGTCGTCTCCCTTGATGCGGGCCTCGAGCCGGGGAATCCAAGCGTCGAGCTGTTGCAATCCCTCATGAAACCCCGGGACGTCGTTCCGGTGCCCCCAGGTCTGGTCGAATTCGATCACGTTCACGAAGATGAACCCCGCCCCCGCCCCCGCCCCGGTGTCGTCCAGCGCCCGCTCGATCAGACGGTAGGCGTCCGCGTTGGTCGGTGTGTGCTCGCTCGTGATGTTCCGCCCCGCGAACAGGTCGTCAACTTTGCCGATCCCCACCCGCGGCACCCCCGCCGCCGCGAGCCGGTCGAGCAGCGTGGTCCCCACGGGCTCGATCGAGAAATCCCTGCGGCGCGGCGTGCGCTCGTAGGCGCCGGGCTTCCCGGTGAAGGGCCGGGCGATCACGCGGCTCACCGCGTGCTCGCCTACGAGCAGGTCGCGCGCGATCGCACACGCCCGGTAGAGCTCGTCCAGGGCGACCGTCTCCTCGTGAGCCGCCACCTGGAAGACCGAGTCGGCCGAGGTGTAGACGATCCACTTCCCGGTGCGCTGATGCTCCGCTCCCAGCTCGGCGATGATCTCGGTGCCTGAGGCGGCCTTGTTGCCCAAATACCCGCGACCCGTGCGTCGCGCGAAGTCGTCCAGCAGGGACGGCGGGAAGCCGCGTGGGTACGTGCGAAACGGCCGCTCGAGTATCACCCCGCAGATCTCCCAGTGTCCGGTGGTCGAGTCCTTCCCCTGCGACCTGGGGAGCGCCACTCCATGTGCCGCGGTGGGCCTGACCCCGGGCGCCAGCCCGGGGATGGGCCGACATCTCCCCAAGCCGAGCCGTTCCAGGTTCGGTAGCCGCAGCCCGCCTACCGCACGCGCGACGTTCCCGAGCGTGTCCGATCCCACGTCGCCGTAGGCGGCCTGGTCCGGGCAGGGACCGATGCCCAGCCCGTCGAGCACGATGATCGCGGCCCGCTTCACCGATAGATGCGCGGCAGCCGGGGCCCGAGCCCGGCTAGGAGCTCGTGCGGTAGCGTTTCGCTCCAGGAGGCGAACTGGTCGAGCGTGTTGCTCAGGCCGTCGGCCTCCCCGACCAGCGTCGCCACGTCACCCACGGTGGCGCGCCCGTCGCGCACGTCGACCATCACCAGGTCCATCGTCACGCGCCCGACCACCGGGCAGCGCGCGCCGTTCAGGAGCACGGTCGCCTCGGATTCGCGACCGAGCAAGCGCCGCACCCCGTCGGCGTAGCCGATCCCGAGCGTCGCGACCCTGGTGTCGCGGGGCGCGGTCCAGGAGGCACTGTAGCTGACGCCCTCGCCCTGCCGCACAGTGCGAACGCTCACCACACGCGCGCGCAGCGCAATCGCCGGCCTGCCGGTCGGCAACCCGGCACCGGGAGTCGCCCCGTACAAGTAGATCCCGGGGCGGATCATGTCCAACGCGAACGCCTTGCCCCGAAGCGCCGCTGCGCTGTTCGCCGCGTGCAACAGCCCTGGCCGGCGCGCTAGCCGTCCCACCGCGGCCTTGAAGCGCTCCAGCTGCGTCTCGGCCGAGCCGTCGCGCTGGTCGGCCGAGTGAAAATGGGTGTAGCAGCCTTCGAGGTACGGCGTGTCGACCAGGTCCGCGATTGGCTCGATCTCATCCCAACGCACGCCCGAGCGACTCATCCCGGTGTCGATCTCCAGGTGGAAGGCGCCGCCCGCCGCTCCCCGCGCGATCCAGGCGTGGATGCTCGCCCCGTCGCCGAGCGCCGGCGTCAACCGATGCGCCCGGTAGGCCTCGAACAAGTCGGGCCGGGCCGGCAGGAACACGAGCACCGGCCGCGTAATCCCCGCCGCCCGCAGCTCGGCTCCTTCGTCGACCGTGGCGACCCCGTAGCCCCAGGGCGCGAGCGGCTCCAACGCCTTGGAAACGGCAACGGCTCCCACCCCGTATGCGTTCGCCTTGACCACCGGGAGGAGCCGCGTACCCGCCACGCGTGCGACCGTACGGGCATTTTCGATGACTGCGGCGAGGTCCACTTCGACCCAGGCGCGCGCGTCGCGCCCGCTCGGAAACGCGTTCACAGGCGCGCGTATGATAACCCGGAAATGTAGGACGAAAAAGGGGTTCGCTCCGACTCGGCGTAGAGTGCGCCGTTACAGGGCGCATTCCGGGCCGAGCGCGCCCTGTTAGGTACGGATTATCGTTACGAATGCCCAAGAAACCGCCTCAGCGGGCCGCACCCAGCGACTCCGCCCTGGCCCGCACCCTCGCGCTGGTGCGCGACCTGCGCACCCGCTGCCCCTGGGACCACGCCCAGACCCGCGCAACGCTGCGCCCGTATCTCGTGGAAGAAGCACTCGAGCTGGATCAAGCCCTGCGATCCGACGATCCCGTCGCGTTACGCGACGAGCTGGGTGACCTGCTGTTGCACCTCGCGTTTCAAATCGTGGTCGGGGAGGAGAAACGCGAGTTCGACGCCGAAACGGTCACACGCGCCCTTGAGGAAAAGATGTGGCGGCGGCATCCGAAGCTGTTCGGCGACTCGAAGACGTCGGATCATGAGGGGTGGGAGCGGATGAAAAAGCGGGAGCGGGGAGCGGGCAGCGGGACCCTCCGTGGATTGCCGCCTTCCCTGCCGCCGCTCTTGCGGGCATATCGACTGCAAGAACGGGCGGCGGGCGTGGGGTTCGATTGGCCGGATGCGAAAGGACCGATGCAGAAGGTGAGAGAGGAGATCGGGGAGCTCGAAGTCGAGATGCGGGAAGCGGGAAGCGGGATGCGTGACTCCCTCCAGGATGAGATCGGCGATCTCCTCTTTGCCGTCGTCAACCTCACGCGCAAGCTGGCGATTGACCCCCGCGCGGCGCTCGAGCGGGCGAACGACAAATTCCAGCGGCGGTTCGAGGCTGTCGAGCGGCTCGCCGAGCAGCGCGGCGTGGACATCGGCCGCGCTGGACTCGACGAGCTCGACAAACTGTGGGACGAGGTGAAGGCTCAGTCCTTGTAGGGATCGAACTCCTCGGCCCCCGCCATCACCACGACGAGCGGATGCAGGACGTGCAGCACCTCCACGGTCGGCCCCTGCGCCGCGAGGACCTCGGGTAGCCGACGGTACACGTGAGGGCTTTCGTCCGCGCCGCCGCCGCGCAGCACGACGCCCTTCTGCTCCACCCACTCGAGCATCATCTCACGCGAAATGGCGCCGGGCTTCGTGACCTTGCCACGGCGCGTGCGCTTCCCCGCCGCGGCGGTGCGGCTCATCACCCGACCCGCGCCGTGCACCGTCGAGTACAGCGCGCGCGCCTGCAGGTCCCGCACCTCGGCCGAGTCCGACGCGACGCCCTGGATGATCACCGCGTCGTCACCCATGGAGCCTCCCACGA
>Ga0209158_1000766_pt1 | contig 22681 bp, 17 predicted proteins | sample GraSoiAngelo_140_FD_185897 | JGI IMG/M metagenome (GOLD analysis project Ga0209158, IMG submission 185897) | Grasslands soil microbial communities from the Angelo Coastal Reserve, California, USA - 14_0929_12_30cm (SPAdes) (version 2) | ecosystem: Environmental > Terrestrial > Soil > Grasslands ...
GGTGCTCGCCGCCGCGGGCGACGTGCAGCTGTCGCTGTTCACGGCGCCCGCGCCCGTCGCCGTCGTGCGGCGCGCCGCGTTGAACGCGGCGATCGACCGCGTGCGCCGCCGCTACGGCACGGCAAGCCTCAGATATGCGGTGTGAGATGGCCGAGCCGCGGCTTCAGCCGACGGAATGATGGTGTCCGACGATTTCGTTCATCTCCACGTCCACTCAGCGTACTCGGGGCTGGGCGGCGTCGCGGGCGCGTCGTCGCTCGAGGCGCTGGCGGCGGCCGCCGTCGAGCGGGGCATGACCACGCTCGCGCTCACCGACACGAACGGCGTCTGGGGCGCGATGGATTTCCGCCGCGTCGCCGACGCGTACGGGCTCACCCCGGTCTACGGCGTGTCGCTCGAGACCGCGCGGGAGCGCGCGGTGCTGCTGCCGCGCGATGCGCAGGGGTGGGCGAGCCTGTGCCGCGCCGTCACGGCGTTCCACAACGACAAGGACTTCGTGCTCAGTCGTCAGTTGTCCGTCGATCGGACCGGCCTGGTCGTCCTGACGCCCGACCCCTGGCTCGCCGACGTCGTCGCGCGCGATGCCGGGACCGCCGACCTCTACATGGAGCTCGTCCCCGGCCGCGGCCGGGAGGCCGCGCGAGACTTCGCCCGCCGCCACGGCCTCCCGGTCGTCGCGACCAACGCGGTGCACTTCGCCCACCCGCAGGACCACGCCCGCCACCGTCTGCTCGCGGCCGTCATCCGCAACGCCACGCTCACCACCGTGCCGGGCGACGCGCTCGCTCCGGTGAGCGCCTGGCTCAAACCGGCGACCGAGATGGCCCGGCTGTTTCCCGATTGCCCGGAAGCGCTCGAGAACACCGTGCGTGTGGCGGAGGACTGCCGCGGCGGACCCCCTGACGGACGGGTGATCCTGCCGACAGCGGGCGACGAGGCAAACGCGCTGTCCCAACTGCGCGCGTTGGTGGAGGGGGGCGCCCGCCGTCGCTATGGTGTCGAGGTGCTGTCGCCGGTCGTTCGCGATCGGATCGAGCACGAGTTGGCGATCATCGCGGCCAAGCGCTACGCCGGCTACTTCCTCGTCGTCTGGGACATCGTCGCGCACGCCCCCACCCACTGCGGCCGGGGCAGCGTGGCCAACTCCATCGTGAGCTTCTGTCTGGGGCTCACGCACGTGGATCCGCTGCAGCAGGGGCTGGTGTTCGAGCGGTTCCTGAACCCCGGCCGCAAGGACCCGCCCGACGCCGATCTCGACTTCCCCTGGGACGAGCGCGACGCGGCGCTGGAGTACGTGTTCCGCAAGTACGGCCCGGCGCGCGCGGCGATGGTCGCGAACCACGTGACGTTCCAGCGCAAGGCGGCGCTGCGCGAAGTGGCGAAGGTGTACGGCCGGCCCGCGGCGGAGATCACCGCCGTCACCAAGCGCCTCCCCTGGACCGACGATGGCCCGCTGCCCGAGCTGCTGCGCACCCACCCCAACTTCCGCGCCCTCGCGCTGGGCGGCGCGTGGAGCGAGCTCGCCGGCGTCGCGGAGTCGCTGGTGGGGCTGCCGCGGTATCTCTCGCTGCACCCCGGCGGGGTCGTGATCGTCCCCGACGCGCTCAGCAACTACGTACCGGTGCAGACGGCGGCGAAGGAGCTGGACACCGCGGACGGCGCGGTGCCCGTCCCCGCGATCCAGTTCGAGAAAGACGGAACGGAGGACGCGGGGCTCGTGAAGATCGATCTGCTCGGCAACCGCTCGCTGGCGGTGATCCGCGACGCGATCGCGGCCGCCAAAGAGCACGAGGGGGTGGCGATCGATTACACGGCGCACGACCCCGAAGCCGACCCGGCGACCAAGACGGTGTTCCGGACGGGGAACACGATGGGCGTGTTCTATACCGAGTCGCCCGCATCGCGGCTGCTCTGCCAGAAGAGCAAGGCCGACACGTTCGATCTCCTCGTCTTGAACACCAGCATCATCCGGCCGGCGTCGAACCGCTACATCAACACGTATCTGGCACGGCTGCACGGCGCGCCGTACGAGCCGCCGCACCCGGTCCTCCGCGACGTGCTCGCCGAGACGTTCGGCGTGATGGTGTACCAGGAGGACGTGGTGAACGTATGCGTGGCGCTCGCGGGGATGGACGTCGCCGAGGCCGACGGCGTGCGCAAGGCGCTGACCAAGAAGCGCCCGATGAAGGAGCTGCGCGCCTACGAGGCGCAGTTTCGCGAGGGCGCGGCGGCGCGCGGCGTTGCGCCACCGGTGATCGAGGACGTGTGGCAGATGATCCTCTCCTTCTCCGGCTACAGCTTCTGCAAGGGACACTCGGCGTCGTACATCCAGGTGGCGCTGCAGTCGGGCTACCTGCGGGCGCACCATCCGGCGGAGTTCATCGCGGGCGTGTTGTCCAACCAGGGCGGCTACTACGCGCCGTTCGCTTACGTCGCCGAGGCGCGGCGCATGGGGCTCACGATCCTGCCGCCGGACGCGAACGCCAGCGCGGCGGCGTATACGGGGCGGGAGCGGGCGCTGCGCATCGGTCTGATGGCGCTGAAGGGGCTGTCGGCGGCGGGGCTCGCCGCGGTGATCACCGAGCGGGAGCGCGCCGGCCCCTACCGTTCCTTCGACGACCTGCGCTGCCGCACCGGGCTGGCGCCGGCGGACCTGCGGGTGTTGGTGCAGGCGGGGACGTGCGACACGATCGCGGGCGGGATGACGCGTCCCCAGCTGATGTGGCTGGTGGACGCCGAAGGGCGGCGAGCCGCGCCCGACCAGGGGGTGCTGGGGTTGGGTCTCACCTCGCCCGCGGCGCTGCCGCCGCTTGCCGAGTACGACGGCGACCGGCAGCTTCGGGACGAGTACGCGGTGCTGGGCTACCTCGCTTCGTGCCACCCGATGGCGCTGTTCGCCGCCACCCTGCGGGCTGTGCGGCCGGTGCCGGCGCCGGAGCTGCTCCGGCACGTGGGAAAAGTCGTCGCCTGCGCCGGGATGCTGACGACGGGCAAGCCGGTCCATACGATCCACGACGAGCCGATGGAGTTCGTCACCTTCGACGACGGGGCGGGGCTGATCGAGACGGTGCTCTTCCCCGAGGTCTACCGCCGCGCGGCGCCGCTGCTGTTCGGCCCCGGTCCGTACCTGCTGCGGGGGAAGGTCGAGGAGTCGTACGGAGCGGTCACCTTGACCGTCACGGCGCTGGAGCGCCTGGACCGCTACGCCAAGCGGCGCGGCCTGCCGTGGCAGGAGACATAGTGACGAGAAGCGCAGAAGCACAGAGGCGTAGGGGCGAAGTGTTTCGCCGGCTGCACGCCGGGAAGCCGATTCTCGTGCTCCCCAACGTCTGGGACGTGGCGAGCGCCCGGATCGTAGAGCAGGCGGGGTTCCCCGCCATCGCGACGAGCAGCGCGGGGGTCGCGTTCGCGCTGGGCTACCCCGACGGGGAGCGGATCTCGCGCGACGAGATGGCGGCCGCGGTCGCCCGCATCGTGGCCCACGTCGCCGTACCGGTCACGGCCGACATGGAATCCGGCTACGGCCGGCGGCCCGAGGATGCTGCGGCCACCGTGCGCGCGGCGATCGCGGCAGGGGCAGTGGGGATGAACTTCGAGGACTCGCCGGGGGAGCGCGGCGAGCCGCTGCTTGCCGAAGCGCTCCAGGTGGAGCGGGTGCGCGCCGCCCGGGAAGCCGCGGACGCGAGCGGCGTCCCCTTCGTCTTGAACGCGCGCACCGATGTGTATCTGGACAGCGTGGGAGCGCCCGAAACGCGCCTAGCGCACGCGGTGCGGCGGCTCAACGCCTACCGCGCCGCGGGGGCGGACTGCCTGTTCGCGCCCGGGGTCACGGATGCCGACACCATCGCGACACTCATGCGACAGGTGAGCGGGCCGCTCAACATCCTGGCCTCGGTCGCCTCCCCCCCGGTGGCGGAGCTGGAGCGGCTGGGCGTCGCGCGGGTGAGCCTGGGGTCGGGTCCGATGCGCGCGGGGCTCACGGTGCTCAAGCGCCTCGCCGAGGAGCTGCGCGCGGCGGGCACGTACGGCGCGCTGGCGGGTGCGATCCCGCACGCCGAGCTGAACCGGCTGCTCGACGGCGCGTGACGGATCAGCCGGATCTCTTCGACGCGGCCCCTTCGCCCGCCCCACGGCCCGAGCTGGTGGAGCTGGTCAGACAACTCCCACCCAACATCAAGTTCGGCACGTCCACCTGGACCTACGACGGCTGGAAGGGCGAGGTCTACCACCGGGAGTATCGCGGCCTGCAGCCCGCGCGGCGGCTCGAGGAATACGCGCGGTATCCGCTGTTCGGCACGGTAGGGATCGACAGCGCTTTTTACGACCCGCCCAGCGAGGAGGAGCTGGCGGCTTACGCGAAGCATCTCCCGCCCGGGTTCCCGTGTGTGAGCAAGGTGTGGGACCGGATCACGGCCCGGCGCTTGAACCAAGACGGCCGCTGGGGCAACCTCGCCGGGCAGCGCAACCCGGACTTCCTCAACGCGCAGCTCTTCAAGGACGCGGTGCTGCTCCCGTACGCGCGGGCGTTTCGGGACCACGCCGGCTGTTTCGTGTTCGAGTTCCAGGCGATGCGCGGCAAGGACTTGCCCGATCCGCTGCGCTGGGCCGACGAGCTCGACGGCTTCTTCGCCGAGCTGCCGCGGGACTACCGCTACGCGGTGGAGCTGCGCAACCCGGAGCTGCTGCACGAGCTGCACGGCGAGGTCTTGAAGCGTCACGCTGTGGCGCACGTCTTCAATTCGTGGAGCGACATGCCGTCGATCGGCAAGCAGCTGGAGCTCTCGTGGGTGTTCCCGGCGGGGTTCACGGTGGCGCGGGCGCTGCTCCGACCGGGTCGCAGCTATGCCGATGCGGTGAAGCTGTTCGAGCCGTACGAGCGCGTGCAGGAGCCGAACCCCGAGCTGCGGCTGGACTTGATCCGGCTGATGGAGGAGGCGGTGCGGCGGCGGATCGAGGCGCTGATCGTCGTGAACAACCGGGTGGAGGGGAACGCCCCCGGCACGATCAGGGCGGTGCTGGACGAGTGGCGAACAGGTCGCTCTGCACGGGCAGCAAGCGCTTCTCGTAGCGGTCCTGCATCCCGCGGTTGACCGGGAACCCAAATTCCTTCTGTAACTCCTGGACGCGACGCGTCAGCGCCCGGGTGTAGGCTCGCGGTGCCGCGCCCTGCCTGGCGTAGGCGGCTCGGTAGCGCGCCGCGAGCGTGGGGGATCGCGCTTCCAGCACCGGCAGGAATCGGTCGCGCACGGCGGGATAGAGGCGCAACGGGCTCGCGTACACGAAACGAGCCCCCGCCTCCCGGGCCGCCCGGAAGAGCGCTTCCAGGTGCCGACGGTCGTCGGTCACGCCCGGGAGGACGGGGGCGACGATGAGCCCGACGTTGAGCCCCGCCGCGGCAAGCTTCGAGACGGCGCGCAGGCGCGCCGCCGGCATCGGCGAGCGGGCCTCGAAGGCGCGGATCAACTCGACGTCGACCGTGATCAACGAAATGAGGATCTCGATATCGTTATGCTCGGCGAGGCGGCGGAAGACGTCCGCGTCGCGGGCAACGAGCGGGCTCTTGGTGATGATGCCGACGGACAAGCCTTCGTAGCCGGCGAGCCGTTCGAGCACCGCGCGCGTGAGCTTGTAGTCGCGCTCGGCGGGCTGGTACGGGTCGGTGGCGGTGCCGATGACGATCGTATCGGCCGTATCGCCGTATGGCCGTACGGCCGTACGAAAGAAGCGCCGCAGGTCGCGATCCAGCGCTGCAAGAATCCCCTCCTTCACGAAGATGCGCTTCTCGAACGCTTCCCAGCCGTGGGGCCCGCGGAAGTCAGCGAACTCGGCGTCGTCGAGCTTGCCTGCGTCGTGCGCGCGCTCGACCACGTAGCGGTGGGTGTAGCGCGCGTAGCAGTACGTGCACCCGAACTCGCAGCCGACGTACGGATTCAGCGACCAGAAATCCATGCCGGTCTGCGCGGGCGCGTTCAGGACGGAGCGCGGCGTGAGTGCTACGAATCGCGTGCCGCGGAGCCGGGCGTCGAGGACCGGCAGGTCGGTAGGGCGGTATGGCGGTATGTCGGAAAGCAGTTGCAGCTGCCGGGATCGCTTCGCTGAGTGCGAGTCTCCCCTGCCTCCCACCATACCGCCATACCGGCCTGCCGCCACGTCATTCACAGCGCGCCCAGCCACACTGGAAACACACCAGACACCCGGACTGGCGAGCGACGGGCGCGCCACAGTCGGGGCACGGGGTTTGGGACGCGGGTGGTGATTCGCGAGCGGGGAGTTGGATCGGGAGCGACATCGGGGGCCTCGGCCAAGCGGTTCTGGGGTACCCCGAATATATCCCGAAGCCGGTTCGTGGCAAGATGTCCGTGTCTTAGTTCATCTTGTTGTCAGTTATATCGTTACGTGGTAGCGACCGCGCCGTTGCGGACCGCCCGTCGCCAGAGATAATAGACGGGCACACCGATGAGAACGAGGGCCAATCCCAAGAAGCTGTAGGTGCGCGTGTCGCGCGCCACCAGCAGGGCGATGGCGATGAGGGCCGTGAGCGCCACATACGCCGCGGGGAGCCATGGGTACAGCGGGGCCCGTACCGGACGCGCCGCGGTGGGACGCTTGGCGCGGAGGGCGAAGAGGCCGATAGCCGTGAGCATGTAGAACACCAGCGCCGCGAAGATCACGAAGTTCAAAAGCTGGTTGTACGTCCCCGACAGGCACAGCACGCTGGTCCACACAAGCTGCACAACGAGCGCCACGGCCGGTGTCTTGTACTTCGGGTGGAGCACGCCCGCGGTTTTGAAGAACAGGTTGTCCCGCGCCATCGCCCAGTACACTCGCGCCCCGGACAGAATCAACCCGTTGTTGCAGCCGAACGTCGAGATCATGACGGCGATGGCCATGATGCTGAGGCCGGCGCCGCCGAACATCGCTTGGAGCGCGGCCGTCCCGATCGGCGGGTGGTTCTCCGTGGAGGCGAGCTGGATCGCCTCTCGGGGCAGCACGTTCAGGTAGGCGACGTTTGCGAGCAGGTACAGCGTGGTCACGACGAGCACGCCGACCGCCATGGCGAAGGGGATATCGCGCTCCGGCTGCTTTAGCTCGCCAGAGGCGAAGCCCACGTTGTTCCAGGCGTCCATCGAGAACAGCGATCCGACCATCGCGGCACCGATAGCGGTCGCGCCCACGGCGACGCCGCCGGTCGCCCAGAAGTTCGCTCCGAAGTTGGCGGCCAGGGCAGCGGTGTTGCGGCCGATGGTGACGCCAAGCACGATGAGCGCCGCGAGCGCCGCGGTCTTGATCACAGTGAAGGACGTCTGTACCAGCGCTGCCGTCTTGACGCCCCGGATGTTGATCGCCGTCAGGACGACGAGGGAAGCGATCGCGAAGATCCGTTGTGGGGACACGCCCACGACGATCGGGCCGATGGGGTCGGGGAACCGGATCGTGCCGCCGACGACCGTCGCGGAGAGTCCGGGCCACAGCACCGATGTGAACCGGGCGAACGCCACCGCGACCGCTGCAATCGTCCCCGTCTGGATCACGACGAACAGGGTCCAGCCATAGAGGTAGCCGAACAGCGGGCCGATGCCCTCGCGCAGGTAGACGTACTGGCCGCCCGCCTTCGGGAACATCGCCGCCAGCTCGCCGTAGGTGAGCGCGCCCATCAGGGTGACGACGCCCGACACCGCCCACACGAGCAGCAGGAACCCGGGCGCGTGCACCTCGCGCAGGATTTCGGCGGAGACGATGAAAATCCCCGAGCCGATCATCGAGCCCACGACGAGGGCCGTGGCGTCGAGCCGGGAGATCGCCTTGACGAACTCGGTCTGCGGCTGTTGCGCGGTCGCCATGGGCGGATAACCTAGTGGCCTCTGCGGTGCGCCGCTATCTTTGCCGCCCACCCTGCCCCCAGGGGTCCCGTGCGTCTGCTACCCCGCGAAGAAGAATTCTTCGATCTGTTCGTCGCCGTGGCCGACCGCAACAAGGAAGCGGCGAAGCACCTGCGGGCGCTGTTCGAGGCGCCCCCGGACCGCCGTCTCGCGCATATCGAGGCGTTGAAGCGGTTGGAGCACGAGGCCGACCAGGTGACCCACGAAGTGGTGAATCGCCTCGACCGCACCTTCATCACGCCGCTCGACCGCGAGGATATCCATCAGCTGGCCTCCGACCTGGACGATGTGATGGATGTGATGGACGGTGCGGCACGCCGCGCCCAGATCTTCCGCCTGGGGGCCTCGCCGGAGGGCGTGAAGCGACTCACGGAAGTGATCGAGCGGATGGTGGGCGTACTGGCGGAAGGGGTGGGCCGGCTGAAGAAGGGCGACGACGTGATGCGTTTCTGCGTCGAGGCGAAGAAGCTGGAAGAAGAAGGCGACGCCATCTACCACGAGGCGCTGGGGCGGCTGTTCGACACGGAGCGCGACGCCCTCGAAGTCATCAAGTGGAAGGAGATCTACGACAACCTCGAGCGCACCCTCGACGAGTCCGAGGACGTCGCCAACGTGCTCGAGTCCATCACTCTGAAACACGCCTGATGTCGGCGACGGTCTGGTTCGTTCTCGCGATTGTTCTCATCGCGTTCGTTTTCGACTTCATCAACGGCTTCCACGACAGCGCCAACTCGATCGCGACAGTCGTCTCGACGCGCGTCCTGAGCCCGGGGACGGCGGTCATCTGGGCGGCGTTCTTCAACTTCGTCGCTGCCTTCGGGCTCGGCACCGCGGTGGCGAAGACGATCGGCAAGGGCCTGATCGATCTCGCGGTCGTCGACCCGATCGTGATCCTGGGAGGCCTGATCGGCGCCATCGTGTGGGACCTGATCACCTGGTGGGGAGGGCTGCCGACGTCGTCGTCCCATGCGCTGATCGGCGGCTACGCCGGCGCGGCGGTGGCGAAAGCGGGATTCATGGCGATCCTCGCCAGCGGCTGGGTCAAGACGCTGGTGTTCATCGTGGTGGCGCCGTTGATGGGTCTCGTCCTCGCCCTGGCGCTCACGGTAGGTCTCTCGTGGCTGCTACGGCGCTCCCTGCCGCGGAAAGTGGACCGCACGTTCCGCGTCCTCCAGCTGTTCTCGGCGGCGCTCTATTCGCTCGGCCACGGCACCAACGACGCCCAGAAGACGATGGGGATCATCGTGGGCCTGCTGTTCGCCGCCCGGGCGTCGTTCGTCGACTTTCCCATCCGGGCGCTCCACGTCACCACGCCCGACGTCATTCCGTTGTGGGTGATTTTCGGCGCGTACGCGGCCATCGCCCTGGGCACGATGGCGGGAGGCTGGCGGATCGTGAGGACGATGGGCCAGCGGATCACCAAGCTCACGCCGTTCGGCGGTTTCTGCGCCGAGTCCAGTGGCGCGATCACCCTGTTCGTGGCCTCACACTTCGGGATCCCGGTCAGCACCACGCACACCATCACCGGGGCGATCTCGGGCGTCGGCGCGGCGCACCGGTTGTCGGCGGTCCGCTGGGGCGTGGCGGGGCGGATCGTGTGGGCGTGGGTGCTGACGATCCCCGCGGCCGCGGGGATCGCGGGCCTGATGTACGTCGTGTTGCACGCCGTGCTGAGCTAAGAACCCGCTTTCAGCTTCGCGAGGTCGATCATCTTCACGCCGGGGGCATACTCCACCGTCGGGGCGTGCGTCAGGGTCACGAGCCGGTCCATGCAGTCGCGGATGCGACGGGCCATGTCGATGACGTGCTGCAGGGACTGCTGGTCCTCCGGATGGGTGATGCGGGCGTCCTGCTCGAGGAGCTGGCATTCCGCCAGGATCGTGGCGAGCGCGTTATTGACCTCGTGGCGCATCGCGGTCGCCACCTGGCTCACGACCTCGATGCGCTCTCCCTCGATCGCCTTGGCGTAGAACTCGTGCAGCTGCTGGGACAGCCACCCCACCGAGATCGCGATCGCGCCGTACGCCGTGTAGATGGGCATCGTGATGCGCCAGTCCTCGGGTTCGAGCTGCATCGCCATGAGGAACTGCAGGCTCGTGAACAGGACGGTGCCCATGAGCAGGCCCGCGACGGCGCCGCGCATGCCGTAGTGCAACGACAACAAGTACGCCGGCACCAGCGTCAGCAACCACACCAGGTCCCGGTACGGGACGTCTCCCGCGGGCACGAGCCGCAGCACGAGGCTGGGCGCGAGGAAGGCCACGGCGCACCACCACCACCACTGCGCCGGCAGCGGTGGTCGGTGGCTCATCGGCGTGAAGTCGAACCAGCGGATCAAGCGCCGGGGCATGAGCGATCAGAGCTTCAGCGTGAGCACGCGCAGCTCGGTCATCTCCTCGATCGCGTAGCGCACCCCTTCGCGGCCCAGCCCCGAGGCTTTGGCCCCGCCGTAGGGGAGGCGGTCGACGCGGTAGCCGGGGACGTCGTTGCCGTTCACCGCGCCGACGTCGAGCTCGGCGTGGCAGCGCAGCAGCGTGTGCACGTTGGTGCTGAAGACGCCGGCCTGGAGGCCGTAGGGGGAATCGTTGGCCCAGGCGATCGCTTCGTCGAGCGTGCGGTACGGCGTCACGGTCACGAGCGGAGCGAACACCTCTTCGCAGTTCACTTTCATGGCCGGCGTGGTGCGCAGCAACACGGCCGGCTGGATGAACGGCCCGCGGCGCGTGCCGCCCGTCGCGACCTCGGCGCCGCCCTGGACCGCCTCGGCGATCCAGCGCTCCACGCGCTCGGCGGCCTCGAGCGAGATCAGCGGACCCACCTCCGTCGCGTCGTCCAGCACGTCGCCGACGTGCAGCGCGCGTACCGCCGGGAGGAAGAGGTCGAGGAACGGCTGAATCGCGCGCTCGTGGACGAAGATGCGTTGCGTCGAGATGCAGGACTGGCCGGCGTAGGTGAAGCCGCCGAACGCGCAGCGCGAGGCGGCCCAGGCGAGGTCGGCGTCGGGTTCAATGATGACCGCGGCGTTGCCGCCGAGCTCCAGCACAACGCGCTTGGTGCCCGCCTTGGCGCGGATCGCCCAGCCGGCTTTCGCGCTGCCGGTGAAGGTGATCATCCGCACGCGCGGGTCCTCGATGAGGACTTGCGCGACCTCGACGTGGCAGGGCACGACGTTGACGCCGCCGGCGGGGTAGCCGGACGCGCCGACGATCTCGGCGAGGCGCAGCGACGTGAGGGGATCCTGCGGCGGTGGCTTCAGGGTGATCGCGGCCCCGCACGCCATCGCCGGGGCGATTTTGTGGGCGGCGAGCAGCACGGGGAAGTTGAACGGCGTGATCCCGACCACGGGCGAGAGTGGAAAGCGCCGCGTGATCGCCAGGCGGCCGGCCCCGACGGGGAGGGCGTCGGTGGGCAGGACCTCGCCGCCGATGCGCGTCGCCTCCTCCGCGGCATCGCGGAACACGAAGATCGCGCGATCCAGCTCCACGCGCGCCTGGGCGATCGGCTTGCCGGCTTCGAGCGCCAGGGTGCGCGCGAGGTCGGTGCGCCCCGCCGCCAGGCCGTCCGCGACGCGCCGCAGCATCGCGGCGCGATCGAAGGCCGGCAGGGCCCGGCATGCCGCCGCGGCGGCGATGTTGGCGTCGAGCGCCGCCCGCACTTCGGCGGAACCGGCCAGCTCGACGACGCCGACCTCGCTGCCGTCGTGCGGCGCCCGGATCACCGCGCTCTCGCGCGGGCCGCTCGTCGTCCCTCTCACGCTCATAGCCCCAGCACCTCCACCACGGCCTGGGCGATCGCGGCGTCCTGCACTCCCACGCCCGTCAAATCCGCCACGGTAATCTCGTCGGTGGCGTCGCGTCCCGCGAGTCGGCCCGCGGCCAGGTCCCCCAACTCCGCGTAGACCTTGGCCTTGGTGACCGCACCCGTCGCAAGTGCGTGGTGCAGGTTCCCGTAGCGCTCGGTCTGCACGCGCCGGTCGACGACGAGCTTGTCGGCGCGCGCCAACAAGGCCGGCTCGAGCTCGATCTTCTCCGGGCTGCCGGTGCCGGCGGAGGTGATGTGCGTGCCGGGCTGCACCCACGCGGCCCGGATGATCGGCGTGGTGCTCGCGGTGGTCGTGACGATCAGGCGGTGGGCGCGGACCTCGGGCTCCAGGGCGCGCGCCACGCGCGTCTCGACGATGGACCCTAGATCGCGCGCCAGGGCCTCCGCCCGCTCCGGCGTCCGGTTCCAAATGGTGAGCCGCTCGACGGGTCGCTCGGCGACGATGGCGCGCGCGGTCGCGCGCCCCAGGGCGCCCGCGCCGACGAGGAGCGCCTGCTTGGCGTCCCGTGGCGCCAGGTACTTGAGCGTCAGCGCCACCGCGGCCGCGGTGCGCAGGTCGGTGAGGTACCCGTGATCCTCGAGCAGCACGTCGGGGACGCCCGTTTCGGCGTCGAGCAGCAGGAACAGCCCGTCGCCGGAGGGGAGGCCGCGCTCGCGGTTCTTGTAGAAACCGGTGGCGAGCTTCAGGACGATGTGCCGGCCGCCCGGCACGCGCGCGGCTTTCACGTGCACTTCGGCGGGGATCTCGGGGAGCTCGAAGACGAGCGGGTCGGGGAGCCGCGCCGTGCCCTCGCCCAGGGCCCGGAAGCCGCGCTCGACGGCCGCGACGGCGACGGTGAAGGAGACCTTGTCCCGGAACGCCTCGAGGGGGACGACCCGCACGATCAGTCGCCGAGCAGGCGCTTCAGGCCCCGCTCCGTCTCGGCGAGCGCCGCCTGCAGCTCGGACAGCTCGTTGCCGTAGCCGAAGCGCAGGTACCCCGGCAGGCCGAAGTGCTCGCCCGGGCAGAGCAGGACGCTATGTTCGGCGCGGATCTTCTCGACGATCTCCAGCGCGCTCACGCCCTGGCGGTACTTCACGAAGCAGATCGCGCCCGCCAGGGGCGGCGTCCAGGCGAAAGTGTCGCCGAAGCGCTTCAGCCATTCCTCGAGGACCGGATAGTTGGCGGTGAGGATGCGACGCGTGCGCTCGAGGATCCGCTCCCGCGTGCCCGGGGCGAGGGCGAGGGCGGCGAGGTGGTCGGACGCGCCGGAGGGTCCGATGGTCGTGTAGTCGTGGCGCGCCCACGCCTCCGCGGCGAACTCCGGCGGGGCCACGAGCCAGCCGATCCGCAGGCCGGGGAGCCCGTACGCTTTCGACAACCCGTGGACGCAGATCAGCTTGTCGTAGCTCCCCCAGAAGGTCGGCGTGGTCTTGCCGTCGCGCTCGGCGCCCGTGTACACCTCGTCGGCGAGCAGCCACGCCCCCACCTCCTTGGTGCGCTCGAGAATCAGGCGGCGCATCTCCTCCGAGAGGACGTGACCGGTGGGATTGTGCGGGTTGGTGACGACGACGAGCTTCGTTCCCGGCGCGATGGCCGCACGCACCTCCTCGGGGTAGGGCTCCCAGCCGTTGGCCGGGTGGAGGTGGAACCCCCGCACGTGGGCGCCGTGGTTCTGCGCCTGGCCCCACAGCTGCAGGTAGTTGGGCATCATCATGGCGACCTTGTCGCCCGGCTCGATCAACCGCCAGCAGCTGACGAAGTTCGCCTCGGCGCTGCCGTTGGTGACGATCACCTGATCGCGCGTGGCGCCCGGGTAGAACCCGGCGATCCGGTCGCGCAACAGATCGGTGCCGTTGGACTGGCTGTACCCCAGCCGGATCTCGAGCAGCGGGACGGCGGACGCGCCCGCCAGGCCGAGCAGCTCCTGGATCGTGAGCGGGTGCACGCCTGACTCGGAGAGGTTGAAGCGGACCCGGTTTTCCCAGGTGCTCTGCCAGCGTTCCAACTCGAAGGGGACGAAGCGCATGCCGGTTATCGGTTCCCGGTTATCGGTTGTCCGCGTCGCCCAGGTGGGCGAGATCCGCGGGGCGCTCCAGCCAGAAATCCGGCATCAGGTCCTCCAGATCAGACCTCCCGAACGGTCCCCACAGCACGGCGGCGGTCTGGACGCCGGCGGCGCGGCCGCATTCGAGGTCGTGCCGCGAATCGCCGATGAACACCGTCCCTGCGGGCGTCGCGCCGAGTCGATCCAGCGCCATGATGACCGGCTCAGGGTGCGGTTTGGGGTGCTGCACGTCGTCGGAGCCGATGACGACGTCGAAGGCCGCGGCGAGTCCCGCGACCCCGAGCCCACGGAGCGCCCCGCTGCGCATTTTGCTGGTGACCAGGCCGAGCCGCTTGCCCTGGGCCTTGAGCCGCAACACTTCGTCGGCGACCCCGTCATAGGGCCGGACCATGGCGTCGTGGTTGGCGAGGTTGTAGTCGCGGTACGTGGCGACCATCGCCTGGATTTCCGCGGGGTCGTCGGTCCAGTGGCGGAACTGCACCCACAGCGGCGTGCCGAGGCCCTCCATCCAGACCTCGTCCGGCGGCTCGATGCCGCGGTGCGTCTTCAAGGTGTGACGGTACGAGCGCAGGATGAGGTCGATCGAGTCGATGAGCGTGCCGTCGAGGTCGAAGAGGAAAGTGGTGAGAGCCACGCTGGAAGTTAACGACCCCAGCGGGCGAGGTACCAGGCGCAGTCGGCGGTGAGCGGGCACTCTTCACAGCGCGGCGCGCTGCGCTTACACGTCTCCTGCCCGTGACGCCGCAGCAGCTGGTGCGCGATGATCAGCCAGTTGTAATCGCGCGGCAGCTCGGCGCGCACCGCCTCGGTGACGCTGCGGTACGTCTGGGCGTAACTCTTGTGCTCCTTGCCGTAGCCCAGGCGCACGAGCACGCGGACGGCGTTGGAGTCGGGCGCCAGGGTGGGCTGGCTCTTGCAGAACAGCAGGATCTTGTCCGCCCCCGGCTCACCGATGCCAGGGAAGCGCTTCAGCAGCTTCTTGGCCTCGGCCGCGTTCTCGCGGAGCAGGGTGCGCATGCGCGCGAGGCCGATCTCGATCATTGTTTCGGAAGCCGCGCGCAACTTCTCGAGCCGCTGCGCGGGGTTCAGGCCGCCCGGGCCGATCAGCTCGAGGACCAGCTTCTTGGGCGCGCGCAGCACCGCCTGGGGCGTAGAGCCGGCGCGCTGTTTCAGGGCCCGGAACACCTGGGCGCGGCGCTCGTCGTCCACCAAGTAGGCGACGTTCTCCCACACGATCAGCTCGAACGGTCCGCTCGCCGGCATCCGCTTGGGCGGGCCGTAGCGTGCGCGCAGCTTGCGGACGATTTCCGGAAGGGGCGTTCGTGGCATTGGCATCCACTAAAGTTGCTCTCGGACGAGCGCGGCGACCAGTTGCACCGCCGGACCCTCAACGACGGCGGCAACGGGCGGAAGTCGCGCGTGCCACGCCAGCAGATCGCGCATCCCGACGGCACGACGCCGCTCCAACAAGTCGTCGAGGAGCCCCTCTTCTCCGGCGGTCATCCCCGCCGATAGACGCGTGACGAGGCCGTCGAGCGCTCTCAGCAGGTTGGCGTCGCGCCGTCGCGCCGCCCGTCGCGCTTCCGCGAGCACCCAGGGGATCAGCCGCCGGCTGAGGCGGTCGCGGTCGGCGGCGCGCCAGCGGGCCGCGGCCACCGCCGCGAGACGATCGCGCACCACCGGCGCCGCCTCTCGCAGGGCGACGGCCAGGCCCGCTGGCGGGGCGGCACCGGCGGCGCTGCCGACCGCCGCTTCCAGTGACGCCGTCGCGGCGATGGGGTCGGATCGCGGTCGGCCATCCTCGACCACCACCGCATCCACCAGCGCGCCGATTCGGATGACGAGAACGGCCGCCGGCCCTCGCGTGACCGTGGCGACCGTTCCCTGGGGGGCGGGGGCGGTGCACCCCGCGATCTGTTGCAGCCGGTCGCACCAATCGAACGCGGTCGTGGCGAGCGGTCCGGCGGTGGCCTCGGCCTGAGCGGCACCGGCCGCCAGCTGGGCGCGGAGCTTGCGGGCGAGGCGCTGCTCGATCGCCAGAGCCGCGCCGAGCTGCTCGGGAGGCAGGAATGTCACCGTGTCGACCGCCGCATGGGGTGAGCCCAGGCGATCCACCCGGCCGACCCGCTGCGCGAGGCGCGCGGGGCTCCACGGCAGATCGTAGTGCACCACGCGGGCGGCATCCTGGAGGTTGAGCCCCTCCCCGACGAGATCCGTCGCCAGCAGTACATCGGTGTGCAGCGCGGCGGGCGGCGGGGTCGCGCCCTGGGCGAGCGGCGCGAAGGCGGCCAGCACCTCCGCGCGCCGCACCCGTTCGGCGCCGAAGAAGCCCGTGTCGCCGATTACGGCCGCCGCGCGCAGCGTTCCCCCCAGCCGGCGGAGCAAGTGGCGCACGGTGGCGACCGCGTCGGCGAACACGATCGTCTTGCATGGATCGGCGCGCAGCAAGGCAGCTAGCGCGTCGGCCTTGGGGTCCGGCGCGTCCGTCGCGAGCGCGAGCAGCGTGGCGACGAACGGCAGGTCGGCCCCGATCTGCGGCCGGCCCGGTGGGAAGAGCAAGGGGAAGAACGCGAGCTGAACGGCGTCGTCGGGGGCGAGCCAGCGCCGGCAGTCACGGAGCGAGAGCGCCCGTCCCTCGGCGGCGGCGCGTGAGGCGAGATCCAGGAACCCCTCGTAGCGGCGCAGCGACCCCCGCAACGCCGGCAAGCTGGACGCGAGCCGTCGCAGCAACACGAGCCGGAACAGCGGGCCGGCAGTGCCGATTCCTGCCAAGCCCCGGATGCCCGCCGCGAGCTCGTTCAGCGCGTCGGGTGGCGCGGTCCCCGCCCGGATCACACGCCCCGCCGCGCGCAGCGGAAAGGCGAGGTGCATCGGCCCCGCGGCGTAGCCGCGCACGCGTTCTCGTGACCGCGCCACCACGAGCCGGGCCGCGACGACCGCCAGGGTCGCTTCCGACACGTCGCCGGCGGCGGCGCGGCGTAGCGAGGGGAGACCCAAGCCGGCGAGCGCGTGATCGCGAAGGAACAGGCGAAACAGATGAAACAGATCGGCGAGGCGGTTATGGATGGGGGTGGCGGTGACGAACAGCACCCGCGCGCCGACGACGAGCCGCGCGAGGCTGCGGTAGCGGCGCGTCTCGGGATTCCGGAAGCGGTGGGCTTCGTCGACCACAACGAGAGGCGTCGGACGGCCGGACGGTCGGACCGTCGGACGGCTGAGGCTCTCGTGGCTCAGGATGGGGGCGTCGATGGCGAAGCGATGCAGCAGCGCTCGCCACTGGCACGTGAGCACCGAGGGGACGACAAGCGTGAACGGATCTCCCAACATCCGGGCGACCGCGAGCGCGACGTACGACTTGCCGAGTCCGACAGCGTCCGCGAGCACGGCACCGCCGTAGCGCGCGATGATGGCCGTCAACCGTTCCGCCGCGGGGCGCTGGTGCGGGGTGAGCCAGGGCGGCGGGTCACCTGGAACCTCTGGCAGGTCGAGCAGGGCGCGCGCCGCGCGCGCAGCCACGGCGGCGGGCGCCGCCGACGCTTCCGCGCCGAGCAGGAGGGCCAGCGGCTCGGCGGGGGTCTCGAGGTGCTCAGAGAGGATCCGGGGGGGCGGGGGCGGCACGGTCGAGCGTACGGCGGTCGGCGGCATCGAGGTGGAGGAGGTCGGCGACGAGGGCTTCGTCGGTCGCGCCCCGGGCGCCATCCGCCGCGAGCCGCGGCCAACCGGGGGATGCGGTCGCCGGCACGGGCAGCTCCCGCACGACGCGGGCGTTGAAGCGCCGGAAGCCGCCGCGAGCGGGGTCGGCGGTGAGGCACGCGAGGGCGGTGTACCAGCGCGAGTTGAGGAGCCCGGCGACAGCGGCGGCGTCGGACGACGTGCGCGTGGCGATCCCGTACACCGTGTTCATCGGCACCACATCGGCGGCCGGCAGGGCGGCAGCGAGCCGGCGGGCGAGGTCCGCCCAGACCACGCGATGAGGAGCGAAGGCGAGCGCCGTGCGGAACAGCTGCCACGGCGGACCGTCGCGGTAATCCGCCCGACGTTTCAGCTGTAGCAGGTGTGGCTCTAAGCGACAGGCGATCTCGCGCGGCAGAGTCCTGAACGGTCGCCCGTCGGGACCATGGGTCCAGAGCAGCCACGCCGAGGTTCGTGCCTCCCAAGCGGTGACGTCCCGCCCGCGCACGGCCGGGCGCGCGCCCGCACACGGTGCATCGACGAGGAAGAGATCGTCTGCGCCGGTCTTCACGCCCAGCTGCGGCGTCCACCGCTCGCCCAACGTGGGGAGCTCGGCGCGGAGGCGGCGAGCGACGCGATCGGCGTCGGGAACGAGCACCCAGGGACCGGGCGAATCGAGCTGGCGCTGAGAGATGCGCGGCGCGGCCGGCTTGGGGCCCAGGGTCTGGGCGGTCTCGCACGCGGGACCGGGGTCCGCCCGGACGGCGACGAGCGCCATCGGGTAGACGGCCGCGCCGAAGGACGGCGCCGCGGCGTCCAGGGGCGCGGCGCGCTCGAGTCGCGTGCCCGACGACAAGCGGCGGCGCAGGGGCTCGGCGTACCCGCTCGTGGCCAGTTTGGCCGGCACGAGCAACGCGCACGCGCCGCCGGGCGCGGTGAGCTCGAGGCCGCGCTCGACGAATGCCACGGCGAGGTCCGGGAGGTGCGCGTAGCCGGTGCTGCGCACCGGCCGCCAGCACGAGTACCTCGCCAGCAGGGCCTCGCGTACGCGTGGGGGGAGGCGCTCGCCGCGCACCCACGGCGGGTTGCCGATCACGACGTCGAAGCCGCCCCGCGCCATGAGGTCGCCGAAGTGCGCTTCGAACGCGAAGAACGGCGCTCCCCCCTCCCGGGCCAGCCGCCGGCGAGCGGCTCGCAACTCCCGCCGCGCCATGCGCAGCGACCCGAGTCGCACGCGCTCAGCGGCGGCGAGGCCAGGGCGACGGCCGAAGAGGTCGGGGGACTTGGCGGCGGCGAGGAGCTCGCCGATGCGCGCTTCGATCCGATCCACGCCGCGATCGATCAACCGCCGCGCGAGCAGCGCTTCGGCGCTCGCGAGCTCTCGCGCGGCGTCGCGCTTCCGCGCGCCGGTGAGGGCAAAGAGGGCGTTGCGGGCTGTTGCGGCGCGCGCCAGCTCGGCCCGCGCGGCCGACCAGTGGGCGTCGCCGGCGAGGGTCGAGGCAGCGGTGTAGGGGTCGAGGAGGGCATCGCCCTGGCGCACGTGGCCGTCGAGGTTGGGGAGCGGCGTGATGGCGGCGACGTCGGCGGTGGGGTCGTCGGCGACGAGGGCGAGCCAGAGCCGCAGCTCGGTCAACCGCACCGCCGCGGGGTTCAGGTCGACGCCGTAGAGCGATCGCGCGACGACGTCGCGCCGCAGCACCGCCGTGACGGGCTCGCCGGCCGCGGCCCGCAGGGCGATGAGCTCGTCGAGCGCCCCCAGCAGGAAGGCCCCCGAGCCCGCGGCCGGGTCGAGAATCGCGAGCGTACGGAGGTCCGGCGGATGGGCCGGAGCGGCGCGCTCGTGCACCCAGCGGGCGGCGGCTTCCGGCGCGACGCGCAGGCGGTGCACGAGCGCGGCCTCGAGCGCGGCGCGGACGAGGTCCCGCACGATCGGGGCGGGGGTGTAATAGGTCCCGCTGGCGTGGCGCTCGGTCGAATCCATCACGCCCTCGAACACGCGTCCCAGCATGTCCGGCGCGACGGATTCGGCGGCCCCGGTTTCGCGCGCCGAGAACCGGAACCGTTCGAACAGGTCGTCGAAGGCGTCGCGCCAGTCGGGGTTCGGCCACACGGCGGGCCCGTGGCGTCGCTCCAGCGCCGTCGGCTCGAACAGGCCACCGTTCAGGAACGGCAGGCGGCCGAGCGCCCGCGCGGCGGCGGAGCGCTCGGAGACGGGGCGGTTCAAGACGCCGAAGCACAGGGGATGCAGGGCGACGCGGTGGAAGTGGCGGCGCGCCGTCAGCGCGCGGTCGAGCAGATGCGACAGGTAGCGGCGGTCGCCGTCGAGCCACCCCTTCTCCTGCACGAAATAGAGGAAGAGCACGCGCGTGAGCGCGGTGAGCGCCAACGCGTGCCGGTCCGCGCGGCTGCGCGGTGTGGGGAGGCGATCGGTGAAGCGCTCGAGCACGGCGCGGAAGGCCCGGAAGAAGCGCGGCGTGACCGCTTCAGTGCCGAGGGCCTCGCCGACCCGCAGACTCAGCGCCAGCGCGGATTCGTCCGGCGCGGGGGTGAGCCGCTCCAGGAGGGCGAGGTCGGCCGCGGTGGGGTCCGCCGGGGCGAGCGCGGCGCAGCGGACCGCGGGCCCGCGTCCGCTCGCGCCCCAGGCGGCGAGCACGAGGCGGAGCGGCACTCCGCCGAGAGCGAGGACGAGCCCCCGCTCTATGCCGGCGGCGAGCCGCGCGGCCGCGACGCGCGCCGCGCGCGCGGGGTCGTCGGCGTGGAGGGCGAAGATCCGGAACGCGCCGGAGCGGCCGATCAGCGCCGCCCGGCGCACGCCGGCCGTCTCGGCGGCAGGCCCCAGCCAGGGCCCGGGCGGCACGGGTTCCCACGCCGCGTCGTAGCCGAGCACGCGGATCACCTCGCGGAGATCGTCAATCTGCTCGGTGCGGGCGAGAAGCGACCGCAGCACCACGGGCCCCTCGGCTGTCGAGGGGCCCATGATGCTGCGTGAGGCTCAATTCACTGGTACCGGAGTGTTGCGGGCAGGACCGGAACTACGCGTCTCAGGTCGCCTTTTTAAGTCTGATGCTGCCGTTCACGGTTCCCAGATCCAGCTCGCGGCCGCCGTTGCCGACCGTGCCGCGCAGGTGCCGCGGGCCGAAGCGGCCGGTCACCGTGAGCGGGAATTCCGTCTCGATGTCGCCGTTGACGGTCTCGGCGCGGACTTCCGCGCTGAACGTCGCCGGCAGCTCGAGCGTGATGCCGCCGTTCACCGTGCGGAAATCGACCCCGTCGGTCCAATCGGCCCGGCCCAACGACGCGTAGATCGAGCCATTCACCGTCACGGCCTCGGCAAACCCCTTCGTGCTCAGGCGGATGCCGCCGTTCACCGTATAAGCCTTCACGTTGCCGCCCAGTCCCTCGGCCTCCACGTCCCCGTTGACCGTGTTGGCGTAGAGCTCCAGGCCCGCCGGGAGGTGCACGGTGAAGTCCACGGAGACATCGTTGTTTTCCGTGTTCGAGCTCCAGTGCGGGCCGGGCTCGCAGCTGTTCTCGCGCCGGGCGCGCCGGCCGTTCGGGTACACCGCGCAGATCGTCACACCCTCGTCGGAGGGCACCACCTTGATCTCCACCTCGTCGGGGTCGCTGCGGCGCGCCTGTTTCACTGCCGTGACCTCGACGTCGGCCCCGGTCGCGGCGACGGCGTGGATGTCGCCGTTCACGCCCTTGATCTCGACCCGCTTGCCGGCGGCCAACCGTCCGGTCCAGCGAAACTCCTGAGCCGCGGCGGGCGCTGCGGCCCCGAGGGCCAGGGCGACTAGCGCGAGGCTAGTCCTGATCGTCGTTGTCGTCACGGTCGTGGTCCTTGTGTTTGGTGACGCCGCGGCACTCCGTCTGGCTGGGCTGTCGCAGCTTGATGTCCCCGTTGAACGATTCCAGCTCCACTTTGGCGCTCCCCGAGCCGAGGGTGATGGTGAAGCGGTGCTTGGGGGTCATGCCGGTGATCGGCACCGGGAAGCACGCTTCGAAGTCCCCGTTCAGCGTCGAGACCGTGACGCTGGCGTTGGTGCGGATGGGGATCGTGACGGCGACGTCGCCGTCGTGGGTGGACAGCCGGTAGCGGCCGGCGTCCCGGAAGGTCCCCTCGAACGTGACGTCGCCGTTGACGGTGCTCACGTCCACGGCCGAGGATTCGATTCCTGTCAGCTCGATGTCGCCATTCACCGTTTCGGCGTTGATATCGCCGTTGCACCCGTGCACCGTGACGCCCTCGTTGACCGAGCTGAGCTCGATACGGCCGCGGCAACCCTCGAGTGTCACCGCGCCTTGAACCGACTTGAGCGAGACGTAGCCGCTCCCGCCCGTCACGGTGATCTCGCCCTGCACCGTCTCGGCGGTGATCTCCGCCTCCACTCCCGTCACCTTGATGTCGGTGTAGGTGCCGGAGAGCGCGAGCGCCATGCTCTTGGGCACGGTGATATCGTAGTCCACCGACTGCGTCATGCCGCGGCGGTTGGAGGCCTTCACCGTAACCACCTGCCCGTCGGCAGACACCGTGATGCGATCCCGGCTCGAGTGCTCGGCGTGCACCCGCACCTCGCTCCGGTCCCAGGCCCGCACGGCGATCTCCCCGCCGAAGTTGTCGATTTCCAGCCGGCTGCCCGGCCGGACGGCGACGGTCGTGTCGGTCTGCTGCAGGGTGGCCAGGGCCGCGAGGGCCAGGGTCGGGACGAACATCTCTGCTCCTCCTAGGTCCGCTGCGTGATGCCGCTCGCCTGACGCAGCAGATCGAGCTTGCGCCGCATTGTTTCGGCGAGGTGCTGATTCAGATACAAGTTGCCGGGATCCAGCGCCAGCGCCCGGCTTGCCTGCGCGATCGCCGTATCGATCGTCGCGAGACTCCGCTCGAGCACCCGGACGGTCGTGCTGTCCAGGCGGCCGCTGCGCCGGCTCTCGTCCAGAGCCCCCCGCAGCTCGGCGACGGTGCGGTCGTAGTTCGGCTGCATCGCGCTCAGCCACACCGGCGGCGCCGCGGTCCCGGCGACGAAGACGGGGCCGGCGGGGCGGCGGCCGTGCAGCGCGAGCCACGCGCCGCCCGCGGAGAAGACGGCCAGCGCGATGCCTGCGGCAAGGAGCTGGGGCACGGTGAACGACAAGCGGCGGCGACGCGGTTCCAACGAGACCACCTGTCCCGCGCCGATGCGCTGGGCGATCGCGGGCCAGAGGTCGAGCCGCGGCGGCCGGTCCTCGAGCGCCTGGGCCTGGGCGACGACCCGTCGC
>Ga0209158_1000769_pt1 | contig 22618 bp, 18 predicted proteins | sample GraSoiAngelo_140_FD_185897 | JGI IMG/M metagenome (GOLD analysis project Ga0209158, IMG submission 185897) | Grasslands soil microbial communities from the Angelo Coastal Reserve, California, USA - 14_0929_12_30cm (SPAdes) (version 2) | ecosystem: Environmental > Terrestrial > Soil > Grasslands ...
CGCCCATCAACCTGGCCTTCGGCACTCAGCGCGTCAGCACCCCCAGCCCCGTGCAGACCGTGACCCTGACCAACAGCGGCACGGCCCCCCTCAGCATTGCGACCGCCGTGCTGGGCGGCGCCAACGCTGGCGACTTCGCACTGGCCTCCGGCACCACCTGCATCAACGGTGCGACGCTAGCGGCGGGCGCCAATTGCGTTCTCAATCTCACCTTCACGCCCACAGCGGCCAGTGCGCGAACCGCTACGGTGATCATCACCGACGATGCCGCGGGCAGCCCGCAGTCGGTGTCGCTGACTGGCACCGGTGTGACGCCCCCGACTGCGACGCTCTCCGCTACTAGCAGCGCCTTCGGCAAGCAGCGCGTGGGCACCACCAGCCCTGCGCAGAACGTCACGCTGACCAACAACGGGGGAGCGCCGCTGAACCTCATCAGCATCACCATCACCGGAGCGCAGGCTGCTGACTTTGCCTTCGCCGCCGGCAATACCTGCCCGAGCGGGGCGGGCTCAGTGGCCCCGGGAGCGAGTTGCACGATTAGCGTCAGCTTCACTCCTGCGGCCACCGGTGTGCGGGCCGCCACGGTGAACATTACCGACGATGCGGCAGGCAGCCCGCAGAGGGTCTCGCTGAGTGGCACCGGCAAGTGAGGTTGAGCTGAAGCGTGCGATCAACTACGCGGCCGCTGGGTAGGTGCTTAAAAAAATTGTGAGGTTGCATCGGTTTTTCCTTCGCTGCCCTTTCGGTCTTCCGACTTCGCAGGGCTGAGGCGGCCTCGGCTGTATGGATTCCACACTCACTCCCGGACATCCGGAGCCTTTCGAATCGCAAGGGACGCGGGCGGCGAAGTGGTGGACGTGAACGGGAACATCGTCGAGCGGGAGAAGGGAGATTAGTTTGGAATCGAAACTAAACTGCGTCCTGATCGACTATCGATCTCTACGTCGATCATTGCATCAATCTTTACGTCGATCTCTGCAAGGAGAATCACCCTGAACCCCGGAGTGGGCTGTGCCCCGAGTTGCTGGCCGATTTTCGGATCCGAAACCTCCTGGGTGCTCGCAGGGGCGCAGAGGGCAGTTTTTTGTGCAGTCCGAGTAGTAGATTTTCTGGCAGAGGGGGCGGGGTGGAGAGCCTCCCCGGGGCGTGGCGGGCGAGTTGGGGTGCCCCAACCCGCTGGGTAGGTGCTTAAAAAAATTGTGAGATTGGCGTCGGCTTTTCCTTCGCCGCCCTTTCGGTCTTCCGACTTCGCAGGGCCGAGGCGGCCTCCTTACCTGACGTAATCTGGTTGTGCTCAACCCACTTCGTGAGTTCAACCCCTACGCGCCTGCCAGACGCGGCAGCGCACAGAACGTCGGGCGGATCAGGACCATCAACAACGCTTGCAATGGCCTCGCCTGCAAAGCCCGGCAAGCTGATTGAACCTGTCCGCTAAGCGTCGTACCAGGGAGCCACCCACCGCTGTGGAACACCTGTCCTTGAGGCCAGTTCTGCTGCCCCCCAGCGCATCCGTATTCTACGGGAGTGAAGACAAGCACAACCTGTGATAGGCTCCCGCCCGCTAGGGCAACAGGTTCATCGAGCAGAAAGGAGGGCTGCTCGATGGCCAGAAGACGTTATCAGAAGGGGCGTGTGTTCTTGCGGGGCAAACAATCAAGGTGGATTGGAAGGTGGCGGGAGGACATCGTGGTGACGGATGGTCAAGTCAAACGGGTCGAACGCTCTCAGGTGCTCGGCACCAAAGCCGAACTCCCCACCAAGAAACTCGCTCAGCGGCGGCTCGACCTACTGCTGGCAAAGGTCAACGCTCCAAGTTACAGGCCCGGCCGGGTTGCAACTCTGGCCGAGTTTGCGGAGCGCTGGCGTGCGGACGTGCTATCACAACTCAAGCCGAGCACGATCTCCAGCGCCCAATCAAACCTGCGGCGCTACATCCTGCCGCAATTGGGCCCGCTCGCGCTCGACCAGGTTGGAGGCGAGTGCCAGCAGGCGTTTATTACCCGACTGTCACAAACCCTGTCACGCAGGACGGTGCTCAACGCGCTTTGCACGTTGGCGTCTGTCCTCAACACTGCTCAGAAGTGGGGTTATATCTGCGAGCCGGTCAACTGGTCACATCTAACACTGCCGCCGCATTCAGTTCGGCGCCCGGCCCGCTTCTTCAACGCCGAGCAAACAGCAGCTATCATTGCCGCCGCAGAGGAGCCGTTTGCTACGATGTTTGCGGTTTTGGCGATGACTGCCATTCGTGCCGGCGAGCTGGCCGGGCTACATGTGGATGATCTCGACTTCGACCGCAGGCTCATCCACATTCAACGTTCTGTGTGGGGAGGTCGGGCCCAAACCACCAAGAGCGCCAGTAGCACCAAATCGCTGCCAATGCCAGATTACTTGGCTGAGGTCTTGTCTCGTTATCTGGCAACGTACAGCCCGACCAGTTGGCTGTTTGCAAACCGCCGGGGCTATCCGTTCGATACTGGCAAGATCGTGGAGCGAAAGCTGTGGCCGATCCTCGACCGACTTGGAATCCCGCGCTGCGGGCTTCACGCGTTCAGGCACACGCATTCCAGTCTGCTGCTTGAGACCGGAGCTCCGGCGACCGTAGCGCAGGCACAGTTGCGCCACTCAAATGCGAGCATCACGCTCGGCATCTACAGCCACATCATCGGCGACGCACACAGGCGAGCGGTCGAGAAAGTGGCCGAGTTGTTGCGCCCAAATGCGCCCAACTCGAAGCAGGTTGCTGAGCGTATTCAATAAGTTAGCCGGGGACGGAATTGGAACAGTGGACTGTACGACACGCCCCTAATGCCTCCCCGCCTCGTATAGCTCCGCCCCTGCTAGATTCAAACTGAACAGGAGTGATTCCCATGGTGGCTCGTACAGTTAACGTTGTCTGTCCGAAGTGCGGTAGCGAGCAGGAAGGCGGCATCCAGTGCCGGAATTGCTTCGCCGTGCTCGCGGATCAGAAGCGCATTGCGGCGCGGCGTGGCCCGCGCGCGCAGACAGACTACACTCCGGCACGCGGCAAGTCTGGCGGAGTGTTCCGCCTGATCTACAGGATATTCACCTGGACGAGCCTGGCGTTTCTCGTCCTGGCCGTGGTTCTGATTCTGCGCAAATCCGCTCCCCCGCAGGTTCCGATTGATCCGCAGGCTGCCGCGCGGCTCGAGATGAAGCTGCGCGAATCGCAATCAGCCGCCGAAGCCGGCCAGCCCCATCGACTACGCCTGGATACACCCGAGCTGAACGCCTTCCTCGGAGCGAATCTTGCGCTCAATGGTAGCCCTGCACCACCGGGCGGGGCGCCGTCCCTGCCGCCGGCGGGCGCAGAGCCCTCAATCGCAGAAGTTCAGTCTTCGGTGAAGGACGTGAAGATCAACCTGCTCGACGACCGCGTTCAGGCTTACGTGCTCTTCGATTTTCATGGCCAGGATCTTTCCCTGCTGCTGGAGGGCCGCCTGGGCGTCGAGAATGGCTACCTGCGTTTTGAGCCCACGGGTGGGAAGCTCGGGTCGCTGCCCATTCCACAAGCCACGCTGGAGAGCGCCGTGCGGCGGCTCCTGACGTCGCCGGAAAACCGCGAAAAGCTGGGCCTGTCTGCGGAAATCGGCGACATCCGCATCGAAAACGGAAATATAGTCATCGCATATCGCTAGTGCCGTTCCAACTGGATTCGCCTGCAGTCTGCGCCCATTCCGCACGGTGAAGTGATGCGCCTTCTCATTCCTGGGGATAGCTCCAAATAGTTGGAACGGGACCAGAAATCGCTTCACCCTAGGGACGCCTCGCGACCCTCGCCCCGCCGGGGCTGGGGTGAATCGGTGGGGGTGAACCTTCGTGGCGAACTGTTCGCGGCCTCGGACACCTTAAGGTGTGATGGCAATCACCCGCACCGGGCTGCCAGAGCCGTTGACAATCTTCAGTGGCGCGGCGATGACTACGGCGCCGGTCGGTGGGAGCTGATCCAGGTTGCACAAGCCGGCCAAGCCAAACTTGCCGCTGCCGTGCATGATGTAGTGGTTCGCGAACGGCGGGTTAAAGGTAGCGGCCCGGCCGGCGTCCGTCCCAACCGTCTCCACGCCGACGCCCAAAACGTCACGCTCCTTGGCTAGAAATGCGGAGCACTCTGGAGTCCATCCCGGCGTGTGCGGCCCGTCTTCCTTCACGTTGATGTACTCCTTGGGGTCTGCGCGTTTCGACCAGCTTGTACGCAGCAGGACCCACGCGCCTGCGACTATGCGTCCATGCTGCTGCTCCCAGATGCGGACGCGCTCCGGGCTCAGCAAGTAGTCCGGGTCCTTCTCCACTTCCGCAGTCACATCAATCACGCAGGCCGGTCCGATAAATTTCTTTGGCAAGATGCGATCCACAGAGTTATCGGGGAGGTCCTTGCCACTGATCCAGTGGACCGGGGCATCGAAGTGCGTGCCCGTGTGCTCGCCCGTCTCAAATGCATTCCAGTACCACGCTGGGCCGCGTTCGTCGTAGTGGGACAATTCCCAGATCCGGAAAGCCGGCGTGTTGTTCCACTGCGGTGGCAGTGGCAGCAAAGGCGTCTGGGGACTCAATGGCTGCGTCAGGTCCACCACTCGCAAACGCCCGGCATTCAGCTCCGCAACCAGTTCCGACAAGACTTGAGACATGAGGTTACCTCTGATGTCTGCATCGAAGGAATTCTTCCTTCGCTCTTCCACCCATCACCGCCCGCGCAGGTGCCTATTGGCGCTTGAGCGAGGTAATATGCCGGCGAAACTGGAACCGATTCTCGAGCAGCGTCAGGTCCGTGGCATACGTTTTGGGTCCAGTGGCCTCGACCTTGGCGACGATAGTTGCGAGTTCGCGGCCATGAATCGCGCCGGTCACGGCGGCAGTGAAGTCCTGAACGCTCCGCACAGTGACCGCGAATGGAACGCCCGCGCCGCGGGCAATGGCCTCCAAATCGGCGCCAGTGGCCGTGGCGGTAGGGAAGCCTCCAACGGAAACCAGGCTCTCGTTATCGAAAACGACGTGGAGCAGATTCTTCGGCCGGTAGCGCGCAAGAGTGCTAAGGCTGCCTAGGTTCATCAGCAGCGAGCCATCCCCATCGAGGACCACGACCTTCTGCTCCGGCAGGCAGAGGGCCAGCCCCAGACCGGTCGAGGACGCCAGTCCCATGGCGTGCTGCAAGTAGAAGAAGTTGGGCCGGTGACCCAGCGACTGCAACTCAGCCGCGACCGCTCCCATGATGGTGACGACCAGGCAGCCTTCGAGTTGGGAATAAACCGATCGCAGACACTCGATGCGCCGCATCACTCCTCCCACATCAGCTCACGGGTCAGCAGCAACGCCACCGGTTGCAGGCTGCTCTCGGCAAGCGTCTGGGCCTGCTGCACCCGCTTGGCGACGCTCTGCGGCGCATCCAGAAAAAGATAAGGGACGCTCAGCGCTCGCAGCAACGGCTCAGTGACGTTGCCCCCTTGCGTCTGCCACGCATCGCGCTCTCCGAATGTGCCCCGGTAGCTGATCAGCATCAGCAGCGGAATCTTATAGAGCTGCCCGAAAGACACGATGCCATTCACCGCCGCCAGGAACCCGTGGTTCTGCATCAGCATGGCGGACTTCACTCCGGCGAAATGCGCGCCGGCCGAGATGCCGACACCTTCTTCCTCCTTTGCCAGACGCACCAGAATCATTTCGGCGTCTTCATCCGCCAGCCGGATCAAGTGCACCAACCAGGTCTCCGGAAGGGCGGACATCAGCCGAATGCCGCAGCCCTTTAACGCGTCGTAGATCAGCTTGGAATTGGTTGCAGAAACGGGCATACCCGCGCTCCGAGCATAGGGGATCTCACCGGCCTTGAAAATGAGGCGCCCATCATATCCAGAAGCGGCCTGCAGGGGAAATCGAACGGAGCGGAGCCTGCCTCTTAACCTCGATGTGTTGTCATCCTGAGGCTCGACGCAGCCGGGGCGAGGATCTCGCTGAGAGATTTCAAGCCCACCGTGGCGGGCTCGAAATGACAACTCCCATGTTCGAAGCGGCCTGCAGGGAAACCTCAATGGAGAAGCAAGCATACAAATAGACCAGGCTAGGAGCTGCGAGTGTCCTCTGCAATTCCGTGGCGGAAGGTTAGCGGAGCCAGCCAGCAGGTACACCGGCGCGGCGGGCTTCATCCTCGAGGGCTGCAATTCGGCTCAGCAAATTCGCCCGGCGGTTCTCGAGTTGCTGCAACTGGTTTGCGGTCATGCTGCCCCCAGCCGTAACGCCGTAGAGAGTCATCCCTCGGCCATCTGCTTCGGCGCGGACGCGTTGTATCTCAGCTTCAACGCGCTCGAGCTCCTGGCGCAGCGGGCGAACCCGCGCTACGAACGCGTCGCGTTCCTTCTCCGGCGTGATGGGCTCTTCTTTCTTCGCGCCCAGCTCGTGGTTCATACTTTCGAGCTTGTTTGCGAGCGCCGCGATTTTCTGCTCGATCTGCTGCACTTCCTGGCGCTTGGCCTCCACTTGTTCGGCCAGCCGATCCAGGGCCTCCTTCCCCTCTGTGTTCGAGGTATAGCCCGGATCGCTGTAAAACTGCTGCCGATGGAGATCGAAGTCTCGCTGGAGCAGGTCCAGCTCGTGCTTCGCCGTCTCCAGGTGCTGCTTCTCCTGTGCCAGCTCCGCCTCTGCTTTCACCCGATCTTTTTCCTTCTCTTTGTCTGTGGACTTGGCGCCTTGGCTGGCGGCGGCTTCGGAACCGGGCGCCTCAGTCTCCCCCGGAGTGGCCTGCCCGGGCTGGGCGGTCCTGCCAACGACATTCACGGGGGCACCGGCCAGCTGAGGAAGGTTGTCGTTGGTCCACACTCGCTTGGCCTCCGGTGCAGACTTCTTTTGCTCGCGCAGCCGACGCGCTAGTTCGGCCACAGAGACTTCGTGCTGTTGCTCTTGGTTTGCTCGAGTGGTATCCGCGCAAATCACCGCGAGCCCGCAGGCAAGAGCGATCAGTCCCAGCCGCACGGTCTTCATTCGAACTTCTCCGGCCATCGCTTCCCCCCTTGATAGTAGAGCTATCGCGGCCCGCGTCGCAACTCCTCGTCCACCGGCTCTCCGGTAGAGATGCTTAGGGGTCTAGAGGTCTATTCATACCGAAGCGCCTCAATCGGATCCAAGGAAGCTGCCCGGCGCGCCGGGTAGTATCCAAAGAAAATGCCGGTGGCAACCGAAAACATCACGGCGGTCACAATTGCTTCGATGGAGATGGTCATAGGCCAGATGAATATTTTGGAGAGGGCTTGCGAAGTGAAAATTCCAGCGGGCACTCCCAAGGCGCCGCCCAGCATGCTCAGTACCATCGCCTCGGTCAGGAATTGCATCTGAACATCTCGCTCAGTGGCGCCCACCGCCATGCGCACGCCGATTTCTCGGGTGCGTTCGGTCACCGAGACAAGCATGATATTCATGATCCCAATGCCACCCACCAGGAGCGACACGGAAGCAATACTCGCCAGCATCAGGGTAAACGTTCGGCTGGCCTCTTCCTGAACCTTTAGGGCATCTTCCGGGCTGCGGATGTTGAAGTCATCCTGCTGGCCGGGAAGTGTGTGGTGCCGCTCTCGGAGCAGGAGGGTGATTTGGTTCTGCGTCGGGCGCACGGTGTCCTGTGAAATGGCCGAGCACATGATGTCGTCGAGCCAATCGATGCCCTTCACTTTGTGCTGAGCGGTGGTATGGGGGATCAGGATAAAGTCGTCCTGATCCGAGCCCGTGGCCGAGTATCCTTTTGGTTGCAGCGTCCCAATCACTTTGAAGGGCAAATCCCGCACCCGGATGGTTTTGCCTAGCGGGTCTTCGTCCCCGAACAGATATCCGGCGACCGTCTGGCCAAGCACACACACATTGGCCGAGGCATCGACTTCCTCCTGCGAGAAAATACCGCCCTCGACCACGGACCAGCGGCGAATGGTGAGGTATTCAGGGGACACGCCGCGATAGGTCGTATTCCAGTTCTGGTTGCCGTAGACGACCTGAATCCGAGCGTCCACCTGGGGCGAGCAGCTCTTGACGAGGGGGATTGTTTGCAGGATGGCCTTCATGTCCGCCAGCGTGAGTGTCTTGGTGGCCCCGGTACCCGTGCGCACTCCATTTACGTTCCGGCCGCCGGCCTCGACCCACACGAAATTGTCGCCCAGCATCAGGAGTTGCTCCCGAATCTGGTTAGAGCCGCCTTGGCCAATCGCAACCGTACAGATGACGGCACCGATTCCGATGGTGATTCCGAGCAAGGTCAGCGCGGTGCGCAGTTTGTTGCGCCCAAGTGTTCTCAGAGCCACCCGCAAAACAGAAGGGAAATCCATCAGGCCGCCCTCTTTTCCTCTCGGAACTTGGTGTCGGTCCCTATTACCTTGTCATTCTTTCACGTCGGATGCTTGAACGCGCTATCAGGTTTCACCGCCTTACCAACTCTTGGCAGTAGGCATCGCACCTGGGACCAACGGATTCTGAAGTTGATCCAACGCGCGGATGTACTCGGCAAGAGCTTCTTCCCAATTGCGCGGCAAGGCGAACCCGGCCTGCTTCAATGCCTCCATTTCCATGACTGAGTAGTTCAACCGCGGGGCGAGGCGCCCCATCTGCTCAGCCGGTTTGCCAATCACTTTTTCGGGGTCAAGGCCAGCCAAAGCTGCTGCGCGTCGCGCAAGCTCCAGACGGCTGCACGCGCCTGCGTTCGACAAGTGAAAAAGTCCGTAGTGCCGCGACTCCAGCACCTCCGCAATCTTCCGCGCAGCGTCAAGCGTGTAAGTTGCTGTGCCAACCTGATTGGACGCCGCGACGTATTCCTCGCCTGCCGCGATTTTGCGTAAACACTTTTCGACGAAGTTCGTTTTCCCTGGGCCGAAGAGGACCGATACGCGGAAGATCCAGTGGGCCGGCAAGTCTCGGACCATTTGTTCGGCAAGCAACTTGGTGCGCCCATACACCGTAGGCGGATGAGTGGGGTCGGACTCGGTATAGGGAGTTTGCTTCCTGCCATCAAAGATCGCATCGGTCGAGATATAGGCAACCGCGGCATTTATCTCCTGGGCCGCTTCCACCACGTGCCGAGTTCCTTCGACATTCACCAGGAAAGCCGTGCCAGGATCGGCTTCGCAAATATCAAGGTCCGGGGTCGCCGCAGCATGGACGATAATATCCGGCCGCAATTTGGCAAGAACGACACGCACCTCCTCAGCTTTCGTAATATTGACCTCAGCGCGAGTGAGCGGGAAAACAGTGTGTCGGCTCCTGAATACCTCAACGAGCCCGTGTCCGAACAACCCCGTCGAACCAGTGACCGCAACATTCAAGGTTGCCACCTTCCCTGCATCTTCAGCGTCCGTGTGACAAACTCACTGCCCAAGCCGAGCCACCTTTCCTGGCCCTGACGGATTCAGATTGTAGCGGAACCGCTGGCAACCTGCCCGTTTCGTTGCGATCCGATCTTGGGCGTTGAGTTGGGGCGTTCCGTGTTGCTCGACTCGGTTCCGGGAAATGGTGAAACGTGGTTTCTCGCGAGGTGCTTCGAGCAAATGAGAAAGAGCGATTTGATTGGCGTCGTAACCTTCAGCGATCCGGTGCCGCGGAAATCACCTGATTCGGTGGCTTACTACACCCTGTAATTATTTCTTCGCTGCCGCTTGCGGGGCAGGTTTCACGTCGCCCGCTGATTTCTGCAAATCACTAACAGCCGCCGGATCGATTTCGTAGAGAGGAGATTCATTCTCTCGCTTGGCGATATACCTGTCCCCGGCTTTGGAGATCTCCACTTTCTCCACGCGCTTGCCGTCATTCGAGGACACAGCCACATCAAGGACGGCTGTGGTGAATCCGGAATCGACGAACTTGGTGGCTGAAAGTTCCCGCACCTTATCGATCAGCGACTGAACGCTCGTTGAATCCATTCTCTTGCCGCCAGCCCACCAGTCCTGCCCGCTCTTGGCGAAAACGTAAGTCTTTGACCCGTCGTGCATTTCCAGCTTGGACGGTTCATCAAACCCGAAATCAAACAACTTCTTGTTGCGAAAATCGTCGAGACTCTTGTCCAGCCCCTGACCCAGTTCGCTAGATACTTTATATACGCCCGGGACCAGGGTGGATTTTGCGTAATAGTCGTCCTTGTTCTTGCGAACCTGCAGCTCCTGCACTCCCGAGGCGTCGACAACCTTGACGGTGGCTAGCGCGGCGCCAGATGCGAAAGCGGCTGCGGCCTTCTTCTGGTCCGCGCCGGGCTTTGATCCGCTGAGGTCCATCTTTGCTTCTCTCAGTCTGCGGACCAGATCCTCCACTTGATAATTGTCAGCGCGCAAAGGTTTGGGCTTGAGTATCTGCCACTCCTGCCTGTTACGGCCAAACGTAAGATTTTGCTTTTTTGTGCTGAGCTCGATCTGGCTGACCTTGTCGAAGTCGGAGGTCATTAGGCGCTTGTCTCGCAGATCGCTCGGACTCTTGTCCAGGCTCGACTTGGTGTAGCTCGTAATGATAAAGACCCGCGGATCGCCCTCTAGCATGGCGAACGCCCCATGACCCGTTGGCGTCTCGTCTCCTACCAGGAGCCTGTGTGATTTCTGGTCTTTTGTGGTCACGACCACTTCCAGCGGCGGCTTGACTAGTCCGTACTGGTTGAGATCGTCAGCCTTGTCTGCCAGCAGCCGGTCCGAACTCAGCGACGCCACGATTGAGACGAAACTCGACACTGTCGCCTGATCCGCGCCAAGCGGCTCGGGCGCAGTAATCCGCCACTTGCCGGCGTCGTTCTTTGCCAGCGCAACTTCTTGTTGCCCATTTTTCTTCAGATCGATTCCGGAGATGTCGTCTTCTTCGAGGGTGAGAATCTTCGGCGCCGGCGGAGCGCTTGAGGCGGTGCTGGCGACGCTATCCGCTTCTTTGTGGTGATTCGACCAGTAAAGCGTTCCGGAGAGCGCTGCCAAGACCACCGCAGCAATCATCAATCCATGCAATTTCATGAGTATCGTCCCGCTGTGTCCTGCAGTTTCAGCGACAGCGCTGCTAGCGCCTGCGCCACCAAACCCAGACGCCGGCAAAAATCACCGCCAATGGGAAAATAAACTGGCTCGTCGTGCGCACCCAGTTCATCTGGGCGCGCGTCATGGTGATCCGGCGATCGTCTTGTTCCTTCGGCCGGATGGAGATCAGATCCTCATCCGACGAAAGCCAGTTCATGGCATTCAAGGCCAGGTCGCGATTGCCGTTGAAGCGGAGAAACGAATTGGCCGCCCACCCGGAGCTGCCAATGACCACGAAGCGCCCCTGCGAATTCTGCTTTCCAGTACTGTAAGTTCCGGCCGCCCCGATGGTCATCGGGCCTTTTTTGTTCTTTGGATCGCTGGGATCGATTCGGGGCGAATCGAGTTTGTTCGTCGCCAGACTGGAGTCGGACGAATCAAACAATTTCTCCACGCTGGTCTTGTCCGCGTTCTTGATCTGCAGCGAACGGGCCAGTGGGAACCCGGTTGCGGTACGCTTCAGCTCGCTCACGATCGGATGCGTGCCGTACCTGGTGACCAGCGCGACTTGGGGACCCAGACCCATGACCTGCCCAATCGGATTCAGGTCCAGGATCAAATCTTTGTCCGCAGTTATGCCCCAGCTCTGCAGCAAGGCTGTCAGGGCATCGTTATCCGCAATTTCCTCCCGGCCTACTTTCAGCGGCGGATCAAGCATGAACAGGGCACGCCCGCCGTCCTCGACGAATTTCTTGATGGCTTCGACTTGCGGCTGCTGATAATCGCCGCTAGGCCCGCCGACTACCAGCACGGTGCAATCCCCGGGGACTTCGGCTTTCTGCAACAGGCTGATGGATCTGGTGCTGTACTCATCTTTGCCCAGCAAATCTCTAAGTTGTGAATAGCCGTCACGGTTAGCGTCGTCAATCTGGTGTTCGCCGCTGCCGGTGGTGAAACAGACGGTGCGCGTCGTGGTCTTCAAGTCGCGAATGAAGGCGCCTGTGATGCCTTCTTCGGTGACGCTCTTGGCTTCCTCTTTCTTGTCCCCGATCTGCACGATCGCGGTACCCGGCCTTTTGACGCCGGCCGCGCGCGTCACCATCACGTCCTTGTCGGCGTCCACATACTTCACGTGCACCTTGGGTGAGAGGTTGGAGTAAAGCTCTAGCTGGTCTTTGGCGTGCGCAAAACCGCGGGGCTGGTCGAAATACGTAATCGTAGCGTCCTGCTTGAGCTGCTTCACGATCTTCACAGTCTGATCAGAAAGGCTGTAGCGCTTGTTCGCCGTCGCGTCGTAGGATTTATTGTAACGATCGGCCAGAATATTGGCCGTCGAAACGATAGCCACGATGGCCACGATATAAATGGCCGCATAAGCCGCGTACTTGGTTTGTCTGGCCTTCAGAAACTGTGTAGCCAACTTATGACCTCCACCGCAGCGACTCGATCGAGCGCGCCGTCAAAAACAATCCCAGAAAAATAAGCGTCACGTAATAGACGGCATCTTTTGATACCAGCAGTCCTTTCGAGAAGGACTCAAAGTGGGTGATCACCGACATGTAGGAGAGCACCCGAGCCCACGTGGCGGTCTCGTACCCGCTCACCCATTCTAGAACCCACAGCAGCAGGCACACGCCAAACGTGGCCGCGGCGGCGATGATCTGGTTTTTTGTCAGCGTCGAAATAAACGTGCCAATCGCCAGCAGCGCGCCTGCTTGCAGAAGGAGACCCAAATACCCGATCGCTAGCGGCTTCCAGTCCGGGTTTCCGTACTTGAATAGGAACGCGAAGTTTAGCGCGGTCAGCAGCAGGATGCAGGCATACAGGAGCACCGCCGCCAGCCATTTTCCGAGAATAACTTCCACGTCGCGCACCGGCGAGGTCGTCAGCAATTCGATCGTCCCAGTGCGCTTCTCTTCCGCAAACAGCCTCATGGTAATCATCGGGATCAGGAACAATCCGATTACGCTGATGTTCGACAGCAGCGGGCGGATAAGCTGTTCGTTCACGTTCATCGGAAATATGTTGCCGCGCATTTGCGACGACATTCCCATGAACACAAAATAGCCAAGCGCATTCCAGAAAAAGAACCCAAAGACCACGGCAAACATGGTCAGCAGTAAATAAGCAATCGGGGAAACGAAATAGCTCCCGAGCTCCTTCCGGCAAATAATCCAGACGTTTCTCATCGGCTCGCTCCCACTGCTTCCTCCATCGGAGGGAGGGTCTTGTCGCCTGTAAGCTGCAAGAAAATCTCCTCCAGGCTTACGGCGGTCGGCCGCAGCTCATTCAAATCCCAGCCCGATTCAACGATCGCGCGAGCCAGGTCGCCTCGCACGAAACCGTCCTTCCGGCTTTCAATCTCGAACACCGTGCGATTTTGCCGCTTTCCCTTAAACGTAACCCGGCTCACGCCCGAAATCCTCTCAAGCCGCTCTTTCGCTGCCGCGGGGTCGAGCTCGCTGTTGCGTCCTGCAATTTCCAGCAGCAACGATTCCGCCCCGCGCGCCCGGTTCTGCAAGTTGCTCACCGAATCCGTCGCGACCAGCTTCCCTTTGTTGATGATGATCACCTGCTGGCAGGTTTGCTCCACTTCCGGCAGGATGTGCGTACTCAAGATGATGGTGTGATCTCCGGCCAGGCCCTTGATCAGGTCGCGCGTCTCATTGATTTGCTTCGGATCGAGTCCGGCTGTCGGTTCGTCGAGGATCAGGACGTCAGGATTGTGAATGATGGCCTGTGCCAAGCCCACGCGCTGTCTATAACCCCTCGACAACTTCCCTAGTAGCTTCTCCTTGACGTCCGCCACGGCGCAGCGCTCGCAAACATAATCCACTCTTTTGCGCAGCTCGGCGCCAGAGAGCCCTTTGAGTTTGCCCACAAACGCCAAATATTCCTGGGTCCGCATTTCTGGATACAGCGGCGGGGTTTCCGGCAGGTAGCCGATCCGCTTTTTCACCTCCAGCGGCTGCTCCAACACATCGAAGCCGGCTACCTGAGCGGCGCCCGAAGTCGGCGGCAAAAAGCATGTCAGCATCCGCATGGTGGTCGTCTTCCCTGCCCCGTTGGGGCCGAGGAACCCAACGATCTCTCCCTTGTGCACCTCAAAGGAAATGTGGTCCACAGCGGTGTGCCGCGCATACTTCTTCGTAAGCTCTGTAACTGTAATCATCGATTTTTTTGAGTTTCAGTACCTGATTTTTCTATTTCATTGAACCGCTGTCTTACAGCTGCTGTCCAAACTTGAAATATCAATGTTAAGAACGAAGGCACCCTGTTGTCAACCGTGCCGATGGGCAACCCTATGTAGCCGCGCCGTTATTGAGCGTGCTTTTCCCCCGCCGCACGACCACGATCGAACCATGTGTGTTTGGTCCCTCAGCTACATAGGCGAGCACCTCGAACGCTACAGCCACATTCGCTCGAAGGCAAAGCAGACGGCAATTCAGGCTCTTGAAGAGCGAGCAGGAGAGTCACTCTTGGGGCAGAGAGGGCACAAAATCGGGCACAGTGACGCCATCAGCGGTGCGAGCGAGGTCGCTAACTTACTGGAAACAAATGGTGGGCCCGCCAGGATTTGAACCTGGGACCAACGGATTATGAGTCCGCTGCTCTAACCGCTGAGCTACGGGCCCCCTTCTTGCATCATCCTACACCAAAGGAGTTAGCGGACATAGGTGAGGACTGGCTCAAAGAGTTCAAGAGCCGCCGGCTATTGGGGCGGCTGTGTCGCTCGCTCAGGGGCACGAAGTGTTTGAACACGATTCCAGGCGGTCACAGGCGTTGCTCGTTGACTGTCGCCCACGCCTGGTGGAGGCCGTGGTGGTCTGGTCTACCGCTATGACCGCTTTGCCCGCAGCCTGCGCCAGCTCGCGAACGCACTCTAGGGATTCCGCGCCTCGGGACTGATTCGGTAAGCCTGCACGAAGGCGTAGCGACGAACAATTTGATCGTTGTTTCTTGCCCAGATGGTTTAAGCCCGCTGGCCCTTGAGAAGAAAAGCGGCTGTCATTCTTGAGCCTTTAAGATGCAGATGTGCCGTACCTGCTTCATTGCATCTGGACTCAAGCGGGTGTCTGGTCCCTCCATGTGGTACATGTGGTATGCGGAGCTTGAGTGTTCCCCGTGTTGGGCGTCGGCAGCGGCTTTGTTGCCAGCATTGACTGAATTTGCGGTGGTGTGGTAATCCGTCAGTGGCAAATACGGGGGGAGACGATGAAAAATGATCGCGAAGACATAATGATTCCATTGCAAGTTGGTAGCGAACTTCGCATCAAGAATAACGGCGACATCAGCGTCGATAATCCAGAACTGGAATTAGCGGGCGACACAAACGCCGCTGACGCTGTCCTGTTTTATCGCTTCGATCCGAAGGCAGGGGAGCACATCTTGCGCTTGTTGGATCCGGTAGCGGACCACAAGCATCTCCGAGTGCATCGCAGAGACGACTAGGCGCAGAGCTGGAGAAATCTCGCTCTACAGCCGCAAGCCGGTAGGCGGGGGCTGAGTGCGCGGTTCTCTGGACTATCCGGCACTTGATCGGCCCAGATCGATTCGGTGGCAGCCGGCGTGAATCTTGTCTATTAACCTTTGGGGAATGCCCCAAAGGTTGGCCCTCCCTATGGCTTAATAAGAGTGCCTGCCTGAGTGATGCTGCCCTTCACCAGATCCGTCTCGATCTTGAATTTCTGGTTGGGCAGCAGGTTGATCTCCGTCTCAAAGGTCTGATATCCCGGCAAGGCGATCTTGATGCGGTGTTTTCCTGGGCTCACCAGCATCGCTCTACCAGTTCCGCCGAACTCATGCACATGGCCCACAAAGCCGTCGTCCAGAAAAACCGCAGCCCTGTTGGGTGTGACCATGATCTTGACTTCAGAGCTGACCGTGGGAAGTTCGACTCGGGGGTCCTTCTCCATGACCACACGGAGGATTTGTTTTTGCCCGGGTTCAAGAAGAACTTTTTGGGTAAAATCTTTGTAGCCGGACTGGCGCACTGCAATCTCATGCTCGCCTGGCAAGAGCAGAACTTTCTTGGACCCCTTGAGCTCTTTCAGATAGCCCACATATTGTCCGTCAACCCAGACGCCAGAGGTTTTTTCAACTTTCGTCGCCCCAACGAACTGGATCTCTCCCAAGACTTCACTCTGCGCATAAGAAGTAACCGCAAGAAACAGCAGAGAGCACAGAACCAGGGCAAGACCCAGGACCTTGAGTTGCTTAGCTATAGCCATCAGCGTTCTCCCGATGAGTTAATCTCTTTGCTTTCGATTCTTGGCGCATAGACCTCAACTGCTTCATTTTGTGCCACAAACAGCTCTGGTTAAACCCTCTGGCTGTACCGATGTGCAGAAAGAGACACACCTTAGCCAGTCAGAACTCCTCAGATGCCCTCCGTCTCAAATCGGCACACTGCTCGGCGGTTACCGGAAGATCGTAGCGTTGCCTAAGACCCCCACGAAGATTGCGGGCCACCCGAAAGGGAGTGTTCGTGTGGCTCAAAGTCCATCGAAACCACGAAGACGGACCACCCGTAAGGTGGGTGTGCCGTTAAGGTGCCTGCCCCGGCAGGCGGACGATGAACAAGCGTGCCGGGTGCCCCATCCTTTGCGCCTGCCCTGTGCGTTTTCCAGTTGGCGAATCCCCCGGACGCTTAGCGCTTGCTCAGACGACCGAAAAAGCCGCCTGCCAGCGGTCAGGAATCTATGTTGCTCATTTTCCAGCTTGCTTTTTCTCTTCTTGCTTGCTTCTTTCTCTAAGCCCTTGCTTGATGACCTTGTCGGTTCTGCTCAACCATTTCTCACACTCATCTATCGCTTTCTTGCGAGCGTCGTAATATCCATAGGTCATCCGCCAATCGACCTTGGGGGTGCCGTCCTCGTTTCTGCCGTGCGCGGCACTAACCTTCAGCATCCACTTGTCCTTGTATTTCGGAATGTAGCCGACTTCCCCGGGGCCGACCAGCACGGCAGTGGGTTGGCTGCTCACACTGGCAGGTTGGACGGTGCAATACCTACGTGTAAGTCCTTGAATCGGTGGTAGATCGCGTGCTTGACGGTAGTCTTGGAACTGAACCCAGACTTGCTCGTCACCCAAGCCCTCACTAACGATAATAGCCACATTAGACTTGTCTCCAACTTCCCCCAGAATCGATGGGAGGGTCTGGGCTTGAGCGCGGAAGCTCGGCATGCCAACCTTAAAGGCATTCTCGAATTCGACTTTCACTTCGGGTGCAACAGGGCTCGCTGAAGCCGTGGCGCGATGCGTCGACGATTCAGGCTGCGGCATTGCGGGGATGCCTGCGGCTGCCTGTAGTGCTGGGGCCTGTTGGGCCGTCTCCATTCGGCGCGCGGGAATTGCATTTTTCTCCTGCTCGGTGAGCGTTTGGGGAGCCACCGAGCTGCTGGTCGCGCCGCCTGGCGAGATCGCCGCAAACGCCACCGTGAGGGTATTGCCTTCTGATTGAACGCTGTAGGGGGCGTCCGCCGCGGGGGCCTCGAGATCAATCACCACGCGCGCCACATTGGGCTTGAATTGGCCCAGACGAACTCCACGAACAGGTTTCAGATCGCTTGGTATTGAGGTCCGACGTGCAGCTAAGCGTGCTCCGGCAAAATCCAACACCAACCGTTCTGGGTCGTTCAAACGATGCGGCTGGCAGGTCAAGCGGCCATTACCTTCCACGCGTACGATTGTTTGCTCGCCGCTGCGACTGCGGCCGATCTGGGCTCGCGCGATAATCGTGGCCACGGAGCTGGTAGGGGTCACTTGAACAGGTGGCTGCGGGCTTAGTCCTGCGGGGCGGTTTGCCGATGTAGAGGGCTTTTCCTGTGGTTTAGCGAAACCGGCAAAGGGTCCGAGCCCGAGACTGAACGCTGTGAGGAGAATAATATGTCTGCACGGCCTGCCTTTGGTCTTCATGGTCGCTTTCCTGGTGCAATTTGCAGAGACACAAAAAGCAAGACCGGACCAGGCACCCCAATGTTAGCCACCCCTATCACCCTCTGCAAGCCCTTTTCGCCTTGCAAGGGAGGCGAGCGGTGGTCTCAAGGTTCTCCGGCCCGAGACCCTTGCGGCCTTGCGTCTTCGACGATTCTTCGCTCGCAATCGGCACGGACCGAACGAGCGGAAAAAAAATGAAACCCATCGTGCTGGGGACCAGTAACAGCGTATAGAGGAAGGATACATGAGACCGCGAGAGCGCTGCGTTCGAGGAGGTCCAATGAGACCATTTTTTGTCGCTCTAAGAGCACTCGTCTACATGACTGGCTTCGTTCTCTTCTGGGGTTGGATTGCCTTGAGTGCCCGCGAGTTCGATCCAAGCTTTGGAGTGTTGTTGCCCGCCTGGACGGAAACCCTCGGAATTATTTTCATGCCTGTGGGAGGATTACTTGCGCTCACCTGTGCTGCAGTATTCATTGCGCGCGGGCGAGGAACTCCCGCTCCCTTTGACCCTCCAGAAGAGTTCGTGGCAGCAGGTCCTTACAAGTACGTTCGCAATCCCATGTACATTGGAGCGTTGGTTTTGCTGATCGGGTTTGGTCTGTGCCTGCATTCGATTTCGATTCTGCTGTTGTCTTTGGTTGTGTTTCTTCTTGTGGACCTATTTGTCGTCTATTTCGAGGAACCGAACTTGAGTAGGAAGTTTGGCGCGACCTATGAGGCGTTTTGCAAACCTGTGCCGCGGTGGATTCCAAAATGGCAACCATGGGGCCGATAAGGTGGATCCAGATGCATCCAAGCAAGCAACTGGGCGCGCGGCTCGATGCGACCCTGAATGCCCCGCGGCCGATATTGCAACTGACCTTCTTATTTCAAGAATGATGGAGTGATCCAGAGGTCTTGCGAGCAGAAGTAAACGTAGCAGCCCCCTTTCGTGTGAGGGGGCTGCTACGTCCACCCAGTAGGTTGCAGTGGCTTGCGCCCGAGCGTGGCCTAGCCTTCGTTCGGATCCGGTTCGCCCCAGGCAGGCGCCCCGCGGGCCGGAACTCCTCTGCACGTCATTCCTGGCTGCCTCATTTACAGAGATTTTAGAAACGTGATGATTCTCGCTTTCTCTTCCTGGGAAAGCCTGTTAAAACGTTCTCGGACATCTTCGGCTTCCTCGTTGTGGAGTCTGATTGCTTCGAACAAATCCCTAGCCCTGCCATCATGGAGAAATTCGACTCGCGTTCTCACTCCCCACAGTGGCATTGTGCGAACTTTGTTTCGGGTGTTCGGGGGTCCGTTCTGGACGATACCGTCTCCGGTACCAATATCGTGGAGCAAGAAATCTCCATACGGATGAAAGACTTTGTCTCCGATTGCACTGGACACCGTATAGTCCCCGCCGTTCAGCTTGGTGCCAGCGGGCACTGTGCGCAACGTATTTACATGGCAAGTCTGGCAGCCAATTCTCTCGAAGAGATCGGCTCCAATCTGAGCGTCCAATGAGCTTGCCAGTGTCTGATCCCGTGGAGGAGCTTTAAGCGCTCGCATAAATGTCGTAAAGTTGGCTATATCATCCACGTTGTTGGGCTCGGTGATGCCGGATGTTGGGTTGCAGACCGTGGTAACTTCGTCAGGCGCGAACTGGTTTGTCACGCCCATCTCATTGAGGTACGCATCGGACGAAAATGAGAGCAAGCTGGCGTGCTGGTCTTTCCAGCCAAATCGGCCGATGCGTTTTGCGCCCTTAACTTCTGCGATATCGACAGAGATAGCTTGTCCATGGATTTGCCCTCCGGTAGATTCCCTCTGGAGCTTGGCAATCTTCAACAGGTCTTCGTCAGCCACAGCCTCCACGAAGCCATCTCCAAAGAGAGGTAGAGACAAGCGGAGCGCGCGGATATTTTCTGCCGGACTCAGTTGACCAATCGCGTCTGGGCAAATCGCTCGCTGATTGATAAGCGAGCGTGGCCCAACTTTGCTTCCGTTGTTCAGGGTAATCGTTGCCCCGACAAAGTTTCCTTGACGGTCAAGATGACCGGCCCGTAGTTCGCGGACTTGACTGTGCCCACCGTCAGCTATTGATTGGTGACAATCCAAACAGGATACGGCATTGAAAAGAGGACCGAGTCCGTTTGGAACGGGCTTTTCCGGTTCCGCAAACTGCACAAGGGCGGCGTCCATCTCTGCTTGGACAACTGAACCATTCGTGCGTCCATCGAAACCAGTTGGTGCTTCTGCGGGACCAGAAGCGAGGAGAGAAAAGGAAACAGCCAGAGCGCACATAGCAAACAGCAATACAGTTTTTGTCATCGTGCCCTCCTCATTAAGGCGATCGAAATACCTCAAACGGATCTCCTCTCCTGCGAGAGCCTCCACCCGGAGTTGCCACAAAGGCAGATTTCACAATGGCGTTGAGTTGCTGCCCCTGGCCCTCGTCTCAAAAGCCATCTGAATAACACCAACAAACCACGCCGTGCCGGCCCAATTCAGGCTTCACTCCTTTGCGGTACTGGCGAAAGGCGGGCGGTGGCAATGGGCCATTTCTGTACTCACGGCGGCTCTGTGGTACCTAGCAAGCTATTACTCCTTTCGGTAGAAATCTACTGTGCGGCAGGACAGTTAAGGGACAGGGCTACGCGACCGGCGAAGGTAAAACGGAGAAGCGCACGCGCCTGCTGCGGGCTATCGCTGTTGTGAAGGCGGTGAACTGGGAGAACCTGGAGCACCGCAAGAAGCTTGCCAAAGCCCGGTTGGGGGGCTCCAGCATCTGCGTGGCCAGGGCTGCTGAGAATCAGTTGAAATTGCGCGGCAGAGAATTGGACGAGCTCGGGTTCGAATAGAAAGAGCCCATCAAGAGCAGCACAGGATCGGCCAGATTAGGGCGGTGCAAGATCGGCGCGCTCGATGCGACCTTCAACCCGCGGCGCAATCTCACCTGCGGCCGCGAGCGCCGCGAGCACCACGGCGAATTCCACCGGACCCTCTTCCGGGCTGACCAGGATGCGCGCGCCGCGAAACATTTTATAACCGTCACCCCCGGCCAGAAGGAACGCGCTGAGCGCTAGCGTGTACGTTTTGCTGTCCTCGAGCGGCTTCCCGTTCACGCTGGCAGCGGTGACCCGCGATCCCGCCGGGCGTCGCGCATCGTACGCAAACCCCAGGCCGGAGACTTGGGGGAATCGGCCTGGCTCTCTTTCCTCGCCGAGTGCGCTAACGCCGTGCTCCAGCGCAGCGCGCAGCACAACTCCGGTGACTTCCACTTCGACGATGGGGTTTTCAAACGGCAGGAGGGTAAGAATGTCGCGCTTGGTGAGCGGGCCCGGGCCGTAGGCAGCGTTCCCGCGGATCGAGCCGCCATTCACCAACGCCGCATCCGCGCCGACCGCGGCTCGGTAGGCATCCGCGACGAAGTCGCCGAGATTGGTCTCGCGCGAGCGATTGGCGTGCTGGTCTGCATCGAGCGCGACGCTGGTGCGTCCCACCGGGAGATCGAGCTCCTTTGCCAGTTTGCCTTCGTACTCGGCGACCACCGCAGCGGTTTGCGGCTCCTCAGGAATACTGCTGGTGACCGGGATCGCTTCCCAATCGATGCTTTCGAGTTTGCCTCCGGCTGAAATGTGCAGCTCGATGCGGCCGAGGTTGCGCGCATCCGATCCCATCTTGAAGATCGGCGTCCGTCCGGCGAGCGACTGCAGCACAGAGTGCTCGTGCCCGCCAACGATCAAGTCAATCGCTGCCGTGCGCGCCAGTTGTTTATCCTGGGCCATAGAGAGATGAGTGATGGCCACGACCACAACGGCGCCGCGAGCGCGCATCTCCGGCACCAGTCGCGCCGCGGTTTCCAGCGGGTCGAGGAATTCCACCTCCGGGCCGGGTTTGGAAGTTCTCTTGGTGTCCGGGGTGACCAGGCCGAAAAACCCGATCTTGGCTCCATCGAATTCGCGGAGAACGTAGGGCGGGGTGCCGCCGAAGGGCTTTCCCGTCCTGCGGTCGATCACGTTGGCTCCCAGCCAAGTGAAGCGCGATTCGCGCATGCGGTCGAGCAGGGCCTCGCTGCCGAAATCAAACTCGTGATTGCCCAACGCGGCATAATCGAGCCCCACGGCATTCCAAACCGCGATCATTTGCCGGCCCTTGAAGGTGTGCGAGGCCACCGAGGGCGAGAGGGTGTCTCCCGCAAGCAGCAGCAGCGTGTGCGGCGATTCGGCCAAGGCCTTTTTGCGCAGCGCGGCGACGCGCGCTAAGCCTCCGTGCGTCCCCTGATCCACCGGTGAAATCTGATAGACGTCGTTGAGCTGTAGCAGCGTGACGCGAACGCTGTGGTCGGCAGCCGATTGCGCAATGGCAGAAACAGCCGCGCAAAGTGCCAGCGCCAGTGCCCGCGCCACTCGCCTGGGCAGCAAGCGACGATTTAGCATCAGAGCCTTTTCTCCTGGCTCGGACGATCCGGTCTCAGGTGCCGATTATACGCAACGTGTTCGCCCGGACGTGTCTTTTCCCATTGCTTTGGATGCAAAGGTGATTCCGGGCTCAATAGTGCACGCCCGCCTTTTTGAGGATAATACCGTCCTTTGCCGGACGCGGCCGCCGCGCCCGGCCCCCCGGTCCAAAGGGGCGGACTGCTCGCTGCAATTGAGAGCGGCTGAGTCTCGGAGGATATGTGGCAGACCGTCTGGGAGATTTTGAAAAGTTTCGCGCGGAGTTGAACGAGGAGATCCTCAAGTGCGGCC
>Ga0209158_1000774_pt1 | contig 22568 bp, 17 predicted proteins | sample GraSoiAngelo_140_FD_185897 | JGI IMG/M metagenome (GOLD analysis project Ga0209158, IMG submission 185897) | Grasslands soil microbial communities from the Angelo Coastal Reserve, California, USA - 14_0929_12_30cm (SPAdes) (version 2) | ecosystem: Environmental > Terrestrial > Soil > Grasslands ...
TGAATCCATCGCCTCGGAGAATGTAGCTTCTCCTCAGCTTTGACCATGCCCGTACGCCACTCCTGGGTATGTTGCTCGAACCTTCGCATCGCCTCCCGCTTATGCTCCTCCCAGTCACGGATGTAGTCCCACTTCTCCTTCACTGGGTCCCACATCCAAAAGCTCTTTATTTCGGTGAGCTCGGCATCGGTGGGTACATCCGACACGATCAGCAGCAACGTGCCACACCCGGGGCAACACCGCTTCTTCCGGAAGGCAAAATCCCATCGGCACCTCGGGCATTGGTAGCGCCGCGGTCGGAATTTCATAATCGCCTCCCGAGGGCTCGTAGCTTATCTCCGCACCCTCTGCCCAGACAAGATCCTTACCTTAACACCAACACCTTGCATCGGGGTGCGCACCTGGCGTAGGAAAGTACGGGGGGTGGAGATGAATCGCAACAGCGCAAGGCTTCTGGCCCAAAATCCACAGATCTTAAAACGTCTGGCCAAGTATATGGCGCAGCAATGCTTCCGAAACACGGTCTTGGAAAACTTCCACGCGGGAATCACTCCCTATTCCGAAGCAGGCGACTACTCTGACGTTGTAGTGAAGACCCCTGCCGGTACAATCCCGCGGTCAAAACTCTCGCGTCTCAACGATCAAGAGATGAAGACGCTTATGATCGATGTGGTCAACCAGACCTATTTGCTGCTCCGGACTCTGTTCGATGCTCCTTACAAGCTACGACGGCGGCAGCTTTCGGAAGGTGGCACTCAACCTTGGAACACTTGGTTGCCATCATTTCGCGCGGGGAAACTCCGAAGGGACCAAACAAGACCCTCAATTGAACAAACGGCTTCCTCAATAATGAGCACGCTGCGGCAGGTGCTTGCAACGTCAAAGTCGGACAGACAGGGCGCTAGGCCGTCGACGCTGCTCCTTAGACCTGCGATGTGCGCCGCCTGTACGATAGGCATTCATCGCCGCCTCGTCTATCCAAGCCGTCATGGTCCAAAAGACGTTCTTGGCGTTGACTAGTAGCCTGCCGCCGAGGAAACCAGAGCTGCGCTCTGCCTGGCGCATGGTCTTGAATGTGTCCCAGAAGAATTGCGGAAGGTAGATAAAAGACCGAACTCGCAAACGCGTCACGGAAATCCATGCCATGTTGTCCTCTGGCGTCCATAGATTGGGACGACCGCGCGCATAATATTACTCCGGTTCTCGTTGAGTGTTCCGTGTTCCGTGTCCCGCACTCTCCATAGAGTTCGTTGCGATGCCAGGGCCCTGTGACGCGACGATGATCATCGTGTGTTGGCCTTCCAGGTGTATCATTGGGAATCCGGAAATTGGGATCGCTTCCCACGTAATTTCCGGATAGCCAGGCACAATCCCAAGAGGCACCGCTGCGGGCTACGAACGAGGTCACTTTCAGCGCTGAATTCGCGCCGCGCCACGATCAGAGCCGATAACCGACCAGCGTCCCCGGCGCCGTCCGCAGGAAGAGCATGCCGGCGACGTCGTCGACTGCGTACACCGGCTCGCGCTCCTTACCCAGATCCACGCGCGCGCGCGGCTGCCCGCTGTCCTTGTCGATCTGAAGCAGTACATTTCCGTTCCCATCGGGAGCGCGAGTCAACATAAAAACCGAGCCTGGGACGGTGAGCGAGGCCTTGAAGCGTTTCGTCGCGAGCGCCGCGGACTGGCGCGAGTAGCCTGTGAGCTGTGCGCCGGACTGCGAGTACGCCGTCGCCAGTTGCCCGGTGACGTATCGCGCGTTGGGATCCATGGTTTTCTGCGATGCTTGGGTGAAAGCGTCGCCATACGCCGAGGCGGCGGCGCCGTACAGGCCGGCGCGCACGGCGTTCACCGCATAGAGCGCGCGCACCACCCCCGGAAGCTGCGGTGCAGGGTAATAAACTTGCTGCTTCACCTGCCCATCCCGCGCCACGAGCACGAGGTTCTGCGGCGCGATAAGCACAACGCCTCCGGGCCGGATCTCCATATCAATCGGATCTTCGCCGCCCTGCAGCTTGATCTCGCCGCCGAGCGCGCGGAAGGTGCCGGCCTCGCGATCGACTGCGTATAGGCGGTGGTCGCGGTTCGCGAACACGTAAAGCGTCCGCCCTTCCGAGGCATGATGTAGGTAGTACCGCCCGGCCTTGTAGTCCTCCGCGCTCAACGGCTTGCCGCTCTCAATCGCGTCCTTGAACTTTTGCTCACCCGTGGCGAGATCGATGATGTTGACCTCGGCGTTTATCGTGGCGTCGGGACGCGAAACGTAGAGCAAGCCTGCCGGCGTAAGCTCCACGTAGGCGAGCTGGCCTTTGATCTTCACATCCTTCTTCAGCCGCAGTGTCGCCGTGGCCACATCCATCACGTTCACGAAAGTGCGCGACTCAGCGTCCACGGCCAGCACCACGGCGTCGCCGGCGACCATCGCATCGATCACATTGCCATGCATCCGCAGTGACTTCGTGGCAACCGTCGTCCCATCTTCGTAGCGAGCCACGTTGAGGCCTGTTTGGACAACTCCGTTGATGACGCGGCGGCTCCGGGTTGGCTCACCTTCCGGCGGTGCTTCGGGGAGCATGATGATCCCAGCGGGATGTTGGACGATATCGCGGATGTTCCCCTCCACGCTCGCGGGCTTGGCCCAGAGCGCCTGACCGTCAGCGAGGCTGTAGGCCATGAGGTGGTCGTCGAAGCTCACGTAAATGCGATCGCTTTTGTTGAGCGACGGGTAGAGCTGCACGTGTCGCGGGGATTGCGCCCAGCGGGTGGCGGTGGGCAGTGCTGCGGACCACCGCACCGCGCCAGTCCGCGCGTCCAGAGCTCGCAGACCTATCAGCGTGTGGACGACGATCATGTCCGGCCCCGCCTGCAACACCTCCAACGCGCTGCCCTCGGCAGCAGTGCGCTGTAAACCCTGCATCATGGCACCGAAGCCCCTCTTCTTAGGCTCGGCCTGTTCGAACAGCGCTTCGTTCGTCCAACGCTGTTCGCCCGTCACGAGATCGTAGAGCGCAACAACCGAAGGCCCGTCCAGGCGCCGCCCGTGGACGAGAAGGGTGCCGCTCTGCGGCAGAACGCGGCGGGTAACGATTTGCGCCAGGTTCAGGCGATGGGAATCGAAGACCACCGCGCCAGTCACAGGGTCAAAAATCACCAGCAGGCCCGGGCGCGTCGCTTCCATGAGGAGAGAGCCCTCGACCATGCGGACGCCGTCAGCCGGCAATCCGCCGAGCTCGGGCTTCTCCCACATGACTTGGCCGCGCTCGGTATCGACAGCCGCGAGCGCGGCGTCCGTCGAGACGAGGAGAGCGCCCATCGGCGTGAGCTGCTGCCAGCGGATGTCTCCCTTCACCTTGAGTGTCCATGCCGCGGTCGCACCAGAAGGGGCGGGCGCAACGGCTTGAGCATTGAACTGCTGCGGTTCAGAGGATATTCCGCTGGGTAGGAGCACGGAAACGGGTGCAAGCAGCACACCGGCTAATATGGTTCTCTTCATAAGGGATTTAGTCTCCTGGCTGAGTTCGGAATGAGGGCGGCTGTGTTACTTTGATCTTGCCAGAGAATCTGTCCTTAGGAAAATATGCTTGAGGTATAGCAGTGTCGGCCTAATTACTCCCATTTTGAGCGATCCCTTCCGATTTGTCTTAGGGCAACCGGAAACAATGGCGCGAATCGGGTCTGCCGGGATTACTTCCGGCTTGGCCGGGATGTTTAATTGTCAGCGGACTCGTCGATAACATTAGGCGACAAGAGGGGACCTATTTTCCCACAGCGCCGTTCGAGGCGACATTCGAAGGCCACCAATGCGGCGATTCATCTGCAGCCGTGGGCAAATGCGCCGATGAAAGCCTCGATGCCGTACGGTCGTATGCGCGAATGTTTTCGGGCCCGGCCAGTCGTTGTGTCCGAAGCCCGGGTAAATCGGGTCAACAAGGTGATGGCGGTCGGAGAGCTATTTAGCGGATTGCGATGTTGGTCCACTTCACATCGTCAGAACGACGCGGAACTGTGCATTGCCGCTCATCATGCGCGCGTAAGCCTCGGCCGCTTTTTCGAGCGGGTACGTCTCAATCATGGGACGCACGCCGCTTAGTTCGGCGAATCGCAGGGTGTCCTCGGCATCAGCTGCTGTTCCCGAGGCCCAGCCTTGAATACTTTTACTCCCACTAATGAGCTGCACCGGTGTGACCTCGATGGGATCAAATGCCGCACCCACTACCATGAGCTTGCCGTTTGGCCCCAGACCATTGATCACTTCGGACATCGCTTTCGAGCTTGGGGCTGTCGCCAGGATTACCTGTGCGCCGCCCAGTTTCTGCAGTGCCTCTGCTGCGTTCGTCACTTTGTTATCAATGTACAGGTTTGCTCCGAGTTTCTTTGCGAGCGCCGCGTTTTCCGACCCGCGCCCGATGGCCGCGACCTTATAACCAAACTTGTTCGCGAATTGAATTCCCAGGTGACCCAAACCGCCGATGCCCAACACCGCAACAAGGTCACCGGGCCTCGCACCGCTGTGCCGCAGAGCGTTGAAGGTGGTAATTCCGGCGCAGAGGAGCGGCGCGGCTTCGGCGTCACTCAGACTTTCCGGCATGGTCGTCAGCGCCTCCACGGGAGCCACCATGTATTGCTGGTATCCGCCGTCATAGCTGATGCCCGCAATCTTCAGATTCTGGCAATTGCCAAAATCTCCGCGGCGGCACGCGAGGCACGTACCGTCATGGCCGCCGTGCCAGCCGACGCCGACGCGCTGCCCCTTCTTCCACTCGGAAACACCGGCACCCAGTTCATCGATGATGCCCGCGACTTCGTGTCCTGGGACGCGGGGATACTGAATTCCGGGCCAATAGCCTTCTTTCGTGAACACATCACTGTGGCACACACCACAGGCCTGCACCTTGATGAGCACGTGTCCTACACCCGGCTTGGGGATTTCGCGCTCAACAATCTCGAAATCGGCTCCCGCCTTAGAAATCTGGGCTGCCTTCATTGGTGCTACTGCGACCCTTGTCGTTGCCATAAGTCCTCCTATGAATTCTCAGCCATTGTTGAAAAGCACTGCTACTATCCGTTTACCTTCGGGGTAGCCCGTGAAAATAAAGTCTTTTGCCGTTACAAGTGTATGGCACTGGTAACAAATTTTCTTCCCGAATGAGCTATCGCTCCCGAAAGGCTTGATCGTATCAGACGCTCCGTCATATAAAAACTGGGCATATCCCCATCCACTGGTGTCCGGAAATCTCTTAGAATCCTTCTCGATGAACGAAACCGATTTTAGGGTGTCCGGCACCTCCACAAAATAGGGGGACGCAGCGTTCTTTTTTTTTGGACCACTCGATCTTTGCAGTCATGGAGCCTTCGGGAAAAGGCTTGCCATTGCCGGGAATCCCTTCCTTATACGCGTTTATCATCACGGGATTCCCCGGGATGGCCTTGATCCCGACTTCCGTCTGACGCACTGCGACATCCTGCCATGTTTCGTATGCTCTAAACTCAGAAAACGCACAACGGGCAGCATCATCGTTGATCAACGTCTGCTGGCCTCCAGCCCGGCCCTCGCAGCGCCTGGCCCGCCATGATCCCCGTCAATTTGCCATCCTGGAATTCTAATTGGCCATTGACGAAGACATATTTCACACCTTTGGAAAGGCTGGCAGGCTCCGCATATGTTGCCGTGTCTTGAATGGAATTGGCATCGAAGACTGTGATATCGGCAAAATAGCCCTCCTTGAGCAGGCCACGATTGAGCAAGCGTTCGCGTTGAGCGGGCAGGGACGTCATTTTACGAATAGCTTGTTCAAGCGGCAGCAGGTGCAGATCCCGGACGTAACGTCCAAGGAAACGGGGCATGGCCCCAAAAGCTCTCGGGTGGGTGTGCGCTTCAAAGAGCGGTCCATCGAGAGATAATTCGCCGGCGTCGAGGCAGAGGCTGGTCCACGGTTGCTTCAACCCGAATTGCATATCGTTTTCGCTGGCCATGAAGTAGAGCGCTCCGGTCTGGCCTTTGTCCGCGAGGATGAAATCGAAGAGTGCATCGAGCTGTGTTTTCGTTTGCGTTTCGGCAATCTGGGCGACAGTCTTGCCATCAAATTTCTTAAGATCCGGATTTACCACGCCCGAAACCATGACGCCGCCACCGCCGCCGCTGTCGAAGTATAAGTTTTCCCATTGCTGGTGGTCTGCGCTCATTTCTGCTTTTATCTTGGCGCGGGTCGCGGAGTCCCGCAGGCGCTGCAGGAGTTTCGCTATACCACCGTCGGCGACCCATGGCGGGAGGCTGGAAGCCAGAGCCGTGCCTCCGGCAATGTAGGGGTACATGTCCGCAGTTACATCCTGTCCGGAGTCACGCGCCGTTTGGATCATCCCAACGATTTTGGGCATGGAACCCCAGCGGGTCTTCCCGCTGACTTTAAGATGGAAGATTTCAACCGGCAGATGCGCTTCACGCCCAATGCGCAGCGCCTCGGCGATGGCCGCTGGCTCGCTCTGTCCTTCACTGCGCATGTGCGTGCCGTAGATACCGCCGTATTGCGCAGCCACTTTTGCCAAGTCGATCAATTCTTCGGTTTTGGCGTAGTGTCCCGGTGGATAAATGAGGGCCGTTGAGATTCCCAACGCGCCTTGTTGCATGGCCTGTGCTACGAGAGCCTTCATCTTTTCCAGTTCCTCGGGTGTGGGTGGGCGGTCCACGTCCCCCAACACTGCTTCTCGCACTTGCGCGGCACCCACGTATGTCCCGATATTCAGAGGTGTGCCAACCTTTTTCAGGCGGTCGAAGTAGCCATCGAGCGTGGCCCAATCCACCTTGAGTTGGTAGTGGTCTAGCACAGGCTGAAGCGGTGCCAGAGTAAGGTCCGTCTGTGGCGCGATTGATCCTCCCTCACCGGTAATTTCCGTGGTGATTCCCTGCGAAAGCTTGCTCAAGGAACGGTTGTCGATGAGTAGCGACGCTTCCGATTGTCCGAGCATGTCGATGAAGCCCGGCGAAACGACCAGTCCCGAGGCATCAATCGCGCGAATGGCGTGCGCGCCATCGAGTTTTCCGATCGCCACGATGCGGTTGCCGCGCAGAGCAATGTCCCCGGAAACCCAAGGATTTCCGGAGCCGTCAATGATTTTTCCATTTTTAATGAGCACGTCGTAGTCACGGCTGTCTTGGACGCTTGCTTGCGAGTGCAATGGGGCGTCAAAAGCCGCGGAAGCGATTTCACCCAATGCTTCTCCGACGATTTTTTGTGTCGCTTCAGGATCCTCCAAGGGAACGGCTACCATGTTGGCGTAAAGGGCCAGAATAAGACGCTCGCCGCTGGCTGTCTCCATATAGCCTGCAAGACCCTTGCCGGTGATCATCAAATTCTTGTTCAAGGCATCGTAGACGCCATACGTTCCGGTTTTTGCGTGCACGTGTCCCGCGGCAGGTGAGTTCACCTGAATCTTAAAGAGCGTGCCATCTTTTCCCAGGATCGGCAGTGCGTGATGAAAATCGGCGAAGTCTTTTTGTTTGGACATGTAAAGCAGATAGTGGACCATGAAATCCGGCGTATAAAAGGCGTTGCCACCGGCTCCGTCGCTTTGGGACGCGCCAGTAAGATCAAGCCCACCTTTCTTGAGGAAATCGTTCTCCAGGTCAAAACCCGTGGGATTAATTTGGTTAGCTTTGTTGCCCAGCAACGCGGCGAGAACGAAGGGCGTCATGCTGGCGTGAAGGTTCTGGCTGACTTTCAATGTGACCTTCACTTCTTCCGTGAGAGGTGGTGAAACATGCTCCGCGACTAGGTTCTCTGGTTTGTAGCTCGCGGCTAGCACCTTGAAATCAGGCTTGTCCCCGGTAGACGCAAAGACAGAGGCCACACCATTTTCCTTCAGAGCTTCCATCAAAACGGTACCGGCAAAACGACTGGGCTCAGGAACACCATAGGAGGCCATGGTAGAGCGGGCGCCAAGGGCCAGGGTGCCGGTCACGCTGACGATGTGCGTTCCGTCCGCGTTAGGTTTGCCATCAGAGTATTCGAGCGAGGCCTTCGATCCGGCCTTTCCGGTTGTGGCCTGGTTGATGAACGTAACGTATGCCGTCCGCGGAGAGATCTTGAGTGTTACCGGTGCGCCTTCGGCCGAGCCAGCGGTGAAGACCACATCGACGACGTTATCATTCACGACGATCGGCGATATCACTATGCCCGTGCCCAGCTCGCGTTCTCCTTCCGGAAACAGAGTCACGTCCACCAAGAGCTTCCCATTTATGCGCCTGATGCCCTTATCGGCAATCTGTCGCGCAAACTCGCGCAACACCAATAGAGTGTCGCCGGCTAGGCCCTTGCTATCGGGCCCTCCGTAGGAGTGATCTTGATCTTCAAATGCCAAAGTCCCATCTGGCTGAATACGGTTGGAAAGGTTAGGGTCGCCGCTGGCCACTAGCACCAGATCGCCGTCGAGCGTCCCGTCATTCTTAATCGGCCCGGTGCGATAAACCCTGGTATGGAAACGGTAGTCTCCACCTAAGAGCTCGAGCGCTGTGCCCTCCGTGAGCAACTTGGTTGTGGAGCCAGGCACGAAGAGCTGCTGCGAATTCAACTCGTAGAGGACCTTCCCGGTATCAAGCGAATAAAATTCGATGCCGAATCGGGAGTGCGCAAACTCCGGGCGGCTCATGATTTTCTTGATCCGCTGCTCCAGGGCAGGGGGGAACTGCGCAGACACAGGACGCCTCGAAAGCCCGACTAGAATAAACGATGCGCAGATTGCGAGAATTCGAAAAGCCTCTTTCTTGTTCATGGCGTGCACGTCCTCGGACCTTCAGATTTGTACGGAACCACCTCCGACAGCAGCGCGCCTGGCCCTCCTGCCGGTTCTTCACGCCTGAAGTTCGACGGCCTTTTCCCAATGTCCTTCGCCTCGCAAAATGAGCGGAATGCCCGGCCTCGCCGGGAACCAAGCGAGCCCCCGAGGCTAGCCATGCGGGATACACCAAAAGGTGGTGCCAAGGCAATTACAACAGATGTTGCAGACTGTCAAGAAGTTTCACTGCCTGTTGCATCGCTAGCATCTCTTTTTTCTCTTGCATGCATCGGTAATGCAACACATGTTGCATGCCCTTATTCTCGATGCGAGTCCTGAAAGATTTAGATTGACAGCCAACAACCAATGCGCCTAGACTCCCGCGCTATACAAGCTAGCAAGATGCTGCAACATTTGTTGCATGTAGTTCGGTGTTGATGTGTTCTCAGTTTAGGATAAAGTGACTCCCGAATGCAAAGAGGAGGGGGACATGGGAAGTGATCAGGGTTATCTCCGCCGGCGCTATGCCAGTTATCGGGGGATGCGCAACCAGTCATGGAAGTATTTATTTTGGGCGGTTGCCTTCCTCTGTCTCCTCTCACCTGTTCTCGTGGCGCAGACAACATCCACGGTCGAAGGAACGGTGAAGGACAAACAGGGATTGACGGTTGCGGGCGCGCAAATCCGTGTGACCAGCAGCGAACTGGCGATTGATCGCACGGTTACCACGGAGAGTGACGGCGGTTATCGCGTTACCGCCCTACCGCCAGGCAATTACGAGGTCAAGGCTTCAAAAGATGGGTTCGAGTCGGCGGTCTTCAAGAACTTGGAGGTCACACTGAACCGCACCCTCACCCTTGACATTACTCTGCTAGTGGGATCGATGAGCCAGACCGTCGAGGTCGATTCGGCAGTGCCCCTGCTTGAGATGGCGGCTTCCTCCACGGGAAGCACGATCACGCCGCAGCAGATCGAAGACATGCCCATCAACGGCCGCAACTATCTAGACTTACTGCAGCTCGTTCCAGGCGTCGCGTTGAACCGGCAGAGCGATCCAACGAGTGATAACGCGACGCCGATTCTGGGAGAACGTGGTGGGAACACTTTGTATCTCATCGACGGGCTGCCGAACCGCGATAATTTCAACGGGGGACCGTCGGCGCAATTCAATCAGGACTCGATTCTGGAATTTCAGGTGGTGACGGGCGGATACAAGGCGGAATTCGGCCACGCGTCTGGCGGTGTCGTTAATGTTGTGACCCGCGGAGGTACGAATGACTGGCACGGGGGTCTGTCGGCTTTTTATCGGAGTTCTACATTTGACTCGAACGACGTACCGAATGCATCGACAGGGGCGCCATTTCTCAATCGCTGGGATCCAACGGCTTATATTGGCGGGCCAATCTGGAAAGATAAGGTATTTTTCTTTGGGTCGGCTGAGCGTATTTTAGAGAGTCGCGACCTGAATTTCGTTTTTGATCCAACACTACCGAAGGCTCTGACGGATTTTGAGGCACCGTTCAATAGGCATTCCCTGACGCATGACACGCGAACCCGCGCGAGACTGGATGAGAATGTCGGCGCTCACCGCGTAACGGAACAGGTGAACTACACGAATACCCACGTTACAGATTTCTTGCCGCTGTTGGCATCCATTAATCTGCCGGATACGCGGCAGAATTTTGACAGCCGCACGTTGATGCTTGGTTTGAACGATCTGTGGACCATCGGGAGTTCCGCCAATACGTGGATTGTCAGTTCTTACTTGCAATATCGAGCGAATCCGTCACGCACAAGTCCTGCGCATCCGGAGTCCGGAATTCCCAACAATCTCTTCAATCGCTTCGACACATATGACAGTGGAGAACTATTTGGAAACCTCGGCCAAGTATCTTTCGGTCCGGGCTATAATTCTTTCTCGTTTTATCAGAAGTATATTTCCTCAGGAAGTAACATCGCCAGACAGTTTGGCCCTCACAACCTGAAATTTGGATGGGATTATCAAAACACAAGAGTCGACGGCGCGGAGCCGAACAACTTCTTCACCCAACTCTTTGCCACCGAGGCCGATTTTACCCAGTTTGGCCCGATCGATTCGGGACTGAACCTGATTACCCTGCAAGCGGGACCCACTCCGCAGGACAACCAAGTGCGCTTGCGGAATAACTACAACGGACTCTTTGTACAGGACGACTGGAAGATTGCCCGAAAATTCACACTCAACCTGGGCCTGCGCTGGGACTACGATACGCGCTTTCCGAACAAGACAGACTTCTCGCCTCGCGTCGGCGTGGCCTGGAACGTTGCGCAGAAGACGGTCATCAGTGCCAGCTTTGGGGTTTTCTACGATCAATTCCGGGCGGGTGTGGCGCGTGACGTTCCGGGCTTTGGCGGCGCGAATATTCAGCGAGAGCGATTGCTATCGTTTCCGCGGCTTTTCTATGGAAACCCAACCATCCTCACCGCTTACTTCCAGACTTTGGGGCGGCCGACGGTTTGCGTAGCGCACTCGCAGACGGACGCGCAGATCGGCGGGGCTCCTTGTCCGAATCCGTTTCCGCCTCCGGCGACGATAGGAACCACATACTACGGAATTGACCATCTAAATAGTGTGGTAGCGCCAGGTCATGCGCCAATTCCGGCCAACAGCGTAGTCAATATGGGTAACGTGCAACAATTGACTGGCTTCACGCCGGATCAATTCTTGCAGGCAGCCGATGCGGCGATCGCGAACTTTGCCGGAACAGACACGGTCGATTTTCCGACTGTCCCGGCGAATTACTGGACTTGGGATCCCTTTGGAAATCTTACGACGATTGTCGGCATCAACGGGACGGCGGGGCTTGTTCCGATTACGGTCGATCCTAATTTCAAGGTTCCCCACACCCGTAATTTCCATACCGGAGTACAGCGGGGAATTGGGTCGGACATGGTCTTCACAATCGATTACTATCACAAGGACATCGCAAATATCTTGACGGTTCGTGCGACCAACCTGGCGTTCGAGGCGCGGATGCCGGGCCACGCCAACGAATTGGTCGCCGGAACCGGACCCAAGAAAATAGAGAGTTTCGGTCCTTGGGGAGCGGGAACCTATGATGGCTTCACCATCGGATTTCAGAAGCGGATGTCGCACCGATTTACGGTGCAAGCCAACTATACGTTCACTTACGCGACCGACGATGTATTGAACTCGAACTTAACCTCTGAAATCCAAAGCGGTTCGGGCGTGAATTTTCTTGCGCTTGCGGGCTTGTCGGACAGCTTCGTCGGCCCAGTCCCGCTGGTCACGGATGCCAATACGGGCCAGACCAATGCGAGTGGCCCGTTCATCAGCAGCAACAACAATCCGGTTCCGAAGGCAGGGACGTATTACAACGGAGCGAACATCGACAAAGGCCGTTCGGATCTCGCACTGAATCACACGTTTCTGGCCCACGGTATCGTTCAGCTTCCGTGGACGATCGAACTCTCGAGTATCTTTCGGGCCCAGAGCGGTTTCCACTACACACGGGGGCCCAACGGAGGACCTGACTTTGATGGAGACGGCCTATTCAACGGTGAAGGTCTCAACTTCGCTGGCCAAGGTGTGCAGTATGCGAGAAATATCAATACTGCGCCGTCGTTCGTCAACATGGATATGCGAGTGGCCAAGCGCTTCAACATCCGCGAGCGCGTGAAGGCTCAGGTGCTGTTTGAATTCTTCAACCTGCTTAATAAGGGGAACACCGCTGCGGTGCAGGGCTTGGAAGGCACGTCTCCGGCGTTTGGCAGCACTGTACAGTATTTGCCCGGACGAGAAGGTCAAATCGGTTTGCGACTCGAATTCTAGGTACCGGCAATTCCCCCCAAGGCGAGAGCGGCCCAGTAGTAAGGTCGCTCCTGCTCGTTCGGCTACGGGCGCGAACTTCCGCCTGCACGAGTTCAGGAGCGGCAGCGCACCTTTGGCTTCCCATCCCGGCTTGGAGCGACTTCGCCACTCGCTATGCACTTTCAACCGCAATGGTCGTCTGCCTGACTGCGGGCATAGTGATTGTCAGTTTTTCCGCTGCACGGCGCTGAATTGCGTTGGCTGCCAATCCGCCAACCGATTTGGTTTTCCGAACCGGCGCTTCCCGCCGGGAGCAATCCGGGATAACAAGAGTTTCCTTTTGCGCGAGTCTGGGTAGGGAACTGCAGCTATCCAGCGATGAAGCGGTGAGAACCTATCGGGCAATCACGCAACTCCATAAGTCTTCGCAAGGCAAGCTGCCACTGCATGATCGGCGTCACGTGGGACCGTGACCGTGGTCACTGATTTCGCGATGCAGGCGGGGCTAAGAAGGACACGTGGACCCTGAGTGCCGCGAGAACGGGCCGGACCAGGCTGCCGGGAATGGAGAAAAATGGCAAAGCCTGCGGCTGTGCCTCGTGGCTGGACCAAGGCTTGACTTGGTAGTATCAGTGTCCTTCGCTCAAAGGCAGCGGTGGGGCCCGAAGTTTAAGCGAAGCGCCAGTCGGTTCGACGCACCGGCCCTTCAGGCCAGAAAATGCTTCGCCGCCCGCCGCTGCCTTCGAATTCCGCGAAACGACGCCTCTGGCACTCAATTGAGGAGGGTGTGATGAGAAATATGTATAGCAGTGAAAGGTTGTTCGAGGATTTGTTTGGCTTTCGTCGTCAGTTTGAGGAGATATTCAATCGCATTCTGACTGGCAAGCCCTGGGGTCTTGAGCCGCCGGAGTTCAAGAAACCGTTCAACATTGCCCCCGCGGTAGAAGCGTATGTGGACAAAGAAGCCAAGAAATATGTCTGCCGCATGACACTGGCGGGAGTGGAGCCGAAGGACCTGCAGATCCATGCACAGGCGAACGTGCTCTCGATTCGCGGGGAGAGGAAGCTCGTTCACCGCACGAAAGAGATCGAACTCATGGAAGGAGAGATCATCTACGGCGTGTTCGAAAGGACCCTCACGCTGCCGGAGGGCGTGACCGTCGAGAAGCTGACTGCCGAATATATGAATGGCGTTTTGGAGATCACCGCGCCCGTTGCCGCGGCGGCCTTGCCGCGCAAGATTGAAATCAAGGCCACGGCGCCATTCGCCGCGCAAATCGCCGCGTAAGAACGCGGACAGAGCAAAACGGCCCGGGACTCCAATTGTTCCGGGCCGCCTTCTATTGGTGCGAGTGCCGGGAACTAGACAGCGGGGCGCGAAGTGGCGGCACATCTTGGTTTCGATCTCTTTCCGGAACAGATCGAACGGGGAGTGAAGCGTTCGGCGCGGAAGCCAACCTGTTGCCGACCTTCACCATTTCAACAGGCTGGCTGGAACGTTGCCGTTCTTGAGTGACCAGCGTCACACGGTACCGTGAGCCAGGTCACAGCCAAATGGAGAGTCAAGGATGTATTTATAAGACCGTGGAAGCGGCCCAGGAAAGGACTCTTGGAGTCAGTCAGCGAATAGCCTTTCGCTCGCAAGCAGATCTTCTAGGGTCGTTCAGATGTCGCTATTTCAGGCTTGGCCCCGGTCGTTCTTGCAGGTGGTGCCGGAAAGGAACAACCCATGAAATACGTCCTTATTATGTTGATGATCGCGGCCGGCGTGTTTGCGATCGCAGCGCTCCGTCGCGCTCTGCGGACGTATCTAAAGTTTAGAGGGAAGAGGCTTGTCTCATGTCCGGAGACGCACAAGCCCGCAGCAGTACGAATTGCTGCAACGCAGCTAGCCTTGAAATCAACTGTTGGGAACGGGCCGCTCAGGTTAAGCGAATGCTCGCGTTGGCCTGAAAGGGAAGCCTGCGGTCAAGAATGTCTGGCGCAAATCCAAGAAGCGCCGCAGGCCTGCCTGGTTTGGACGATTATCAATCGGTGGTACCAGGGACAAAACTGCGCGTACTGCCACAAACCGTTCGGAGAAATCCACTGGCACGATCATCCCCCCGCCCTGGTCGATTACGAGCGCAGGACCGTTGAGTGGGACAAGATCCCCACCGACAAATTGCAGGACGCGTTGGGGACACACTGGCCCGTCTGCTGGAACTGCCACATCGCCGAAACGTTTCGGCGGGAACACCCCGAACTGGTTTTAGACCGGCCGGCGCACTCCCCGACGGCGACAGGAACCAGCTAAAGGCAGGTGCAACCCATCCACGGAGGTGTTGCGGAATCAGCCTTCCCGGGAATTCAGGACAGCGTTGCGTCTTGTTTCAAGGAGTTTCGTGACCTTCTCCACCTTATCAACCTCGACGCCCACTTCATTCAGCGCTTCGCTAAAGTGAATAAGAAATCTATCGAAATGCCCGTCGTTTAACCCTTGCTCCCGCGCACGCGCATGAGCGGCATGGATGTCTTTGCCGGTATACACAACTCGTCCGCCGAGAAGCATGGAGATAAACATGCTTTGCCGAGAGTGTAGCTGTGCCATATCGGTACTCTTAAAAAAATGACGGAGTGTGTCATCCGCGAAGACTCTTCTATAAAAGGCCTCGGTAGCAGCCCAGACCGTTTGCCTTCCACCGATGAGATCATAGAGGTCATCGATCACTTGGTCCTCCGGAATTAAAAGAACGAGGCAGATCCTGACTCAAGAACTGAGTTTCAATTGTGGCGGTTATTGTAGCTTGCCTGCCGTGGTCGTCAACGATCGCTAGTCTCTTGGCGCGGCACATTCTTCAAATTCTTGCCGTGACAGACAATTCCTCTTCAATCTTCACGGCAGGGAAGAGAACGACTTTGCACTGAAGAGACCGTGCGATGAGGCACGACTTTTCGGCCTTCTCAAGCAGTTGGATGACGCGGTCACGAGCCACTTCATTTGGGATGGTGACCACGGGGCGTAGTCTAATTTCCTTAAAACGCCAGACGCCATCCGCATTGCTGAGCAGGCCTTCCGCATCTAGGTTGAAGGATGCAAAGTTCAAGCGGGACTTCTCCGCAATGCCCGAAAACGTGCTGACGAAACAGCTTGCCAAAGCAGCAACCAGGAAGTGTTCCGGTGTCCAGCGCCCGGGCTCCCCCAAGAACTCCGGAGGGGCGCTGAACGATATGGAAGACAGGACTCCTTGCGCTTGAACGACACCATTGCGCCCGCCTGCGCCGAATGCGTGGACTCGATATTCATGTTGAACTTCCATTTCGTTCTCCTTCATCTTGTCAGCGGGGAGCAGCATCTGACGCTTCCCCCGGGCGAGTGATGCAAGCCTAGCAAGCTAGCCCTTACGGCGGCGTGACCCACGTCACGATTGAAAGTGATGACTGTCACAGCCAGAGGAACATCCGAAGGCGTATCTAGAAGGCGAGAGGGAGGTGGCCCATGCAAGCAGTTCAAGCAAGAACGAGAATTACACTCAAGAACATTTTGTTCGCAACTGACTTTTCACCAGCAGCGGACCTGGCCGCACTGATCGCCATCCAGATCGCGCGACCTTATGGCGCCAAGGTATATGGGGTACACGTGAATAGATTCGATGATTACACGGCTGCTGCACCCAATGCCTGGGCCGCGATGGCTGAGGCCGCGGAGCAGGAGACCAAGGAAGATGCCCGACGCTTGAATGCACAGCTCCAGGGCATCGAACACGAGGTAGTAGTCGGTGAAGGTAAGATTTGGGAAGTCATGTCCGATCTGATCGAACGGAAGGAAATCGACCTGGTTGTGCTGGGGACCCGCGGGCGCACGGGTATCGGAAAGACGTTATTCGGTTCGGTTGCCGAAGAGATTCTCAGGCAATCGCCGTGCCCGGTGTTGACGGTTGGCCCACACACGAACCCTTGGTCCGACGAATACGCAAAGATGCGGGAAATCCTGTACGCCACGGATCTGGCCACGGACACCCCAATAGCGGCTCCGTACGCCATATCTCTGGCGCAAGAGAACCAGGCGCATCTCGTGTTGCTGCACGTGATGGAAGACCCCCAGGTAGGGGATCTGGTGGACACCCCAGAGGTGGTGGATTTGAAGCAACGCAAGCTCCAGCACTTGGTTACGGAGCAAGCCGGATTGTGGTGCGAACCCACCTACGTCGTGGAGCAAGGACCGGCGGCAGAGAAAATCCTGGATGTTGCAAAACGGCGGCACACGGATCTGATCGTGCTGGGGGCCCGGCCGGCAAAAGGTTTTGCAACGCATCTGAACGTTGGCACGGTCCACAAGGTCGTGTCGCAAGCGAACTGCCCAGTCCTTACGGTTCGTGGCTGAGCATGACGGTACGCCGATAGACCCAGTGATGCACTCTATTCGCCGGGTTGCTCGCTATAGGGTTGAGGCTAGATAAGCCAGACTTTCAGACGGTGGTAGGCTCCAACGCGAGAGTGGGTGGACGAGAGAGTCCCGTCACGTTCCGAGGCCGTGCTTCGTCCGCACACCTTTCCGTGAACTCCAGAATTATGAACGGTGTCGAAAAGGGAGATAGACATGGCTACGATTTTTCAGGAAGGACTCCAGCAAAAGCAAAAAACGGCAACTTCCACGATGAGGGCGCTCGTTTTTCGCGGTCCAAATCAGATCAAGATTGAACACGTTTCGATCCCGAAACTGGGACCAGGTGAAGCGCTCATTCGCGTCACGCTGACCACGATCTGCGGAACGGACCTGCACATCCTCAAAGGGGAATACGCGGTGAAGCCGGGATTGATCATTGGCCATGAGCCGGTAGGGACCATTCACCAGCTCGGTGTGGGAGTAAGCGGATACACGATTGGCGAACGCGTGCTGGTGGGAGCCATTACGCCTTGCGGCCAGTGCAACTACTGCTTGGGGGGCGATTGGTCGCAATGTGGCGGGGCGATGGGCGGCTGGAAATTTGGGAACACCATCAACGGTGCGCAGGCCGAGTATCTTTTGGTGCCGAATGCGCAGGCAAATCTCGCCAAGATTCCTGATGACTTGCGTGATGAGCAGGTGGTGCTGCTGGCGGACATCGCTTCGACTGGAATATCGGCGGCAGAGAGTGCTGATTTGCAGATCGGAGATACAGTCGCAATTTTCGCCCAGGGACCAATCGGACTTTGCGCCACCGCGGGAGCCAAACTAAAGGGAGCGAGTCTGATCATCGCTGTGGAATCGGACCCCGTCCGCGCTCAAATGGCCAAGCGCATGGGTGCCGACGTCGTTCTCAATTTCGAGAACACGGATGTGATCTCGGAGATCAAGCGCCTCACGGACGGAAAAGGCGTAGACGTGGCGGTTGAGGCGCTGGGGACCCAGGGCACGTTCGAGAATGCGCTCCGCGCACTGCGCGCCGGAGGAACACTGTCCAGCCTGGGTGTGTATTCCGGCAAACTTTCCGTGCCCTTAGAGCCAATTGATGCTGGTCTTGGTGACCACAAGATCGTCACCACGCTTTGTCCGGGAGGCAAAGAGCGAATGCGCAGGCTGATGGAGCTCGTCCGGCACGGGCGGCTCGATTTGACGCCACTTCTCACTCACACGTTTTCACTGGATCAGATCACCGTGGCGTACAAGCTCTTTGGCGAGCGGCGAGACGGTGTGATCAAGGTGGCCATCAAGCCATAAGCGAAGGTAAAGAAAATCCAGGTCGCGCGTCAGCGTTCATTGAATTTTGCGCTACAGATGCTTCCTGCGTGGTGGCATTAGCGTGAGACTTCGCACCGGGAGCGGGTGAACCGTAATGCAGATTCTGAAAGCTGGCGTGCTCTATTTCGCGTTCGTTTTCGGCGTGGGATTCATTCTTGGCCCCATCCGCGTGCTGGGGGTCGCTCCGCGACTCGGCACAAGAATGGCCGAACTCTTGGAAACGCCGGTCATGCTGGTAGTCATAATTTTGGCCGCGCGATGGATTGTTAGGAGACTTGCCGTGCCGCCCACACTGTCGTGTCGACTGGGTATGGGTTGCATCGCCCTTATCTTCATGCTGGTAGCGGAATTTACGCTTGTCCTTTGGCTTCGAGGCCTCTCCTTCAGGGAGTACCTTGTAGGCCGAGATCCCGTAGCGGGAACGGTCTACTATTTGACACTCGGGGTCTTTGCCGCCATGCCGCTTCTAGTGGTGCGGAGATGAGTTCGATCCCAGAAATCTGGCTACAGGGCTTTTGATAAGTTCGCGCTTGCCCCATCACCGATTTTTGCGGACGACAGCCTCCAACACTCTCTCGCAATTGCCCAATCTTCTTGAGCGCGCACGACTAAGACGCGAACGGCTGAATCGGAAAGGGAAATATCCTGGTCCGCAGGTGACTGCGCATTTTTCTCGGCGTCGAGTTTCAAGCCAAGAAATTCGAAATTGGCGCAAGCCGCCCCCCGTATGTCAGGTGAATTCTCACCGATCCCTGCGGTAAAGACCAAAGCATCTATCCCGCCCAACGCTGCAATCATCGCGCCGATACCGGCCCGCAGGTGATGCACGAAGATAGCAAAAGCCAGCTTGGCGCGCCCATGGCCGTCTTTCGCAGCGGCCACGATCTGCCGCATATCACTCGAGATTCCAGAGATTCCCAGCAGACCTGATTTGGTGTTGAGCAAATCGTCGAGCTGCTGCCCGGTGAGCTGCCCTCGTCGCATTAAATAAGTGAGGATTCCGGGATCCACTGAACCTGATCGCGAACCCATCATTAGTCCTTCCAGGGGGGTAAAGCCCATAGTCGTATCTACGCTTAGTCCCTCACGAATAGCCGCCAGAGAGCAACCGTTCCCCAAATGGCAGGTCACGATTCTCAGCGACCTTAGATCCTTGCCGAGGAGTTGCGCGGTGCGCTCGGCGCAATACTGATGATTGATTCCGTGAAATCCATACCGACGAATCCCCTGAGCGATCCATTCATAGGGGCCGGGATATACAGCCGCTGGTTCCGGCAATTGGCTGTGAAAGGCAGTGTCGAACACGGCCACCTGGAGAACCGTCCCAATGCGTTTCTCGATGATCTCGATCCCTTCCAGCTCAGCGCGGTTATGGAGCGGTGCAAAAGCGGACATGCTCGCTATCGCTGATTTCACTTTCGGCGTGATAGCGATTGTCTCATCGAGGTCCTTGCCACCGTGCACGATACGATGACCTACTGCGTCGATTTCTGAAGGCGCGGAAACCACGCGCAGCTTTCCATTCCATAACGTATCCAGCAGTTGATCGATGGCATTGGAGCGCGACACAACCTTGACGCGATCTTTCAGTTGAGCCCCTTGCAGGTTCCGCACTTGGACGTCGGCTTGATTGCCGTCCCATTCGATCTTGCCTGCCCAGACTGGTGCCGGTGGATGTTCCGGAAGCGTGTTTCCGATGTCGTAAAGACAGCTCTTCTGGCTACTGGAACCCGAATTGAGTACAAGGATTTTCATGGCCTAAGAGGGCCATTTCCAATCCCGGATTTCCGGCAAGTCGTCTCCATGCTCGCGGATATATTGTTTGTGCTCAACGAGCTTGTTGCGCAGGAACTGCTTGAGATGTGCGCCTACGCGTTGCAAGCGAGGGACGCGGTCGACGACGTCGCCCGCCAGGTGAAATCGATCCAAATCGTTTAGGACCGTCATATCGAAGGGAGTGGTCGTCGTGCCCTCTTCCTTATATCCGCGGACATGGAAGTTGTCATGATTCGTGCGTCGATAAGTCAGCCGGTGGATCAGCCAAGGATAGCCGTGATAGGCAAAGATGACCGGCTTGTCGATTGTGAATATGGAGTCGAACTCACGGTCGGAGAGGCCATGGGGATGTTCGGTTGAGGGCTGGATGGTCATCAAGTCAACCACATTGACGACCCGGACCTTGATATCAGGAAAGTGCTGGCGCAACAGATCGACGGCCGCAAGCGTCTCGAGTGTCGGGACATCTCCGGCACAGGCCATCACCACATCCGGATCGCTTCCCTGGTCGTTCGAAGCCCATTGCCAGATTCCGATTCCATTCGTGCAATGCTGGATGGCTGATTCCATTTCGAGCCACTGCAGCGCCGGCTGCTTTCCGGCAACGATAACGTTGACGTAGTTTCGGCTGCGGAGGCAGTGATCAGCCACCGAAAGCAGCGTGTTGGCATCCGGAGGAAGGTACACGCGGACAATATCCGCCTTCTTGTTTACGACATGGTCGATGAAGCCAGGGTCTTGGTGGGTGAAGCCGTTATGGTCTTGGCGCCAAACGTGTGAGGTAAGTAGGTAATTCAGTGAGGCGATCGGGCGTCGCCAAGGAATATTTCTCGTTACCTTGAGCCACTTTGCGTGCTGATTGAACATGGAGTCTACGATGTGAATGAAAGCTTCGTAGCAGGAGAAAAAGCCATGGCGGCCAGTAAGCAGATAACCCTCGAGCCAGCCCTGGCACATATGCTCACTGAGCACCTCCATCACACGGCCATCTCTTGAGAGGTGCTCGTCCGTAGGAAGAACCGGCCCCAAGAAAACTTTGTCAGTGACTTCGAACACAGCATCTAGACGGTTTGAGGCGGTCTCGTCGGGACCAAATACCCGGAAGTTCTTTGAGCCCGCGTTGCCTTTCATAACATCACGCAGAAGGTTTCCTAAGACTCGAGTGGCTTCCGCGATCTCGATGCCTGGCTTTGGCACGCTCACGGCATATTCGCGGAAGTCGGGCATCACCAGGTCCTTAAGCAGCAGTCCTCCATTCGCATGCGGATTGGCGCCCATCCTGCTTGTCCCACTCGGCGCGAGTTCGGCTAGCTCTGGAATCAGCTTGCCGCTTCCGTCGAACAGCTCTTCTGGCCGGTAGCTCTTGAGCCACTCTTCCAATATCTTTACGTGGTCAGGGCGTGACACAAAATTCGTAACTGGGACCTGGTGCGCACGCCAAGTGTCTTCGACCGGTTTTCCGTCCACTATCTTTGGTCCTGTCCAACCCTTCGGCGTTCGCAGGATGATCATCGGCCACACCGGAAGTCCGGTACACCGCTCCTTGCGGGCGGCATTCTGAATGGCGTGAATTTCCTGGATGACCGCCTCGAGCGTGTGGGCCATGAGCTGGTGCATCCTCTCTGGTTCATGGCCTCCCACAAAATGCGGCTTGTAACCATAGCCGGTGAAAAGTTCAGTCAATTCCGCGTCACCTAGACGCCCCAGTATCGTGGGGTTCGCGATTTTGTAACCGTTCAGGTGCAGTATGGGAAGAACCACGCCGTCGCGAGCGGGGTTCAGAAACTTGTTGGAGTGCCAACTCCCAGCCAGCGGCCCGGTCTCGGCCTCGCCATCACCCACAACACAACAAACCAGCAAGTCCGGATTATCGAACGCGGCGCCATAAGCGTGAGCAATTGAGTATCCTAGTTCACCACCTTCGTGAATCGAGCCGGGTGTCTCTGGTGCGACGTGGCTTGGAATACCTCCGGGGAACGAGAACTGCTTAAAGAGTTTCTTCAGGCCCTCATCGGTTTGTGAAATGTTGGGGTAAAGTTCGCTGTAGGTGCCCTCCAGGTAGGTGTTGGCAACCAAACCGGGTCCTCCGTGACCGGGGCCCGTGACGTAGATAACGTTCAGGCCGTGCTTTTTAATCAACCGATTGAAATGAACATAGATGAAATTTAGTCCTGGCGTCGTTCCCCAATGACCCAGTAACCGCGGCTTGATGTGTTCGATTTTCAGTGGTTCATGAAGCAGTGGATTGCCATAAAGGTAGATCTGCCCTACGGAAAGGTAATTCACAGCGCGCCAGTAGGCATGCATCTTGCGCAGCTCTTCGGTGGACAAAGGCTCGTCGGATTCATGAGGCCTTGTTGAACCCGCGGCCGTAGCCATAAGACTACCCTCCCTCGGTTGCATCTAGTCCGCCGATGCAAGCAGACCAGCAAATGACATCTTACCGCAGGGGCCGCAAGCCAAGTGCGTCGGCTGGCAGTTGAACAGCCCGCCACACTAGGGATGGCGAGGCTC
>Ga0209158_1000778_pt1 | contig 22514 bp, 16 predicted proteins | sample GraSoiAngelo_140_FD_185897 | JGI IMG/M metagenome (GOLD analysis project Ga0209158, IMG submission 185897) | Grasslands soil microbial communities from the Angelo Coastal Reserve, California, USA - 14_0929_12_30cm (SPAdes) (version 2) | ecosystem: Environmental > Terrestrial > Soil > Grasslands ...
GGCCAACATCGTCAGCGACCTCAAAAAGTACATCTACACCGACATCACCGGCAAAGCTCGCCCCCAAGGCGGCGGCGCCGACCTCGGAGCCTATCAACACTAGGCTCCGGCCAAACGCCTCTGGGCGTTCGGTATATCCCTCAATCCAAGCGGGCGGAGCTGGTCAAAGTGACCGGCACCGCCCGTCCCCGAAAAGCACCAGGCCCCGCAGTTTGGGCGCCTAGCAATGCTCCTAAAGTCTTCAGGAGGCAATCGTAGGGCGATGGAAGACAAACAGGCCAATGGCCGGACCAGCGGCACCAGACCTGCTCTTGAAAGGGAAGGTAAAGTCGATGAATAAAAGCAAGACAACTGGAGGAGGCATTCTTCTAAAGCTGCTCCCGCCTAAGGACGAGGGGAGGGGCTATCGCATTGAGTCTAAGACGATAACCCTGGACGTGTTGCAAGCCGACGCCCTGAGGGCAACGGAGCCGAGTGCGGAGCGGTGGCAAGGCAGTTTATCCCAGGAGGTGGAATGACTATGGCCAAAATGGGAAAGGACCTTCGCCCTCTTTGCTACGAACATTACATCGCGATGAAGCCCGTTCAACTTGAAAACGGCACTCATACCTTCACTACCCACACACTCGCGTACGCATGCCCACTTTCTGACTGCTTCATCTTTTTTGCGGACAATACCGGATACTTTTCGGTTGAGGGCGACGAGCAACAAAGCAAGCAAACAGGAGTGCTGCGGGTGACCTGTCCTCAAGATGGCCTGCCTATGTATCTGGCTGAGGTTCACCCCCAGAAGAAGAATCTTCGCTTGTGGAGATGCGGAAAACCCAACTGCAAGGGGCATCGCGCAATCGAAGAATACATATTTGATCCACAAGACGCTTCTGTACAACAGTATTTCCGAACGAACTGATAGGGATTTCTGGCCTTGAGGCGTGAGGAACTGATCTCAAACCATGCGGGCGCGGATCGTGACATTGGTTTGGGCCACGCCGCTCTTAGTTGACACTCGATGAAAGCTCTCTTCGAACCCACATTCCTGGAGTATTTCGGCATCTTCGGGATAGCTTTCCGGCGGAAGCGGCTTCATCAGAAATCCTCTTAATAATCCTTCGGCCATGAGCACGCGGTGGAACAAAGTGTAGAGGCCACGTCTCAAGCTGCGCTTTCGGACGGCGGCAATACCAAGCAGCAAGCAGCAGAAAAGCACCCACAAGCCCAACGGAATGAAGTCTTGAGTAATCAAAGTCCACAGGAGAGAGCCGAGACCGGCAGCTAGCCACAGCGCCGCCGTAAGACTCCACAGGCCCCGTTCCTTGAGATACGGCCAGAGCAACTTGGTTCCCATGTGGTAGCGAATGCATTGACCTACACCGAGAAGAAAATTTCGCTTGCGCCTGCCCAGCAACGCTGATGGCGTTTCTTGCGGCTGCGAGTAGTGGCGGACAATGGGGGCATCGAGTTGCAGTACTTGATACCCTGCATGACGGATTCGGATATAAAGTTCTGGCTCTTCATCTGAAAAGAGGTAAGGATTAAACGTCCCGACATGCTCAAGCACGGACCGCCGATACAAAGCCGCGCCACCAACGACGAAGGACACGCGGGAGACCTCTTTCGGAATGGCCCCGTGGGTGATCGGAGCTGGAGAAGGGGGCACTGACGCACCAGACGGGGGTAGTTCGATAACCTTTCTGGACAGCATCACTCCGCCCTTGGGCATTTCTCGCATCACTTGAACAGCTTGCCCGAGCCAACCCTGGAGCAGTTCCATGTCGCCGTCCAGAAAGAGGACGAACTCTCCTCGCGTGCGCTTGTAACCAATGTATCGCCCAGCAGCAGGAGAAAGACGCTGCCCTGGCCGGAGACGCACAACGTTGATCGGATAGCGGCTGGCGAACTTGACAGTTTCGTCCGTAGAGTTCGAATCCACCAGAACGATCTCCCGGGAAGGAAACAAGGACGTTGCCTGGAGGACGGACTCGATTAGGCGGGGGATGTTCCAAGCCTGATTCCTGGTGATCAATACGATCGACAATTCAATCATGGTTGGTAGTTGAAGACCACGTCCACCCAATAGTTTGCGGAGTTGTAAGTGCTGGTTGGGAAGACGCTGATGCTGCCGTACGCATACGGCCCGTTTGGAGTGCCGCTGCCATTCGGTGGAGCGTGCAACGGCGCATTGTCCACGCCAGAACTCGTGAAGTAATACCCGTCCACGCTGTAGTGCCCTGATGGGGCATGGTAGGAGGCCACGTACAAGGTGTTGGCAGTGACTGGCACCGGATTTGGAAAATCCACCTCCTGCCAACCCGAATCGGTTTCCCCGGTGAAAGTCGCAGTAGCCAGCAAATTACCAGCGCTGTCCCAAAGATTTCCCACATGCGTTCCCGTATTGGCGGCGCTCTTATAAAAGCGGATGCCCTTAATGTAACCATTGAAATCGGATTTGAAGGAAACTCCTAACTCGACTGGGTCATCAGGACCAACATCAAGGAGCGATGGAACGGCGGTGCTCGGCCAAATGGTGCAGGGACAGTTGGTTGGGCCCACGGCGAGCGTGATACCGCCGTTGGGAACCTCCAGATTCCCGCTGTCGTCAACCGCTCGACTCTGGACGTTCAGAGTTGAGGAATTGCCGACGGTAAATGTATAACTCCAATTCTCGCGACCCACAGCAGGGTGCCATGTGTTTCCCCCATCCACGGAAACCTCAACTGCGCCCACCACGCCACCCCCAGAGTCGACAGCCGTTCCGGAGATGGTCACTGTAGAGCCCGGGCCCGCCGCACTGCCCGAGGCGGGCGAGGTTATCGTTGATTGGGGCGGTGTGGTGTCAGTAGAAGGTGTCGCAGGAAAAAGGCCTCTCTGTAACGCCGCCGGCTGAACTCCCATGTCAGCAAGAATGTTTACGGTGGCCTGCTGCATGTTGAGGTCGGTCGGCGTGATATTGTCTATCGCATGATTGTTGTCCAGCCCCCAAGACCACTGGACAGTACCCGCCCCGAAGACAAGGGCTCCACTCGCGGCGCGGTAGAAGGTCAGATGGTGGGTTGCCGAACAAGTGCCACTGCTGTTGTAGCCGATGAGGCAAGTCGGCACGGTTAATGTCGTGGTCGAGAGGGGCACAAGACCTGCCGGACGGAATCCGTTATCGGCATCCACATCCCACTCGTAGCCAAGCACGCCCGCCGGCAGCGTAGCAACTTGCCCGGGCGCCAGCGACGCAATGCTGGTATTCCTCCAGAAGCGCATTTTACCGTCTGCCTGGGGCACGGTGATGGAATCTCTGCGAACCTCGTTTACCAGGAAGCTTGTGCCGCTCAATGCGTTTTCGGGACGGCCCCCGTCGGCTGGCGGACTGAAGCGCGAGTCTCGCCACATGCCGGTCCAAATGGGCGGATCCGCGGGATCGATGACTCTGTTCGCTAACGTCTCCTTATAGCAAACCAGCGTGCGGTATGGCGTATTTGTGCCGTCAATGCTTGATTCCCAACGAATCTTCCAAAAGATTTCGTTGCCACTAAAGAATGCCAGATTCACACCGGACGCCCGGGCAGCTTACACATGAGCGCGTTGGCCGCCCGACCAGTATTCATCATGACCGATTGATATGAAAACTCTGTGCTGGGTGATCAGGGCGCCGTTACGGTCCGTATCCGCGCCCGTAAAATAGCTGACGTCGTAGCCGTTCGCTTCCAACCAGCGAATCATGGGATATTCCGCGCTGAAAAACCAAGCATACATATTTGGCACGTTAAACGGCCGGTTGTAGCTGACTTTGTACGAGCGACCGAGCTCGCCCGAATAAAAACTGTATCCACCATAGTCGTTGTAAGCGTGCCAGTTAGTGTCCGACGTTTGCGCCAAGATGTCGGAATGACTGGCATCGTTGCGCACAACAAAAAGCATGGGACTCGCCTCACCGGTATCCTGGCGCGTGAGCTGAGCAAAATAGACTCCCGACGTAGCCGTGCTGGGCACAGTCCAAGAGGCGGATACGGCCCAGTTGCCGCAGTCGGTTAGTCCGGTAGAGCCATCCCACAGGCAAGGAGGCTGGCTTTGCGGGAGCGCCACGGAAGGAGATACGGAAGCGACGAAGCGCGCTCCATTCCCCCGGTAATAGCCTATTCTGTAGATGTTAATGCTGTAGGCCGCGGCGCTGGTGTTGATTTTAAAGAACACCGTTTGGCCAACGTTCACGCTAATATCCGTGGTAAATCCCTGTATGTTGCTCGAGCCTGCTCCCACGACATACCACTGACCGGGAGGATTGCCAGGCAGACAATTCTCCGCCTCAATCGGATTTGCAGGAGCATCGCATGTGGCAAAGGCTGAGGCAGCTCCACATGCGTTCATTAATATGAACAGCAAAACAATTCTGAATAAGAAACCGATCTCGCCGAATGACCTGGGCTGGCAGCGTTTTGCTTCTTGTACAAGGCGGATCAGCAGTGCAAGGTTCTGAGCATGACACATGGCCCTAACTCGTTTTCAGATCTGGGGTGGTGGCTGGGCACGGTTGAGGTCAAAGAACAAGAAAATGAACAGGACGTGGGAGAGTCTTGTTCCGCTTGACTTGTACTCCAAGCAGCGGTCCTCTCGGTTAGTTTCTTCCTGGTGCTATTCCGTCAAGAGAAGAAGGTACTTGTCTTTAAATTGGCGAACACCTCCAGAAGCCCAGATGGCCAAGACAATCAACGCAGCGCTGTAGATCCCTGTCGCGGAAACACCTCTCAGAATCCCAGTTTGAGTCGATGAGAAAAGAAGATATGCCGTCATGCAGACTCCGGCAATAATAGGCTTCCAAATGATCTGCGCGAGCGGGATCCCGCGGAATAGCCGCGCGACGGGGATATAGTGCTGGCAACAGTCCACGAGTCTCGTTACTAACAGCGCGATCGCAGCTCCGCGCAAACCGAAAAGGCGAATCAGGGGCCAGCCGACCAGCAGATTGACAAGCGTATCTACAGCGACGATTCTCAATGTAATTTTCTCACGATGGCTGGCCACAAGCGCCTGACCAAGAACACTCGTGAACACTTGCGAGATCAGAACCCAGGCAACAATTCGCAATGCAGGGAACGCCTGCTGAAATACAGGATTCTTGTAAAGGATGGAAAGAGCCCAATCCCCAAGGAAAAACAGCCCAGTCAGAGCGGGGAGCGCCAGGATCAACAGCACTTCAATGACTTGCGCTGAAATGCGCCTCAGACTTTGGAAACCAGGCTCGACCTTTCGGCACATCAGAGGGAACACGCTTTGCCCAATGCTCTGGTAAACGAGCAATAGCGGCACCATCAACTGTGTCGCAGCACTGTACAGACCTACTTCGGTTTCTGTCGCCAATTTGGAAAGGAGCAGGACATTCAGGCTGCTCATAACGGCGATTGTGCCATCAATACCAAGGAACGTGACCGCAGACCGAAAAGTTGCCAGACAAAAGTGATAGTCAACCGGCCCCATATGCACGGGGAATTTTCTTAAGAGCATCCAGACTTCCGTCAGGGCTGCGACAACGAGGGAGGCTAATAGAATCAGAACCACTGCATATAATCCGTTTTTCCTCGTTAGAAGCAGAAATGCGCAGCTGACCTTGGCGACATTCACAGGCACATTCACGCAAGGAATGAGATACATTCGCTCCCAGGCTTGAAAAATTCCTTCGCAGATCGCTGAAATTGCGTAGGGAAGCAGCCCAATGCAGGTAAGCAAGATGACCAGAGTCGTGTCGGCCGGATAATGCATTAAACGAACGAAACCAAACAACAATGCCAAGGAAGAAAAAGAAGAGAGCGTCACAATAGCGCAGCCCGTGGTGAAATACCGGCTTGTCTGGCTCCGATCGATTGTGACCTGACGGATGATGAGCGTCTTGAGACCGGCTACGGCAAGTACCTGGAAGATGTAGAACAGAGTGAGTGCCAACGAAAGCTGGCCGAACTCGTGCGCGCCAAGATGTCGAGCCACCAGAGCGTACAAGACAAAGCTTGTCGCCCGGTTCATCGCATCGCTTGTGAGGATCGAAAGGGCGTTGCCGCCTGTTTTGCGGAAGTTCAGAGACATCAAAGGGCTCTAGGTGAGGAGTTTTTCTAGTCGTGAATTCCGGCATTTACCGGATGGCGAAGTCTTACCGATTGTTCGCAGCATAGGTTGTGATCTCCCCCTGCAATGCATCGCTGCGTGGTTCGTGGGCGTTTGATTGACGGAACCCGCACCGGATGAAGCTACGAAATCATAGAAAAGGCGCGTCCGGCCATGGATAGAAATCCTCCAAGGGGCGACCGTGCGTTTCAAGAACGCCCAAGTCGAGGGATTCTTCTTCTGACCTCGCTTGGCATCGTCGCCTTCCTATTGTTGCTGACATATGTTCTGAGGCATGTCCCCGGGGGCATCGTTGCGAACCCTGGATCATCCTCTGCCAACTGCACGCTCTTTGTTTCGCCAACAGGAAAGGACGCCAATTCCGGCACAAGCACCACTTCGCCAAAGTCACTCTCCGGCGCCGCTGCCGTCGCAAGGCCCGGATCGATCGTCTGTCTTCTCGGCGGCGATTACTCTCTGAACTCGTCCTTCAAGCCACGCTCCAGCGGCACGGCCTCTTCTTGGATCGTCTACAGGAATTATGGAGATGGTCCCGTCAACATTGTCTGGAATGGCCCAGCCGACGCTTCCGCTATGTTCTATATCGGCGGCGGCAGTTTCCCTTCCAACCCTGCTTATCTCGAATTCCGTGGGTTCAACCTAGATGGCAGAGGCAACGCCGCCGACGGCTTTTTCTGCCGTGGCTCGCACCACCTTCGTTTCATTTCCAACTCGATTTCCAACACCGGCGGTTCTGGCATCGCCTCCATTAACTGCGACTATCTGACCGCCGATCACAACGTCATCCATCACAACGGATACATGCCTTCGAATACGGCGGTACCGGGCGATTACGGCTGGACCAGCGGGATTTCTTTCAACAGCACCCGATGGTTCGACTCCTATTCGGGGTTCCATAACATCATTTCCAACAATTTCGTCGCTGGGGAGTACGACGGGTCCAGCCATCACACTGATGGAAACGGGATCATCTTGGACCTCAGCAACGGTTCGTACGATTACGACTCTGCTGATACACCCCCCGCGCTAGTCATCAACAACGTGGTTTACGGGAACGGGGGAAGATGTATCGTCGCGTATGTCGTTACTAACTTCTGGATGGTGAACAACACCTGCTACAACAACAATCTCGACCCCGAAGTCAAAAACGCTGGCTCTCTTACGGCCAACAATTCAAGAAACGGGAGATTCATAAACAACATCGCGGTGGCTTGGAACGCCGATCAGCCCCCCTTCGAGCAGAAGAATCCCAACAGCGAAATCCTTTATTACTCGGACCTGTACTTCGGAGCTTCCAACAATTTCGTCTACCCCGAGTCTTCGCAATTCCTAGAAGCAGAACCTGGCTTTCTCAATCCGCCTGTTCTTGATCGTAAGCTTCCAGCGCAGTATGCCGCTGTCTGTCACCCTTCTCGGATCGGCAGTGGGCTGGACCTGTCGCCGTCCAGTCCCGCGATTGGCAAGGGCATCGATCCCGCCGGTTTGCCCAAATTGCCGAAAAACATCGTCACGGACTTAAAGAAGTACGTATACACGGACATCAGTGGGAACAAGCGTCCCCGTGGAGGGCCTTTCGATCTGGGGGCTTACCAGTCCCGCCGACAGCTTAAGTAAATAACCGATAGAGGTCTTCACCAGCCTTCTCGGTGACGAGATCGGGGACCAGATGGTCGGTGAATCGATTCGTCAGCGTGCCCAGGAGTTGTCTCAATTCCTTCTCGGCCGGGGTCGCCGGACCGTTGGGCGCGTGCCGAAGAAAGGAAATGGTCTTTTCCTCCGTTCCGAACTTACGCTTGTAACGCACCAATCCTTCCTGGTCGATGTCGCTCAAGCCAAAATCCAGATACGAAAAACTCCGCTCCTTTCCGCGTTGAATCCCTTCCCAGATCAGCAAATCGTTCGGCCGGGAAGAAAGGTCATCATGGAGGGACGCATTGAACTTGTAGTAGAGCGTGTCTTTCCAATCCAGGAAGAAATCACCGGCCACAATCTTATCCTCGTGAATCGCCAAAAGCAGAAATCCGTGATTCGCGTCCACGAATTGCCGCCAGATATTCTGAAAGAAACTATAAGGTTGCGCGAGGAGACCGTATTTATACTTCCTCACTTTCAAGTGCATCTCAAAAAAGAAACGCAGTTCCTGCTCTGACTCGGCGACACGAACAGTGAGCCCCGCCCGCTCCGACTTACGAATGGCGCGGTGTGTGGAATCGTGCATCCCAGTCCACAATGTTTCGAATTCCGGGCGCAAGTCTAGGCGGTGCCACTTGGCTTGCTTTGCGAGGGTGAACCGTTCGTCGCCAAGCGGCAGGCTGTTGTGCAAGCAACGCAGGTTGATGGGGCAGCAATCGGGCAGCAAACGATCGATAAGGAGGCGCCAGGATTGCTCGTCACTTACTAGCGGGTCGCAGTAATCCGAAAATGGAAGCACAACGATTCGTTCTCCTAACATGTCCGAAATTTTGCAAAAAGGTAAGCCCGCCTGCGGTTCGCCCCGGTCATTGAGCGCCAGATAAGCGTTCAGTTCCCATCCATAGGTGTCGGAAAGAACGCTCATCCAGCTCGGAGAGTGAAAAACGCTACTGGGTGCTTCATGGACCAGCCTGCACCACAATGGATCAGTCCGGGGATCCACGCGGACGACGTTCAAGTGCATTTTCCTCCGGAAATTTGAGATTCATATCCCGTAGAGAGTTACGGCAACACGCAGAAAGCAGGCTTCGGAAATCTTTCGCCTCAATCCGCCCAGTTCCCCGATTTGTAGCTCGGCGCTTGTGCAAGTGACGAATGTTGCGACTGAACCGTGCTAATGGGCTGTTGGGAAACCTGCCCCTCTATTTGGGCTGCTCGAGGAAGAACCAGCCGGTAAGCGCGCAGAAGATTGGGAATCGAATATTCCCATGCCAATTGCGTCTTTATCCTGCGAGGGCCAACCTCTCCGAGAGCCGCCCGGCGTTGCGGATCGTCCATGAGCTGTGCGATCGCTCTAGCAAAAGCGCTTTCGTCATTTGCAGGTACGTAGACTGCCGCATCCTGTGCGGTGAACCGATGCTCCGTCAAATCAAAGGCAACAATCGGTTTTCCCAGCGACATGTACTCCATAACCTTGAACATAGTGGAATGATTGGTGTACGGATTTGACGGCGAAGCATCCACGCAGATGTCCGCGGCGGAGAGATAGCGGCGAAGTTCCTCGCCGAAGATGAACCCCATGAACTGCACGTGTTCGTCAAGGCCAAGCTGATGTGCCTGCGCCTTCAGGCTTGCCCAGGCATCTCCGCCGCCGATGAGTACGCAATGAAAATCAGTTCGGCGCAGATCATGGACAAGGTGGTGAAGAACCCGCAGCAGACAGTCGACACCGTCCTGAAAGCCCATGACGCCCACAAAGCCGATGATCGTCTTTCCCATCCCTCGTAAACCACGGTCAGGCTCGCTGCCATTGAGACTGCTCAGCTCGATTCCATTGCGAACGATGGTTATACGGGTTTCCGGCACACGTCCGCGTTCCACGGCGAACCTTTTGTACGATTCATTCGTGACGATAACGTGATCGGCAAAAAAGCAGGTCAGCTTCTCCAGCCATATGAGCACGCGATAGACAACGGGATTCCCGCGGCCGGATACCCTGGCTTGATACATTTCCGCAGACAGGTCGTGATGGTCATAGACAAAACGTTTGCCGAACAACTTGTACAGCATAGCGATAAAGACAAAGGTATCCGGCGGATTATGCGCATGGATAGCATCAAAGCCTTCAGTTAGGAAAACCAGTGCCGTTAGAAAAAAACTGGCTGCCATGGACCAGCCGTACTCCCAAAGGTATCCCAGAAAACCGATGGCAGCCCGTGGCGCCGGATAGCGATATACGCTAACTCCGTTCACTGTTTCGCGATAAGGCTGGTTATCGCCAGCAGGGGAGATAACCGTCACTCGATAGCCTGCCGCATACAATGCATTTGCCTCCCGGCGGACTCGCAGGTCCTGAGGGAAGGTCATGTTTTCCAGCAACATGAGGATTCGGTTATTCGCCGGCTTGTTCATGGGGATTCCCCTCATCAGCTTCACTAACTGGGCCATTCTCATACCGCCTGAGCGGTCAACGCTGCGGCCTTTCGCTGCGGTCGCACACGGGAATCCATGAAAATGCGTTGCCACAGTTCGACGTTCATAAGTCCCCACAGAAGCGAACTGTGATCGGCGAACCCGTTCTCGTGTTGGTGAATCAGATTCTCAACGAAGGCGGGATTGAAAAGTCCCCGGCTCTTTAGCGCGGAAGGAGAGAGTAGGTCCCTTACAAAGGACCGCGCTTCATTGCGAAGCCATAAAGAGGAAGGCATTGGAAAGCCTTGCTTTTTCCGATGAATGATCTCCGGAGGAAGCCAGCGCTGGCTCACCTTTTTCAATAGGTACTTACGAACTAAGCCCTTCAATTTCAAGTTCAAAGGCAGGGAGGCGGCGAACTCCACGAGCTTGTGATCCAGCAACGGAACGCGAGCTTCCAGGGAGACGGCCATGCTCATCTTGTCTCCCCTCGCCAAGAGCAGGTCTGGCAACCACAGTTTCGTATCCACGTAAAGCATGCGGTTTACGGATGCGGTAGCGTTCGTGGACGCGAGATGTTGCGCGAACACGTAATCCGCATCGTAGCCACTTAAGGATGCCTTGAGGTCCTTTGAGAGCAACGCCTGTTTCATCTCCGAATTGAAAAGTGGGAACCAATTTACGAATCGAGTGACCTCCTCAGGCTGGCTTAGCGCATAGAGAGCCAGTTTTTGGCGGCGCAATCCAGGAAGTCGCGAACCTGCGGCCAATGCTAGAGACCTTACGGCCTTGGGAATCCGCTGGAAAAAGGATGAGAACCGTTCACCGCTGTATCGCGCGTATCCCGCGAAGAGCTCGTCACCGCCCTCTCCCGTAAGGACCATCTTTACGTCGCGCGCGGCTAGCTCTGCGACCATGTAGTTGGCCAGTGTCGCGTGTTCCGCGAGCGGCTGATCCAAGTGCCAGACAACTTTTTCGGCGAGGTCTACGAGGTGTGCGGGACGGATGAAAACCTCGTGATGGTCGGTCCGAAACTTGTTTGCGACCACACGGGCATAAGGAAGTTCGCTGAACGCTTGCCCCTGGCCTTCAAATCCTACCGAGTAAGTCTTCACCGGCTGATTCAGGAACTGACTCATTAACGCAACAATGGTGCTGGAATCGAGCCCTCCGCTCAGGAACGCTCCGAATGGAACGTCACTGATGAGGTGCATCTTCACGCACTCGCGCATCAAGGCTTCCAGTCGTTCGGCGTATTCTTCTTCCCGAACATCGCCATCATGATGATTGGCAAAAGACAAGTCCCAATATCGGCGTACTTCTAGGCCATTTGCGTCGCACTTGAGAATGCACCCAGGCGGGAGCGCGCAAATGTCCTCAAACATCGTTTGGGGCGCTGGCACATATTTCAGCGATAAGAAATTGTTCAGCCCTTCGGTGTTTAGAGCCGCTTTAACCGACGGATGCTGGAGAATCGCCTTAATCTCGGAGCCAAAAATTAACCTGCCGCCGGCTTGCGTGTAATACAAAGGTTTAATTCCGAGGCGGTCACGCGCCAGCAGGAGCTGCCGCTTGCGCTTATCCCACACGGCGAATCCAAACATCCCGCGCAGGTGCTGAACGCACTGCTCACCGAACTCCTCATAGAGATGGACGATTACTTCCGTGTCGCTCGCGGTCGCCAGAATATGCCCCCCGCCTTCCAGCTGTTCTCTGAGTGACCGATAGTTGTAAATTTCGCCGTTGAAGACAGTTACGACGGTCCCGTCTTCATTGCTGATTGGCTGCTTCCCTCCATTCAGATCGATGATGCTAAGCCGCCGCATTCCGATCGAAAGGTCTCGGTCCAGAAACGAGCCGGCATCATCCGGCCCCCGGTGGTGCAAGACCTGGAGCATGTCGTCCAGAATCTGTTGATCCACAGGCCGCTGGGTCTTGTATTCGTAAATACCGCAAATTCCGCACATGGCTTGGTTCCAGGCTTATCAGTTGGGTTTGCTTGCGGGCATAAGAAAACGGGTCCGTGCCTGATGCGCGGTCCGACCGCCGTTATTTCGCAAGACTTGCTCGTAAACCTGAATGATTCGCTGTGCTACGGCTGGTCCGGACAGATGCTGTACTTGCTCACGCCCTTGCGTCCTCTGTCGGAGGCGCAAGATATCAAACAGATGATCGGTGAACTCTTGCGCGTCCGGTTCACAAACGTAACACCCGTCGGTGCGGCCGATGATTTCGCGGACATCCCCGACATCGGTGGAGACGATCGGTAAATTGCAGGCCATGGCCTGCTTCACAACGTTGGGCGAGCCTTCCTGATACGAAGTAAATACGAGGGCGTCGCAGGCATTCATGAAGAAAGGCAAGCGGTCCTGCGGCTCCTTATGGACGACCAACAATTCGATCTCAGGATTTTGTCTTCGCAGGCGGTCCGCGACCTCCTTTGCCAAAGGAAAGCGCTTGACCGGTATGTCTGGGCTGGCCGCAAACAGCAGGTATTTTTTTTGGAGATCCAAGCCCAGCGCGATTCGAGCTTGTTCGCGGTCCATAGGCCGAAAGAGTTCGAAATCTACTTCATGCGGGATGACGTAAACGTCTTTTTTTCTTTTGAGCCTGTCTGCCATCTCTCGGCTCTTGACAATGACGCCATCCACTTGATGGCTCAGGAGGCGTCCCGCAAAGACTGCCAGCCTGCTGAACAGGGTCGGCTTCCCTCGCACGTTCATTGTCCCCAGAAGGTCGTCGCCGCAATAACTCACGACCACGGGCACTCTCCACTGCGTCCGGGCGACAATACCCACATAGCTGTAATGCGCGTGTATCAGGTCAATCGGGCTGGCCCTCAGCCGCTGGCGCAATTCCAGCACCGCTTTGGGATACATTAACTTTCGCGAGGGCCCCTTCAGGTGGAAAAGTTCAACTTCCACTCCAGCGCGCTTCAAATATTCAACTTGCGTGCGAACAAACGTCCCTCTGGAGGGATTCTCGCTCGTGGGATAAATCGATGTGGCGACCAGAACTCTCATATAGCGTCTTGTGGCTAGCGGGCCTCAGCCTTCAACACAAATGTTTTGGACAGTGGAATTTCAGTTAAATGACGCGGCGACTCGCGTCTCGCCAGCAGGCTGTCGCCACACTTGCGGTGTTCTCGAGTGCTTGTAGAGTTTGTTCCACGTAGCGTAGTTCAATAGCAGCCAGAGAACCGAGGAATGATCCCGCTCACCCTTGTGATGCTCGGCGATCAACCGGCTGATGGTCACGTGGTTAAACACGCCAGGTGCCAGGTGACCGTTTGCCGCACTCAGGGAATCGCAAATCATTTCATGCAAGCCCCCGCGCAGCCATTCACGTAAGGGCACGCTGAATCCGTGTTTGCGTTTTTGCAGCGTGGCTGCAGGAAGATAGGGGCGGACGGTATCGCGAAATATGGCTTTCGTTTGCCAGCCGCGCAGCTTCAGCGAGGCGGGCAGGCTCGCGGCAAACTCCACCAATCGGTGATCAAGCAGTGGTGAGCGAACCTCCAGGGAATGAGCCATGCTCATTCTGTCCACCTTTACGAGCATGTCTTCCAGCAGCCTGTGGCGCAGATCGATGTAACTCGCCTTGTTAAGCGCGGGAAGATCCGAGTGCATGGCCGCAATGACATCCTCCGAGTATTGTGGAGCTGAGAACAGCGAGGCTTGCGCCAAGAACTCCTTAGTGAAGAGTTGTTTCATCAGATCCTCGCTACAGAGAGCGCCCTTACTGACATACATCTGTTCGAACGGAAGCAGACTATCCTCGAGTACTTTTACAGCGCGCAAGGCGCCGTACTTTTTACCGGCGGGCAAGCAGGCTGCCCCCGCTCGCACAAGGCCAGGCAGAATCCCTCGGTTTAGCCATGACGGCAGGCGCTGATAATAGCTGGCAAATCGGACGCCCTGGTGGCTGGTATAGCCAAGAAAGAGTTCATCACCGCCGTCCCCGCTAAGAATCACAGTCACATGCTGTCGCGCCAGCTTGGACACGTAATACGTAGGTAGCGATGAAGAGTCGCCGAAAGGTTCATCAAAATGACGTACCAGACTGACTACGGTTTCTGGCAGATGCGCCTTCAAGTCCGCTTCGTTCAACCGTAGGACATGATGATCCGTCTTAAAATGGTCGGCAACGATTTGCGCGTCGCGGGATTCGTCCCATTCGGGCCGATCAAAACCTATTGTGAACGTCTTGAGCGGCCGCAATCCCGCTTTGTGGGCGTACGCAACGACGGCGCTGGAATCCAGACCTCCACTTAGAAACACGCCGAGCGGCACTTCGCTCATCAGGCGAATGCGCACACTCTCCGCCAGGAGCGCGTCCAACTCTTCCACAACTTCGCCTACTGGCCGAGACGCTTGGTCATTTTCCTGAAACTTCAGATGCCAGTACTTGCCAGTAGTGACTGCGCTATTTTGGTAAGTTAGCCAGTGCGCCGCTGGTAGTTTTCGAATGCCCCGGAACATGGTGCTTGGTTCAGAAACGAAACCATGCCGAAAGTAAGGGATGACAGCTTCCGGATCAGGCTCAGCCAACTCCGGAACCGCTGCGAGAATGGCCTTGATCTCCGAGCCAAATACCAGCCGACTGCCCTGTTGAGCATAGAAGAGCGGTTTTTTGCCAAGCCGATCACGCCCTAGGAGCAAACGCTGTGTTCGTTGCGCCCACACCGCTACACCAAACATGCCCCGCAGCGCGGTCAGGCAGTCAGTACCCCTTTCCTCATACAAATGCGCGATTACTTCCGTATCCGAGGAAGTGCGAAAGATGTGCCCGCGTCGGCTCAGCTCCGACCGCAGGTCGAGATAGTTGTAGATCTCTCCGTTCAGAACAACCTGGACCTGGCCATCTTCGCTTCCCACGGGTTGATGCCCGCCAGCCACATCAATAATGCTGAGGCGTCTGATGGCCAGCCCGAGACCGTCGCGTACGAAGTATCCGTCCTCATCGGGACCGCGATGCCAAATCGCGTCTGCCATACGCTGGAGCGTGCGCCGTATTTCCGCGCTCGACATTGCTGGGTCAATGATGCCTGCTATTCCGCACATAGGAATTTCTGAGCAACCGACTCTCTAAGCTGCTCCCCGTCAGCTTGGCTTACAATTTCAGGAATCGGGACGGCACGTGAGTTCGTGCAACGACCACCGCGCACTGGGTAAGGGACAGACTTCAGACCGTGCTCGAGAGCGGAATCCGCCGCTGATCAGCGGCGCAAATCTCGTACATCGCAGCTAGCAGCCCCGCAACCAACAAAAGCAATTGTTGAAGGGGACGATCTCGGAATAAGTCAACACCCTGGTGAACCATATGACCGGCGATAGCGGCAACGAGGCCGAGTGCAAGGGGTGAGAGAACAGAATCGCCGAGCTTCCAGCACTGCCAACCTTTCCGCAAAATGCTCAGCAGAAATGCAACGTAGGCCAGCAGGCCACCAATCCCGGTTTCCGCCAAAATCAATAGGTACTTGTTATGAACCGCCCATAGCCATTCATGACGAAACTCGGAAGTCGCGTATTGGTCCATTGCTGAAGTGAAATTGTTTGCGCCCACTCCCAACACCGGATTGTCCGCAATCATTCGAAACGCCAGTTTGTTCAACGGAATGCGAGACTCCGCCGATCCTTGGTCGTTGCCGAAAAGACGTTCCGAGATTACGCCGTGAAGGGGCAGGTACAGTAATGCAATGACTGCGAAGATCGCGATGGGCCGTTTCAAAGAAATGCCACGCTGGCGCCACTGTACGAAGCACAGCACCACGATCGCAAAGACTAGGGCAATCCACGCTCCACGCGAGAAGGTGAAAATTAGCGCGACGCCGCCTAATCCAAGCACCGCCGATGCCAGCCATTTGTACATCTTGCCTAGATTTGCAAATAGGATGCCGGCTGCAAACGCAAGCATCACGCTGAAGTAGGCGCCCGCTACGTTGGGCACTCCGATCGTGCCACCGATTCTCATGCGCCCGCTGTCGCCAAGGCCTTCGGCGATGATATGGATTGGGAAATCCCATGTCGTCGAGGCTGTCACCGTGAATTTCATTACGGTGATGACCAGGCTCTCAAACAAGCATCCGCCCAGTAGCAACGACACAACGAACAGGACGTCCTGGCGGGTTCGCACATTGTTGGCGACATAGAAATAGATCAGGGAGGCTTCCAGCAAGAGGTACACTTCGAAGAGCGAGAGGGTCTGATCTCCGGCGACGAGCACTGAGAGTGCTGTGAAGGCGAGATACACCAAAAGGGGCAAATTGAAGTGAGGCGAGGAACGCTCCCTGGGCGTTCTTCTTGCAAGTGCCTGGACGACCCAAGACGTGTATAGGGCCGCTAGGGCGAGCGTTGTCGCCGAGATGCTCAGGCCTTTTAATGCCCCTCGCGCTGCATCGAGAGGCCGGTAGAAGAGATACGTGCCGAATTGAATGGGGATATCCAGGATGACAATCGCCAAGAGGAACCTTCTTTCGCTGATGGCTCCGGGTGCTCGCAATCTCGCCGGACTCATGCACTCGCGGCCGGGCCCTGGTCAAGAGACTCTGACACCGATTGGGCATCCTGCCCGGTGGACATGAAATCGCGTATCGCCTTAGCGACGTATTCGATTTGATCTTGCGTAAGTTCTGCGTACATCGGCAATGACAGGACTTGCCGTGCGTACAATTCCGTGACCGGGAAATCTCCTCGCTTGTGCCCCAAATCTCGATACGCCGGCTGTAGATGGATTGGAATGGGATAGTGAATGCCCGCGCTAATGCCCCGGGTAAGGAGGTGTTCTTTCAGTGCGTCCCGTTGCTCGGTGCGAATCACATAGAGATGCCAGACCGATTCGGCGCCTGCCACCTCGCGCGGAAGTACGACGTTGCAACCATCCAAGAATTGGTGATAGAGAGTCGCGTTCCGGCAGCGTGCGGCATTCCACTTTTCCAGGTATTTCAGCTTCACGCGCAGAACGGCGGCCTGCAAAGTGTCGAGCCGTCGATTGTAGCCGCGGAACTGGTGATGATATTTTTCTTTCTGCCCGTAATTGCGCAGCATTTCCAAACGTCTTGCGACCCCAAGGTCATTTGTGACCACCGCGCCGGCGTCGCCGTAAGCTCCCAAGTTTTTGCCTGGATAGAAGCTGAAAGCCGCTGCATGCCCCAATGAGCCCGCCCGCTTCCCCTTGTACCGCGCGCCGTGGGCCTGGCAAGCATCTTCAATAATCACCAGCCCATGCTTGTCCGCGAGTTGGCGAATTGGATCCATGTCAGCGGGATGGCCGTAGAGGTGCACCGGAAGAACTGCTTTGGTTCGAGGAGTAATGGCTCTCTCGATAGCAGACACGTCCACTGTGTAGGTATTGGGGTCTACATCTGCGAGGATCGGCGTCGCGCCAACGTGGGAAATTGCCAGTGCGGAAGCAATGAAGCTGTTCGCAGCGGTGATTACTTCGTCGCCGGGCCCGATGTCAAAGGCCCGGAGGGCCAGCTCCAGCGCCGACGTCCCCGAATCCACGCCAACTGCGTATTTCGCTTCACAAAACGCAGCGAACTTTTCCTCGAAGAGGCTTACTTCACGTCCCAGGATAAAATCAGTTTGCTGTATTACTCTGGACGTCGCCTCATTGATTTCTCGTTCGATGGTGCGGTACTGAGCAGCAAGATCAACGAACGGCACTTGTGGCTGTTTCGAGTGCATTAACATTTGGGTGGACATAATCACCTTTGTTTTCTACCTCCACTTGGAGTCCCTTGCATTCGATGGAACGATTTACGGCTTCAAGCACTCGCACAACGTCTCGGCCTTCAACCCCACTGCTGATGGGCCGCTTCCCGGTTCGCACACAATCCAGAAAATGCCGGCACTGATGCTTCAGCGGCTCAACCGGCTCGATGCGGGGACTGATGATGTCGCCATCCCGGATCTCGAATCGAAATTCGCCATAATTCAGTGGTTCGTGTTCAACAGGACTGACGCCCTTCTCAAACACGCGTACCTGCTCAACTCCGTTCAGGTCATTGAAGACGATCCTCTTATCACTTTTGACGACCACGACCTCTCGAGCTTTGTCTGGATCGGCCCAGCTAACATGAACGTGAGCAAGAACATTGTCAGGATAGCCGAGCGAGATGAACCCAACATCGTCACGGCAGTTGCCTAGTACCTTGCCTCCAACCGCACTCACCCATTGGGGCGTGGTGCCGAGGAGGTAGTTGAAGATCGCGATGTCGTGGGGGGCGAGGTCCCAAAGGGCATTAACGTCGCGTCGGATGGGGCCCAGGTTTGTCCTGCGAGCGTATAAATAATAAACTCGGCCACGGTCGTCTTGCACGTACTCCTTCACCTTCCGGACACCAGCGTTGAAGATGAAGGTGTGCCCGACCATCAAGATGGCGGAGTTGGATTCAGCCAAGTCAATCAGCTTCTCAGAGTCGGCAGCAATGATGGTCAGTGGTTTTTCCACGAGGACGTGTTTCCCAGCCATTAACAGGCGGCGCGCCACGTTAAAGTGCGTCGAAGCTTCAGTGCAAACGACAACCGCATCTACGTCTGGCTGCGACGCCGCGTCGTCAATCTGCGTCGTCAGGTACACTCCCGGAAACCGTCGCGCAACCTCATTCAGACGTTCTGCACTCTGGTCGCAGACTGCCAGTACGCGCGCATCCGTCAGTTCGTTGAAAATCCGGACATAATTCATACCCCAGTAGCCGCACCCAATAATGGCGACTCCCAACGGTTTCGCGCTTTCCAGATGTTTCTTGCCTCCGAGTGGAAGCAATGTGGTGTTCATTCTGCACCTCTCCTGGATACTACCGCTGGGACGGTAAGACAAAGAATTTTGAGATCCTGCCAAAGGGACGTGTTCTGAATGTACTCGAGGTCCATACGGATCATCTCCTCGAAGGAAACCTTGCCGCGCCCCTTCACTTGCCAAAGGCCAGTGATCCCGGGCAGCGCAGCCAGTCTCTTGTGATGCCCGTTTCCATAGCAGGCGACTTCGTAAGGAGGCACCGGACGAGGCCCCACAAGGCTCATGTCTCCTTTCAATACGTTCAAGAGTTGCGGCAGCTCATCCAAACTGAACTTCCGCAGAAATCGGCCGAGTCGCGTCACTCGGGGATCATTGGTGAGCTTGAATGTCCCGCCATTTTCCGGCGAGGGTTGGGCACGACCTTCGACAAAGTCTCGAATGTACGCCTCGTGAATTGAAGAATCTGCGTTCTTCACCATGGACCGGAACTTGTACATCGTGAAATTCTGAACGAGCCAGAATGCACGTCCCCCCGCCGATTGCCGTTTTGCTCCAACGCGTTCCTGGGTGAACAGCACTGGGCCCGGTGAATCCAGCCTGATCAGGACAGAGATCAGCAAGAATAGCGGGAAAAGAAAGACAAACAGGACACCTGCAAAGATCAAGTCCAGGCAACGCTTGCAGGTGAAATAGAAATTTCTTTCTGATCGGTCGGCCAGCAGGGCTATCCGGCTTGGCCATTGCCAAGTTTGTTGTTCAGCCATTTTGTCTAACCATTCTTTCTGAAATTAGGGCGGTGAGTCGCGTGGGCAGGATTTTCTTAGGGACTGGGTTATTAGGAGGCGCCTGCTTTTGAGGGGACGAAGCTCATCACATTCGAAACAGCCCGGGTTTGTAATCGCGTTTAACCTCACGAGATGTAGAATCTATCTTTAGAGCCTCCGGTAGATCGCGTCGGGAATTGGAAATGCGCGATTGTTCAACACAACTCCAAGTACGCTCACGTTAGCAACCGCTAGATTATCCTTCACGCGCCGCGCCGCTTCCTTCCGCGTGTTATTTGCCTCCACCACCAGCACGACACCATCGGTCCAACGACTAAGCTGCATCGCGCTGGTTTGCAGTCGGAGCGGTCCCGAATGGATGACGACATACCGGAAGGTGTCGCGCAGTTCTTTTATTCTTTCTCGCAATCCTTCTGCCATGGTGGGAAAACGTAATTCAGTAGCCGACTTCCCGCTTGGCAGCAACCACAGGTCATGGTCCGGGATTTGCTGGGCGAAATTCTGTATGGGACCGGATTCAACGGTGGCTTCGGCCAATCCTTTGCAATTTTCCACACCAAAGTATTCGTGCAGCGAGGGCGTCTGGAAATTTGCATCCACAACACACACTGGCCCTTCGGCACGAGACGCAAGTATCTTCCCCGCGCGGGCGCAGATCGAACCACAACCCGACTCGCTTTCAAGACCAGCAAACAGCGCTACCCGCGGCGAACCCTGATTTGTTCCGGGGAAAACACGCTGAACTAACTTGAATTCTTCTTCGCGCGCGATCGCATCGATACGGTTATCTTTCTGGCTACCGCGCGCCGGCAGCTTCCGTTCCCATTTATTGGCGGCGCGCTTAATTCCTTCAATCCATTGGAATGACGGAGAGAACTTTGGACGGAAGCTCCGCCGCGCCTCTTCCCTAACTAGGGTAGTGGATCCCATGCCCGTCGGGCTAGTCGGCACGCGAAGTTCCTGTCCCTCAGGCGCTGCTTTCGGTAAGGAAGGGCTCTCCGCTGCATTTTGCCCGGAATTCTTCTCAACAAAGTTCTCAAAATCATCAAACCAGCTGGTTGCGTTTTCCGAAGGTCGAAATACGGTCGCATAATCATCAACTTGCGAGACGTTTGCTTTACCCTCTCCCAGCGCATCGGGCCGAGGGTCGGACCACTCTTCGAAAGTCCCGGGAAGAGGTTCAGTAACCGTCTCGAAGACGTCGGGCAAAGATGCATTCAGCATGATTCTCTCGAAGGTCTCTTTATCCAGGGCAAGACTTGCTTCATCCTTCGCCGCCGGAACAGTATCCTCCCCCTGGATCGCTGTTTCGAACAGGGTCTGAACGTTACCTACTCGTTGGAGAAGCTCAAAGTTCTTGCTCATAAGTGTGTTCGGTTGCTCCGCGCTGCGATTTCAACATCTGTACCCGCTCGGAAGTGTGTTTCTCACTTTGCCCACGACATCGGGAGCTGGATTTCTTGTCCTACGTGAAGATGGTCAAGGTCTTTTAGATTTGGATTAAGCCTACGGATTTCGGACAAAACCTTGCTGTCATATCGCCCTACCATAGACATGCAGAGATCTTGCAAGGTGTCTGTCGGTTGAATCACATACGTAAATGTCCGAATTGAACTCTCCCCTGCCCTTGTTTGAGGCGCCTTCGGGGAAAGCACGCCGGAGGAAACACTGCGCGCTTGTTGTTCAGATCTGGGTTCCAAACCCCGAGCCGGAACAGAACTTGCATTGTCGACCGGGAGGACAGCAGAAGGCTGCGCAGTTGCCGGTCGTATCCGCGTGCCCAGGAAAATCCCCAAACTGCCGATCGCAACCAAAAAGATCGTCGTCTGAAGAAGGTGACGCCGTCCCAGAAACTTCTCACGAAGATGCGAATAAAGGGACTTTCTCGATGAGCGAGGATTTCGGGCGGTAGGGTGCGCGGCCTCCCGTTGCGGGGCAGCTGGCCCCGGGACATGCATGCCGGTTGAAAGATCTTCTGCGGCTTCCTTCGCTATGCCGGCGTCAATTTGCCTCATTCGCATCGCACAACCCAGCGACAACGCATTGAAGCAAAGGTTGTTGATGAGTCGTGGTATTCCCCGGCTGCGTTCAGCGATCAGCTCCATCGCATCACGAGTAAACAACTCAGGACCTTGATACCCCGCGACCTTCAGACGATGCTGAACGTAGCGGACCGTCTCGCCGAGAGGAAGCGGATCCAGCTGCGCCTGAACTGCAATGCGTTGGCGGAGCTGGACCAGGCTCGGTCGCGCCAACCGCTGTGCCAGCGCCGGTTGACCGGCCAGAATGATCTGAAGCAGTTTCTTGTCCGGCGCTTCAAAATCCGAGAGCAGTCGCACCGTCTCAAGCACCGTGTCGGAGAGATTTTGCGCCTCGTCAATAAAAACTACTACTCGCCTTCCTGCTTTCGTCTCGCGAAACAGGAATTCGTTCAGTTCCGAGTGCATCCGTACAATGTCTTCGCCCTTGTTCTCGATGCCCAGGTCATCCAGCAAGTAGCGAATCAACTCTCGGGAGTCACACTGCGTCTGAAACAGGAACGCGCTGTGGACGTAGCCCTTCCATCGCTGCAGGAGCTGGAACAGCAGCGTGGTCTTGCCCATCCCAGGCTCCGCAACGAGGGATAGAAAACCGCGTCCGGTTTCAATACCGTAAAACATGGATGCCAGCGCTTCTCTATGCCCGGGACTGAAATAGAGGTAGCGCGGATCCGGCGTCACGCCAAACGGTTGGTCGCGCAGCTTATAAAAATCGAGGAACATGGTTTCTAATCGCCATTCTTCGGAAACGCGGCAACCACGGGGCTGCCCAGGAAGGATTCGACCTCTTCCGGCGTCCGCA
>Ga0209158_1000779_pt1 | contig 22508 bp, 22 predicted proteins | sample GraSoiAngelo_140_FD_185897 | JGI IMG/M metagenome (GOLD analysis project Ga0209158, IMG submission 185897) | Grasslands soil microbial communities from the Angelo Coastal Reserve, California, USA - 14_0929_12_30cm (SPAdes) (version 2) | ecosystem: Environmental > Terrestrial > Soil > Grasslands ...
TCCGTGGCGTCCGGGCGCACGAATTGCAGGTTCTCGCGAATCGATCCGGAAAACAGCTGCGTGTCCTGCGTCACGAATCCAATTCGTTCACGCAAATCTTCAATTGCTACCTGATCTTCCGGCGTTCCGTTATAAAAGATATGGCCACTCTTTGGGCGGTAGAGGCCGACCAGCAATTTCACCAAAGACGTCTTGCCCGCCCCCGACGGGCCTACAAACGCGATGGTCTCGCCGCGCGCCACGCGGAACGAGATTTCGCTCAAGGCTGGTGAAGATGCCGACTGATGCTGGAAGCTAACTCGGTCGAACTCCAGTGTTTCGAGTGAAGGCAGCGCGACCGGGTGCTCGGGCTTTTGCTCCGTCGGCATTTTCAAAATCTCTTCGAAATTGTCGAGCGATGCTTCCGTCTCGCGATACGCGTTGACGACATTGCCCAGTTCCTGCAGCGGGCCAAAAATGAAAAATGAATAGATGAAAAGAGAGAAAAACTGCCCCACCGTAATGCGCTGTGTGTAAATAAGATAAAGCATCAGAAGGAGAATGGATGTCCGCAGGAGATTGACGAAGCTGCCTTGAACAAAACTGAGGCTGCGGAGGTAGCGGACCTTTTCGAGTTCGAGCTTGAGGATTTTGTCCGTGGTCGAATTAAGGCGGTCAATCTCTTGTTGAGCAAGACCCAAACTCTTCACTAATTCGATGTTCCGCAAGGATTCAGTCGTCGCGCCCGCTAGGGCCGTCGTCTCCGTCACGATACGCTTTTGGACGATCTTCACTCTGCGGCTCAGGAGAGAACTAAGGCTGCCGAGCAGCGGAACAGTCAACAAATAAGCGGGAGCGATCGACCAGTGAACTTTGGCGGCGTAGATCGTAACGAACGCCAGGCCGATCAGAGTCGTGAACACCATGTTCACCAGCAGTGCGATGAACTTCTCGACATCGCTTCGTACCCGCTGCAACTTCCCTAGAGTTTCGCCGCTGCGCTGATCCTCAAACAACGTGTACGGTAGATCCAGAGAATGTCGAACGCCATCGGTGTAGATGCGTGCGCCAACCTTCTGCGTGATTACATTGACGAAATAATCCTGGAAATTCTTGGCGGTGCGCGAGACCAGAGCCACGCCAACCGCCGCAGCGAGCAGCAGTCCTACACCTCGAATGAATTGCGGGCTCGAATACTCGCGATAGCGAGTCGCGTAGGAGTCGATGATGTGCCGGAAAATGAGCGGATCCAGCAGCGAAAAAATCTGATTGATCGCCGCCAGGACAAGAGCGACGACAGCGAGCTTCCACAAATCCTTAAGGTACCGGTAGAGAGTAGCCATCTGTCCGAAGCCGCCGTCCCGCGTACCACGTTGGATGATTTATCCCGGGAACCGTTACTCTAGCGTCGCTTCCAGGCCCAAAACACCGCTGCTACATATGCTAGATTCTTAGCTGCGCATTCATGAACAGAACCACTTCAACAAATTTCGCGTATACCGAGGCAATGTAACGCATTGTTACTTCGCTGTTCGGAAGTCGTTGGGATTTCAAGGGCGAAGCCCTTGGCTAGGTACTTATTCACAGACTGCAAGGATTTGATAACCGACCCGAACACCACTGTCCCCTATCCCTATGCGAGCGCGTATTTGAAATTTCACTTCCTGCAGCGTTCACAGCTGCACTCCTCAACAATCAGCCGATGGGTTTTATAGCCCGGCAGTGCCGGTGCACGATGCGCAGTTGCATGGCCTCCGACCACACCAGCGGTTTCGCCTGGTTGGCGTCGGCCTGAGCAACTTTTGCGACCCTGAGGAAAGGACCGCTGGGTCTGACGAACTCGGGCGCGAGCCCAAAGAATTGGCTGAGTGCCGTTGGCCCGCTCTGCCGGGTGCCCGAAGGACTGTAAACAGCCAGCGCAGTGTTTACCGCCTCCATAACGACACCGTTTCCTACGCAGAGCCCCTGGTCGGGCGGCTCAAGGCTAAACTGCGTATTTGTGTAGTTGCCTGTGCCAGCGAACCGCTGGTCATAGTGCGTAAGGCCTGGAAAGCCGGAGAATCCTGGATCCGGATTGACAACGGCTTGGGGACTGGGCATCGGGGGAGCAAGCGGCACAAGCGGAACCGCCGGCCCACTCGTCATTGCGGGGCGGACGTCAGCGGTATTGTGGCCTGGGTGGTAGGGTTGGACTTCCAGGCCAACCTCGGTCGGACTCACGCCTGCCTGTCCACTTAGTGTTTCAACACCGCGGAGGGTTAAATGTTGGTTGGACTGGGGCGCTTGGCCAAGCAAAGTTGCACCTGTCAGCAGAGAGAAAAACACTAACGCGAAAACTTTCTTCGTTGTCAGTGGATTTCTACTAAGACGTTTTGTTTCTTGGACTTGGAAGACGTGAGGAATTCCAAATTGACTCATGTTCCGTTCCTTTCGCGCTATATTAGGGGTGTGCTCAACGAGTGATTTGCTCACTGCAGTTGCTCCTTAGGCTTCACTGGAGGGGAGCTCGCGCACGCGCACTCTCTGCCGTCTTGTATATTGCTTCCCAAAATCCTTGTGGTAGGCCCAGTTGACAGCGAATTTGCGCCTGGTTTAGGTCGGGGACGCCCACGCGCCAGCCCCGCGAACTTGCGGAAGCTGCGCACGAAAATGAATGCAACTGCTGTGAGAATCAATCAGGTGAATTCTGGAATCGAACGTAACGGCAATACCGTAGTACTAAGACTTGTACCGTTGAAGATTTCCAATCTAGCCGAGTCGGATCTTTAAGTCAGGAATTATCTTGGCGCATAATCTTGGCAGCGAGTCGTCCGCTACTCGACCAAGTCACTTCAATCAACACGTTAAGGATAGGAAACTCAATAGCGTAAAATTCGTGCTCCAATTCCCAAATTCCCTAAATGATGGGTACGCAGGTCGTTGCTGATTCAGCAGGTGGGTGGTGCGGAACCGCTTGGAACAATCAACAGGGCAAACGATGAATTGGAAAAGAGCAGCAGGTGTAGTGTGTGTTTGTCTGGGGTTGGCAGCGTTTGCAGTTGTAACGCGGAAAGACTTGCGTGCCGCGGAAGCGGTGGAGGAGAACAGCAAGCCGTTTTTCCCAGTGGCGGTATGGTACAGCGGCGGGAAAGCCCGCGCGCCGATGCTGGAACAGGTGAATGCGGAGTCAGCACGATTGTGGAAAGAGGATCTGCAAAAGATCAAGGGACTGGGATTCAACACCGTAAGGACTTGGGTGGAATGGAATGTGGGCGAGCCGCGCGAGGCGGAGTATCACCTGGAGAATCTGGATTTGCTTTTGCGGCTAGCCGATGAAGTCGGATTGCGAGTGATTGTGCAGGTCTATGTGGATTCCGCACCGGAGTGGGTGGGCGCAAAATATCCAGAAGGACGGTACGCGGCACAGGATGGCCAGGCGATACCGTCGCAAGCGGCGCCAGGATTTTGCTTCGACAACGCCACTGTGCGGAAAGCAGTGTTGGGATTTTTCCAGGAAGTGGCGCGGCATGCGGAAAAGAACGCATCATTTTACGGCTGGGATTTGTGGAGCGAACCGGCAGCATTGAACTGGGCACGGGTCGGATACAAGTCTGAGCCGATGTTCTGTTACTGCCCTGCGAGCATGGACCGGTTCCGGGAATGGCTGAAGAAAAAGTATGGAACGCTGGAAAAATTGAACGCGGCGTGGCACCGGACTTTTACGGACTGGAAGCAGGTGGAGCCGCCGCGGTATGGAACGATTCTTACGTACACGGATTTCATGGATTGGCGTGTCTACTACGGGTACAAATTGGCGGAAGACCTGAAGATGAGGAAGGATGCGGTGAAATCGATCGATCCGGTGCACGTAGCGACGAGCCATGCGCCCAACCCTTCCCCGCTGGTGCGTACGTTGGCCGATCCATACGATCCGACCGACGATTTTCTGATGAAGGACTCGGTGGATTATTTCGGGACGAGTTTTTATCCAAAATTGACGGCGGTGGAACACAACTGGACGCTGAACCGGCGCGCCCTGGCGATGGACTTAACTGCGTCGATAACCGGGGGGCGAGGATTCTACGTCGGGGAATTGCAGAGCGGCTTCGGAGTACATGGAACAACGATCGGATCGGAAGTGACCTCAAGCGATCTGGAGATGTGGACTTGGGGGATGGTATCCCGCGGAGCTCGCGCGATTAATTATTATGCGTTTTATCCGATGAACGCGGGATATGAAAGCGGCGGATACGGGATGATTCAACTGGATGGAACTTTAACGGAGCGGAGCAGACGAACAGGAGAGACGGCGAAGAACATTGCAGCGAATGCGGATTTGCTGTTGCACGCGAAACCGAAGCAGGCGGAAGCCGCAATTGTCTTCAGTCCGCTGGTGCCGCTGCTGGGCGGGTACGGTGAGGAAAACTCGCGGAATGCGATGCACAAGGCGCTGGCCGGATATCACCGAATGTTTTTCGAGAGAAACCTGGCTGTGGAGGTGTTGAGTTCTCGTGAGCTGGCTGGGGAGGACCTGCAGAAATACAAACTGATCGTGCTGCCATATCCGTTGATGATGACGAAGGATGAGGCTGCAGCGCTGAAGACATATGTGAAGAACGGCGGGCATTTGTTTGTGGAGGCGCGACCGGGATGGGTGAATGAGGACGGACATGCCGAGGCAGCCGTACCGGGCTTCGGCTGGACGGAAATGTGCGGGTTGAGGGAGAGTTCGATCGATCCCGCAAAGGAAGTAGCGGTGAGATGGAGCGATGCGGAGTTTACGGGGATGAGCTTCGCGGAACATTTTACTGTTCTGGATGAAAAGGCGCGGGTCTTGGCGAAATTTTCAGATGGAACGCCGGCGGCGGTCGAGCATGGACATGGAAAAGGGAGCGTCCTGGTGCTGGGCACATTTGCGGGGCAGGAGAACGAAACCAAGCCCGTGAGAATGCATCCGCTCGGAGGAATTCTGGCGAAATGGGCTGGATTGACCGAACCTGAGTTGAAAGCGCCGGAGTTAGTGGAGCTGCGGGAGATGGAATCGCGGGTGGGGAAATTTGTGTTTTTCTTCAATCACGGAGACAAGGATGCGGAGGTGGAGTTTGCCGAGGAGCTGGAACGGTCAGCGGCCAACGTGCGGGAAATTGTGACCGGGGATAATACGAAGTCTGAAGGAAAACGATTTGCGGTGAAGGCGAAAGTGCCCGCACAGGCGGTGAGGATCTACCGGATCGATTATTGAAGAACGAACAGGAAATCACGGGAGGCAAACAGTGAGCGCAGGCGCGTATCGAGAGCGGATCGGTGGAGTGCTGGGGAAAATATGGGAAACACAGATGGGAAATATCGAGAAGGCGTCTGCGGCGATGGCGGAGACGATCACGAATGGCGGGCTGGTGCACCTGTTCGGAAGCGGACACTCGGTATTGCCGGTGCAGGATATGTTTCCCCGATATGGAGCGTATCCGGGATTTCGTCCGTTGATGGATATGCGGCTGATGTGGACAAACGTGATTGGGAGCGGAGGCGCGAAAGGGTTGTTGTGGCTGGAGCGGAGAGAAGGATACGCGCAGGTGTTGTTTGAGAACGAACCGATTCGCCAGGGCGATGTGATGATGGTGTTTTCCCATGGAGGATTGAACGCCCCGGGGATCGAAGTCTTGATGGAAGCGAAGAAGCGGGGGCTGACGACCGTGGGCGTGACGTCGCTTGACAATTACGGGAAGCGAGAAGCGATGCATTCTTCCGGGAAGAAACTGGCGGACGTAGCGGACATCGTCATCGACAATTGCACGCCGGCGGAGGATGCGTTGGTGTCGATCGAGGGGTGGAAGGCCCCGGTGGCAGCGGGGTCGACAGTGGCGTTCATCACGATTGCGATGTCGATCATCGCGCAGGTGGCGGCGAATCTGGCGGCGAAGGGGCAGACGCCACCCGTGTTTGTGTCGCCGAATGTTCAGGGAATTCCTGCGGACAATACCAACCGGGTCTATGCGGAGTACGAGAAGCGCCTGAAAAGGTAAATTGTGACGGAGACGAGCCGGAGGAGTGCTGTTGGAGTGAGCAGAAGCTGAACGCACCCTCTGCTCTGGCACGTTGCGCGAGATGTGCGGCCGCAGGTAAGAGCAGCGGCAAAGTTCTTTCAATGCGTGCAGAAAACAGGAAGGACAGGGTGAGGGATGTCTCCAACTACGAGGCGCAGTTTCTTAACTTTGGCTAGTGGGAGTGCGGTTGCTCTTTCGCTGGAGACAGCCGATTTGAAAGGCGAACAACTGCCGGGTCAGCCGCCAAGTCAGAATTCCGGTTCGCAAGACAAGAATTTTTCAAATGTGATGGCGATTGCCGCGCATCCCGGTGATGCTTTTTTTGCCATGGGAGCTCCCGTGGCGGTCGCAACCCATTTGGGAGGACAAGGTTCTTTGCTCAGCCTCTCGTTGGGAGAGAAGGGCTCCCCCACGATTCCCACAGAGCAATACGGAGCAATGCAACGGGAGGCAGCGAAAAAAGCGGCGGCCATCATCGGCGCAAAAGCTCTATCTCTTACTTATCCGGATGGAGAAATCCCCATCAATGAAGAGGCAAAATTTACTGTCTGTGATTTGATTCGACAGTACAAGCCATTGACGATAGTGACCCATTGGAAAGGGAGTTGGCACAAGGACCATCGCGCGTGTTACGACATCCTCGATGACGCAATATTCTATGCTGGACTTCCCAGCCTTGTTCGGAAAGAACCAGCCCATGGAGTAACAAGAGTTTTTTATGCCGACAACTGGGAGGATGCAACCGGCTTTACCGCAGATACATATCTGGACATAACTGCCGTTTTCGAAAGTTGGACGAATGCCTGCAGCGCCTTCCCCATGTGGCGTGGGGAAACGGGATTCCGCTACAACGACTACTATGGCAGCCTGGCAATTGCGCGCGGCTGTTTGAGCAATTTTCATCGCGCGGTAGCACTGATGTCTCCCGCGGAACAGCGGGTCCAGCACATTCGCACGCCGTGAAGAAATGCCCAGTCATCTCTCGATGCTCTTCGGAAAACACGGGGCTGTAACCACTTCGAGTGGCGACGGAAAAGGTGAAGGGTGGCGGAAACGATTCGGCGGGGAATGCTGTTCGGCGGAGCGGCAACAGGTATTTTTGTGTTTGGGATTGTGATGGCCGTGCTGGGGACGCTGTTCGGATTGCCGGAGATGCGGGCGCGGCTGCAGATTGACATGGCGCAACAGGGAAACGTGTTTCTGCTGCTGTTTATGGGGATCCTGGTTTCCACACTTGTTGCCGGGCCGGCGATCGATTCGATAGGGAACAAGATAATTCTGGTGGCGTCATCGGCACTGGTGGCGGCAGGCATGGCGGGGCTCGCGTACGCGCATTCGTTTCGTGGGGCCGCGATACCGGCCGTGTTGCTGGGTTTGGGCGGAGGAGGATTGAACACGTCGACGAACGTGCTGGTGTCTGATTTGTACGGAGAGAAGCGCGGGCCGATGTTGAACTTGCTGGGAATTTTTTATGGAATTGGCGCGCTATGCATTCCCTTGCTGGCCGCAGTGATCGCAGGACATTTCGCGATTGGGCCGCAGTTGCTGACGTGTGCGGGTTTTGCCGGAGCGTGCGCTCTACTGTTTCTCGCGATGCACTTTCCCGCGTCGAGCGCCCCGCAGAGCTTTTCATGGCGCGAGGCGCTGCGGGTGGCCCAGTATCCGGGCGTGCTGGTGCTGGGATTTTTGTTGTTCTGCCAATCGGGAAATGAAGCGAGCATCAGCGGGTGGACGTCGACATACGTGGGCGCGGCGGGACTGGGAGCGCGAACAGCAACACTGATCCTGGCGGGTTACTGGGCGGCGTTGATGGCGGGGAGACTGGCGGTTTCCGGCTTGCTGAAGGTTGTGGGCAAGCTGCAGTTGGTGCTGGCGAGCGGAGTGGGAGCGCTGATAGGAGCAGTGATTCTGTTGACGAACCGCTCGGAAGCTATGCTGGTGGCGGGAGTGCTGGTGATCGGATTGTCGTACGCAGGCGTGTTTCCGACTGCGCTGGCGATTGCCGGGGACACGTATCGGAAGATGGCTGGAACGGTGTTTGGGCTGTTGTTCGCGATTGCGCTGGTAGGAGGGATGTCCTTTCCATGGGCGGTGGGGCAGATTTCGCAGCGATTCGGCGTGCGCATTGGAATGGTGGTGCCGCTGGCAGCAGCGGTTGGGATTTGTGTTCTGGCGTGGAGAATTCTGAAGAGTGAGAAATCTATTGAGGTTGCAAGTCAAGGCGAGAGAGGTTACTAGAAGAATCTCAATTTCGGGCGTAGGGATGCGGAAGAAAGGCTGCGGGATATCAGGAAGATCAAGATGAGCGCGAATTATGTATTGGCGGTGGACCTGGGCGGGACGAAATTGGCAGCGGCGCTCGTGGACCGCGCGGGAAACGTGTCGATCCAACAGAGTGTGCCAGTGGACGCGAGTTCCGCGCTGGCACCCGTGAGGCAGATCACGGAATTGGCACGGGAATTGACGGGCAGGGAGGATGTTCGGAAAAGAATTGCGGGAATGGGAGTAGCTGTCCCGGGACTGGTGCGGCGGGACGGAACGGTGTGGGCGCCAAATTTACCGGGGTGGAAGAAGATGGCGCTGGCGGAGCGATTGTCTCACGCGCTCGGAGTGCGCGTGGTTGTCGAGAGCGACCGGAACGCGGCGGTCTTAGGAGAAACCTGGCGCGGGGCAGCGCGCGGAAAGAACGACGCGATTGTGCTGATGCTGGGAACGGGAATTGGCGCAGGTATTTTGAGCGGAGGGCGATTGGTGCTTGGTGCGCATGAACTGTCCGGGTGCGCAGGATGGATGGTGGTAGCGGACGAGTATGGACCTGAGGCTCGACGCACGGGTCAGTTGGAATCGCTGGCGGCGGGACCAGCGATCGCGAGCGCGGCGAAGAAGGCATTGACGCGGGGTGTCGGTGGATTGCTGGAAGAGATTCCGGCGGAGAAGATCACTGCGTATGAAGTGGCAGAAGCGGCTCGGCGCGGGGATCTTGTGTCGATCGAGGTGTATCTCGAGGCAGGACGGCTGCTGGGATACTGCGTGGCGAACCTCGTGAGCTTGTTTGATCCGGAGATTGTGGTGATCGGCGGAGGACTGGTCAAGGCGAGCGATTTATTTCTGGATGCGCTGCGGAAAGCGATGAAGGAACGGGCGCAGCCGATTGCTGGAAAACAGGTGCGCGTTGTGGCAAGCCAGTTGGGCGGCGAGGCGAATTTGCTGGGGGTGGCTTGGGCGGCAAGGAAATCGGGCGATCCGCGAATAGAAAGCGGCGAGCGGGGCTGGCGACGCAGTGCTCAACCGCTATTGTTCGGACGGAGCAGACGTTGACTTTCTGCCAATGCGGCCGTATCCGCTTTGTTAGGTATTGGTGGCACGCAATTCGTTGGTTGATCACTACGAGCAGACGGAACTCTCTGAGAAAACTGGCGCCATTGGCGTAGTCGGTCCTCTGATCCAGTCCCTGCTCTTACGCGCTTTTCCGACGGTCTTGCCAAGTCCCGAAAAACAGCGATCGCGGGGAAGGTGAATCCGCCGCGAATGCTGGCCGAAACGAGCCGACCATGAAACTTTTTGGGATTTTCAGTCCTCTGACTGCGGTGGGCGCGTCCTGTGCTCTGCTGGGACTACCTGATCGCAAACTTTTGTGGAGGTTTTTGGGCGCCAACAAGAGCCTTGACACATCGTTGACAGTTCCTCCATTATGGAGGAGTTTAGGAGTAACGCTATGGCAGTTCTGAACATCAAGAACCTTCCCGATTCTCTCTACAAGAAGCTCCAGGCTAGAGCGAAACGCCAGCACCGATCTGTCGCTCAGGAGGTTACCCATCTTCTCAGCGATGCTCTTGAAACGCCGAAACCTCTGTCGATTCTTGCTCTCAAGGGGTTGGGCAAAGAGCACTGGAGAGGAGTTGACCCATCGAAACATGTTGAGCGAGAACGGGCCTCATGGGATTGATGGCCGACCTCGGCGGCGGCGCCGTAGGAGTGGACACGGCCGTCTTCATCTACTTCATCAAAGAACATCCCCAGTTTCTTCCGCTAGTTGAGCCCCTGTTCAGGGAAGTGAATGAGGGCCGCAAGGTGTTGGTTACATCGGCGCTAACCTTGCTCGAAGTCTTGGTCGTTCCCTACCGTTCTGGAGATTATCTGCTGGCCGGGAGATATGAAGTTCTTCTCACGCAGAGTCGTGGCGTCCACGTTGCAGATATTTCCCGTGATCATCTGCGCGCCGCTGCACAGCTAAGAGCCGCAACGGGAGTCAAGACGCCCGATTCTCTCCAGGTTGTGGCGGCATTGGCAGCTGGCTGCCAAGCTTTTCTTACGAATGATCGCGACCTTCCAACCATACCCGGTCTCCGTATCCTGCAATTGTCTTCCTACGTGAGGTGATCCTGTCGGTTGGTTCCGTCTGCCCTGCTGCGCGCTACGGGCAGTGTCGTTTTTCAACCCGATGGCCAACCCGAGATGTGTCCGACTACTCGGTATTATTATCAAGTACTTGGCAGTCCCCAACAGCCTTGTAACTACTTGATACCCCCGCCTTGACACGGTAGAGGTCTAGGGTTCGAGTCCCCACGGGCCTACCATATCAATGGGTTAGCGGAAAAAGCCGAAAATCGCCAACCCACAATTCAACCCACAACAGCATTTATTGCACCATTCCTGCATGAATTCCGACTGCTTTCAGGAACGTTCCCTGCGCCCCTCGCGCTTCATCGCTGTCTTCCTGGGTGTAGAGATCGAGCGTCGTCTGAATTTTTGAATGACGCAGGATTCCTTGCACCGTCTTCGGTTCGACCTTCGCTTTGTTCACAAGCCAGTTGCTAAGCGAGTGACGAAGGTTGTGATCCGCCCGACTTCGCTGCTGGCCGGAGGTGATCAGCAACGAATATGGAGGGGGATAGGGGAACACGGCCGCCTGCCTTGAAGGACGGAAAAACAAAATCAATATCCTTCTTGTGGGATGTCTGCCTGTACCACTGCCGGAGATGATGCGCCAGGACAGGATGCAAGGGGACGTTCGAATTGTAATACAGAATAATATGTGTTATCGTTTTGGCATTATGGGAAACAATGAGAAAACTATCAGTTTCCGTGCCGTCACTGAAAAGATCGACGCCCTTGATTCGCTGGCCGCGGCGCAGGACCGTTCGCGCAGCTATCTCATCAACGAGGCGATCACCAACTACATCGAACTGCACGCCTATCAGGACGCGTTGGTTCGCAGGGGGCTGGAAGAGAAGCGAAAAGGTCGCGTGCTAAGTCATGAGGAGGTCGTAAAGAGGCTCAAAAGGACAGGACGCGCCCGCCAATGATCGAATGGACCGAGCAGGCGACTCGGCAACTGGATCAGGCCCACGATTACATCGCCCTCTCCAACAGCGAGGAGGTTGCCGCCCGGATCACAATGCAGATCGTCACCAGCGTTCAACAACTTGCCGTCTACCCCATGTCGGGCAGAGCAGGCCGGGTTCCCGGGACCCGTGAGTTGGTCATTTCGAATACCCCGTTCATCGTTGCGTACGCCATCGAGAAAGCCGATGTTGTGGTCCTCGCGGTCTACCACGGAGCCCAGCACTGGCCAGAGGGCTTTTAAGGATGAACAGAGTCTGGTTGTGTGAGGGCAGGGTTCGTCGAAAGTTACCTCTGCGCTCATCTCCGCGAATGCCGTTTTCGGCTAGTGACCGTCACTTTTCCTGTACGGCAGCAGTACACGGGAGTTGGCTGTAACTCCCCACGGCTGGAATGTACATTCACGCCGGAATGTGAATGACATTGGTACAGACTAGAAATGCTTCACGCGTTTCCTCTCCCGTTCGAGCAATCTACTTGCTTCTTCGAGTCCGGCCTCAGTGACGCAATTCGATTCACATACTTTTTTCAAATGAGGGATTGCTCTCTCAGGGTTATGCTCTACTTCGAGATAGTACTTCGCAATTTCGAGATTGGCCTCGTCATCACCCAGCCTTACGGCCTTCTTAAACCACTGCAGAGCCCGTCGATATTTCTTTTCATTTCGCCACATGACTCCAATATTGTGAGCGGCGCAGGGCTCGCCCCGGCGATACGCACGCTTGTACCAATACATCGCTGCCGAACGGTTTCGTCGAACGCCTGTGCCCCCTGCATAAAAGTTACCCAAGTTTATCTGGCAAGAGTTGTGAGCGACAGCGCGCCGCCGCAAGCCATGACCCGAACCATGGGGAAGCTCGGAACAATGCAACTTCTATTCGCGCCGCCCGAACGTGTACATCAAGCTGAGCGACGTTCGCAAGTTAGGCTGCCCCTGGATCGCCACGTTTGAATTGAAAAATGAAGTGCGAAGGTACTCTACTTCCGGCCACAATGACAATGCTGGCGAGATCCGGTATTGAAATCCTGCGCCGCCCGCCCATGCAAAGTGGTTCACGAATCCCCGCACCAGCGTTCCGTTGCTCTCGAAGTTCACCCCCGTCTCTCTCGCTCCACCTAGCAACACCTGCGCATAGATACTGAATTTGCGCCGCCGAACCGGATAAAAAACCGGCCCGCCCATGTATGTCAAGATGTCCGCTCTGCGGCCCGTCTGAAACGCATCGAAGGAACGTGAATACCCCACTTCCAGTTTCGTTCCAAGATACGCATTCAGATCCCCACGTCCCGACACTAAGACCCCGTTCATCGCCATGTTGCCCTGCGAGGGCACGTCTGACTTCACATACGAGAACCCGATACCCCCCTCTAGCACAGGCGCGACCCCCGCAAGCACAGGCCCTTGTGCGCGCCCCTGCGACGCGAGTCCCAGGGTGACCAGCAGGACCCATAGTTTGAGCATCGTTCTCATAGGCTGTCGGCGACTTCTCGTTTCCCTGGTCCACGCCACGCACTCGTAACTACCCTTACCATCGCCATCTAGGAACAGGTCACCTGAGGGTTGGAAATAAATCATGCCGCTAGCCCATGAACCCCAGATTGCTGGTCGGAAAATTCGCCAAGTTCGGGAAAATGGACGGCAGGTTCGCCGCACTGACTCCAAACCAAGTCGCCAGCGTCGCCGCATATTGGTCCAGCGCCGTAGTGGGGATCCACCGGCCATTCTGGTCGGCGTCGTCCGGCCCGCCCAGCGCCAGTGTGGGGTACGTTCCATAGATCGCGTTTCCCTTCACCGCGCCTCCCAGAATCAACTGGTGGCCGCCCCAAGCGTGGTCCGAGCCGCCGTTGGAGCCCGGTTCCAGCGTGCGGCTGAACTCCGAAAGCGAAAATGTGGTCACTTGATTGGCTACTCCCAGTTCCTGTGTGGCTTGATAGAACGCCGACATACTCTGGCTGACAGTCGAGAGTAGCTGCACTTGCTGCGGCAATTGGTCCGCGTGCGTGTCGAATCCGCCGGAAGCGCAGAAGAAGATCTGGCGTTTTACCCCCAGGGCGCTTTGCGCGGCAATCACTTGCGCCACCTGCTGCAATTGTTGTCCCAGATAATTGGCCGGGAATTTTGTCTGCAACGGCGGGATATTCTTCAGCGCATCCGACAGAACCTGCGCGAACTTCACCGCATGTCCCGTTACCGCGTTCGCCGCCTGCACCATCGACAAGCCGCTGTCGAAGGTCAGCAATTGCTGAGTCGCGGCATACCGGGCTTGGGATGCTGCCGTCGTATCGAATCCTTGCAGACCTGGCGGCTGGCCGGGGTACATTGAGAAAGGCCTCGTGCTGCTGCCGGTGCAGAAGACGGGATTCCCGGAGATCGAGAGAATCGGCGGAAACTGCGCGGCGGCGTTGAACGTCTGGACATTGTCGGCAACCTTGCCGGCCCAGCCGGATACCGGTGTTCCGGCGAGTTGCGCGCTCTGCCACTGGTCCTGCTGATCAGAGTGCGAGAAAAGATTTTCCGGCAGATTTTTATATGCCCGGTATGTCGCTTGCGTCGTGGGCTGCACCAGCGTTCCCACGTTCGCAACAACCGCCAGTGATTTTTGACTGTTGAAATACGCCTGTATCTCCGGCATGTTGGGGTGCAGCCCGTAGATCGATTGTCCGTTCATTTGCAGCGGCAGCAACTGGCTTTGAGGCAGCGCCAACACGCTGCGAGCTTCGAAATACTGCGTGTACCGCGAGTCTGTCGGCACAAGCATGTTATTGCTGTCATTTCCGCCAAACATGAAAATGCACACCAGCGCTTTGTAATCCGTTGTGCCTTGTGCCAGCGCACTCACCAGCCCGAGTTTGCTCAGTCCGCTCATGAGGCTCGCGCCGGCCGTCGAGCAGCACGCCAATCGCAGCAAGTCTCTCCGTGTATGCCGTGTCATCGCTTGCTCCTCTTCCTCAGTGCTGCACCTGATACATAGACGACGAAGCGTAAAGATAAATCGCCGCCTCTGCCTGGCCCGTCGTGTCAGTGGGATCGACAGCGTCCACTGCAGTGAGAATGATTTGTTTCATTTGATTCGGCGTGCTCCCGTGCAGGAACAGGGTGTCAAGCCAGGCCACCATCTGGTCCGGTGTGCCGGCGTTGATAACAGGACTGAAATCCAGTTTTGTGTTCGCTCCGAGCGCCCCGTACACAGCATCAATGAAGTTCATGCGCGCCAGGCTCGTGTTCGTGTCGAATATCGCGAACTCGGGTCCGTTCAGCGTAGTGCCCGCAATCGAATTGACCGGCGGGAAGAAATTAAACACCGTCGCTGGATGAAAAATGCTTTGCGACATGCTATTGCCCCACTGCGCCAATCCTCCCGCGTCGGTTTTGGCGTGAAAGGCTCGCGCAATACTTGCGATCAGCACCACTGGTTCGCGTAGCTTGCCGTCTGTAGCAGACACCGTTGCCGGGTTGTCGCCCCGTCGCGCTTCCGGATCCATCAGGGTCGCTGCGACCATCGCCTGCAAGTCGCCTCGTTTCCCTGACCCGTAGCCGTTAAACGTCCCGGTGTTGAATGCCGTGGCTACGCGCTGCACGTACGCCGGGCTGGGATTGCTGGTGACCAGGTGCTCGATCATCTGCCTGGCCACGAACGGCCCCAAATTCGGATGATTGAAAATGATTCCCAGGGCCGCCGCCAAATCCTGCTCCGCGCTCTGGCCCGCAGGAATCGGTTGCCCCAGAATCGTTTTTGCTCCGGTATCGTGCAAACCTTCCACCGCCATCATCGGACCGCCGTAGTACTCCGGATTGTGATTCTGCGACGGCTTGCCCGGCGTCGGCGGATACGTCCACCCGGTGAACGCGCGGCCCAGGTCCATTACGTCGTTTTGTGTATACGTCGGGATTGGCGTTCCGCTGCTGTCCAACACCGGCGTTCCGTCTGGATTCAACTGGTTCAATCCCAGGCAGAACAACTGCATAAATTCGCGCGCGTAATTTTCGTTCGCGTGCTCTCCAGGCGGCGGCGCGTCATTGTTCACCATGTTCAGGAAATTTCCCATCGCCGGAGTCAAGGTCACATCCGTCATCACATTCAGGTAATTTCCCAGCGCATCCTTGCTGAGTGTACGCAGGTAATTCGTGTACCCCAGCGGGTCGTTCACTATGTCTGCGCTCACCACCCAAAGTTCGTTTAGTGCCAACGCCGAGCGCATGCGCAACTGATCCCCACCGGCAATGGCATTCAGGAAAAACGACTGCTGCACATTGTTGACACTGTCATTTGGTCGTGGGTCCGGATAGGGTGTGACCGTCGAAGCGAACTGGTTCTGCAGGTACTTATCAAAGCCGATCTCCACCACTTGGTTCACGTTTTCCATGTCCGGCCCGAACGAAGACTGCTCCAGAAAACGGACCGCCGCCGCCGAACTCTCGGGCGAGCCCGCGGTCGTCACCGTCACATTCAGTCCGTTGGACGTTCCGCCGCCCGGCGCCGGGTTAGTCACCTTCACAGTGACCACGCCAACCTGCGTGTTCGACGCGTTGCCGATCGCGGTGATCATCGTCGAAGTCACGTAGGTAACCTGCATCGGCTGTCCGCCAAACGTCGCCGTGGACGTGCTCACAAATCCCGTCCCATTAAGCGTCATCTGAAAGGCCCCGAGTCCCAGGGTCGCAGGAGTGATCGACGTGAGTATTGGTACCGGATTGGTCAGCGTCACGGTGGCGCTGTCCGATTTCGCAGCATTCGCATTGCTGGTCGCCGTCACGGTAACGCTTCCCAGGCCCTGAATATTGTCCGGCGCGGTATAGTTACCCCAATAGTCGATCCTACCTACCGTGCTGTTTCCGTAGTTCACTCCATTCACCGACCACAGCACACTCAAATCGATCGTTCCCGTCACCGTCACTTGGAATTGCTGCACGTTTCCGGCCCCCAGCGTGGCGGTTTTCGGAAAAACTGTCACGGCGATATTTGAATTCGGGCCGACCACCTGCACGTTGAACGGTGCAGAAGTCGAGCCGCCCGGATCAGGATTGATAACTGTGACCGGCAGCGTCCCTACTTGCGCCAGTGTGGGTGTGCCCACGGCAACCAATTGCGTCGGTGCAATGAAAGTCGTGCTGAGCGCCATGGCGCCGAGGTTCACGATGGACCCGGGAGTGAAGCCGGTTCCGCTGACGGTGATTTCAAATTGCTTGATCGCCGTGAGTATCGTGGGTGTCACGCTACTAATCACGGGTATCGCATTTTCCAGCGTTACTGTCGCACTATCCGACCGCGTGGGATCCTCCACGCTGGTTGCGGTCACCGTGACCGTGTTGAGGGTCGGCAAAGTCAGAGGCGCGGTGTAAGTGCCATTTGCGGCGATGGTGCCAATCGTAGAGTTGCCGCCCGCCGCGCCGTTTACCGTCCAAGTGACACTCGGGTTCAAGGCTCCGGTTACCGTGGCCGTAAAGACTTGTCGGTTGCCGGTGCGCACCGTGGCCGTTGCCGGCGTCACCACAACAACGACTCCACCCTTTACCACGATGTTTACACCCGCAGAAATACTCGCCCCGGGGTCAGGGTTATGTGCCGTGATCGTCTGTGTTCCTGCTTGCGCGCTCGTCGCCGTCCCCGCCGCCGTCAGTTGTGTCGACGAAACATACGTCGTCGTGAGCGCGGTAGTTCCCAGATACGCGACCGCACCCTGTGCGAAATGCAACCCGGTCAGCGTTATCGTGAACGGGCCTTGGGTAATGCTCATTGGCGTCACGCTTGTCAATTGCGGCACTGGATTATTCAGCGTGGCGCTGGCATTCCCGAGTTTTCTAGTGTCCGACGTTTCGACCGCGCTGATGGTGATGGAATTGGGTGTCGGCGGAAATTCCGGCGCGGTGTACATTCCGTTGGCGTCAACGGTCCCGAAAGTCGCATTTCCGCCCGCAATTCCGTTGATCGACCAGTTCACCGCTGGCTTGGACCCGTCACCTGTTTTCGCGGTGTACTGACGCTGCGCTACACCCGGGATGGACGTGTCCGACGGTGTCACTGTCAACGCTGTCAGCCCCGGTCCACCCGCCGCTCCCGGGCCGCCCGGTAGAATTGCCTGGGCGCACCCGCCCAGCAATACCACCAGCGCAGCTAGCACCACCAGTGCGGAACGCTTCACCACTCCTCCCCTTTCACTTCCCGGCCTGCTGGCCGCACAGCCACACCCGCGTCGTCAATTGCGTGGGGCGTTTCAGACTGCGGCGAGACTGATCGTGGAAGAGTACGGGGGTTAATCGAACGGCACTACTGGCCGCACGGCCAGATTCGGAGCAACTGTTCCGCTGTCCCTGTAAGATTCGAATCGTACTCTTGTTTGTGATTTAGCTAGCTAAAACGTAAGATCCGGCCTTCTGGATCATGGACAGCTGCTCCGCCCATCGCGGCCATGCTAGTTGGCTCAATCAGATTGAAATTTACTTCTCCATGGTCCTGAGGAAGGTACTTACGCCCAATGATTTCCAATCCCTCAACGAATTGGAACAGCGCCTGTTAGCCTTTCAGCGACGGTACCAGGAAACTGCTTCTCCCTCTCAATGGACCTTCACTCGAAAAGATCTCGCTGTCCTCCTCGCTAAAATCGAAAACAAACGGTTCGCTCCCGCGGCCTGACGCCCTTCCGAATACGTCACCGTAATTCCGAACGGGAGCACTAAGCTAGGAATAACTGTCGCACCTGCTAGCCAAGTCAGTGAGCGCCTGGCATCTGGATGGCGGACGAGCGGCCACCGGAATGAGCATAAGCAGCGTAGAGTAGCGTGCGCTGCGAGAACGGAAGAAATGCAAGAGCGGCCGCGCAGACCAGGACAAGTCCACGGAGTTGAACGAGGAAGAGTAAGGGAATCGCGGCCCAAACCGTGTCGAGCAACAATACGGCCGGAAACAACCAGCGGAACTTCAGGCCAAGGTCAGGATAGTCGAAGGCTAGGGCGGTGAACTGATAAAGACGCACTGGAACGCCGAGCACGCCAGCCATTAACAGTATGCTGCCCAGCGTAGCCGACGCGTATAGCTCGTGGCTGGCGCGGAGCACGTCGTGGAACTTGTAAAGAGCGAGCGCGTACATCGCCAGGTACCCGAGTTGAATGAGCATGAGCAGCGCACGGACCGCGCCGCGCGATATCGCAACGGGCGCAGCAGGCTCGGCACCCACCGCGGCAGAGCGCCGCCCCGTCGGTTCGAGGCTTCGACGCAAAGCTCCCAGATCGAGAGCAAGGTCGCGAGCCGAGGCGTAGCGCTCATCGATACGCTTGCGCAGGCATTTCTGCACGATGCGCTCCAGCTCAGGGGGAGCCAGGGGATTGCGCTGCGCAATTGGCGGCACTTCTTCCTTCAGGATGTTCGCGATCGTGGAAGTGGCTGACTGGCCGAGGAAGGGGTTGCCCCCGGTGGCCATCTCGTAGAGGACGAGACCGAGTGCGAAAAGATCGGTGCGCGGGTCCACAGGTTCCCCTTCGAGCTGTTCCGGAGCCATGTAGTCCACCGTGCCGACGAGCAACCCTGCCTCCGTGGAGAGCGTGGCCGTGTCCGCTGTCGTGGCGCCAATGCTTACCCTGGAGGCCAGCGGGCGGAGAAGTTTGGCGAGGCCAAAATCGAGGACCTTTACTTGGCCGTGGGATGTCACGAAGACATTGGCCGGTTTGATATCGCGATGGACGATGCCCTTCGCATGCGCGGCATCGAGCGCGTCGGCAATCTGTGTCCCGACGTCCAGGAGCCAGGCGGTGTTGAAAGGCTTCTTGCCGATGTAATATTTGAGCGTCCGGCCTTCGAGTAACTCCATGACAATAAAGAAGACGCCCTCATACTCATTGATATCGTGGATCGTGCAGATGTGCGGATGGTTCAAGGCAGATGCGGCACGGGCTTCCCGTCGAAAGCGATCGACCGATTGATCGTCCCTGGAAAGCTCCTCGGGGAGGAATTTCAGCGCTACCGAGCGACCCAACCTGGTGTCCTCGGCTTTGTAAACGACACCCATTCCTCCGCTACCCAGCTTTTCAAGGATTCGAAAATGCGAAATGGTCTGTCCGACCATAATAGGAGGAGACTTGCTCTTGGCGGGCCATATTAGGCCCGCAGCTCTGGCAAGTCAAACGACGACAGCTCCAGAGCTGCAGTTCAGACATATGGAGTGGCAAAAGCGAACAGGGGACCTGGCAGGCCGAGCGAAAGGTTTAATAAGCGAAAAAACTGATTCGTGGCGGGAGAGAGGGACGCGGCCCTGATCTCACGAGTCACGAGGGCGAAAGACTTGCACGGCAGAAGAAAAGCGTAGCCTTTGCCTGAGGGAGCGATAGATTTTCGGAGCATGCTTCTGGATACGCAGTGAGCCTAGGGAGCCCGAGCGTGGTCGAGCTGATGCGATAGACCGCGACGAAGTCGTCGCGTCTTGGCCAGGATTTTTAGGCGCGCCTCTTCCTTCAGCGTCAGCAACAACTCTTGATATTCGAGTGGAGCTAACCGGGCCACATAACCCTGATAAAAGATCAGGATCACGCTCATCGTCGGCCGCAGCTGATCTAAGGCTCGAGCCGTGGTGCGCGGATTGAATTCCGGCCGTCGGATCCGTTGCCAGTACCACTGCAGCAAGCTGTACATCAGCAACACAAACACCACTTGATTGACAACCAGGGACAGCCTTCGCGAGGTAAACCCGGCTAGATCGGAAAAACATTTCAGCTGCCGATGCCGCTCTTCAATGCTGGTGCGCAGCCGATATTCCTCACGAGTGGCCAGGGGCTCAGGGATAGTCGCGGTATCGAGCAGCACCCAGTGCTCCCGATGACCGTCACGGTCGATCTCGCGATTGACCACCGCATGGATCGGCACCGGGCAAGTGCTCAACGTTCGCAGCTCCAGCACCGCCGCTACTTCGCTGCGTGCCTGCTCCGGGGGCGGCGTTCCCGTCGGGCTCGGCTTGCGGAGTTTCTGCACTTCCTGCGTTTTCTGCGCGGCCTCGGCTTTCTTCTTGGCCAAGGTGCGTTGGCGCGCTTCTTCCCGTTTACGAATGCTTTCCGGTCGGTGCACCGGGACCGCCGGCGCACGAGGGGAAGGAGTCGGCACAGCTGAAACGATAACAACCCACCTTCGGCCAAGCCCACCACGTCCTTATAGATCTCCAGATCCTTGCGCGCCGGGATCAGCACGTCGATCCCCAGATCGCGTTTGCAATGGCCGATCCAGCATCGACGACGTCGAGGCAGGTAAATTCCTCGAATATCAAGGGCGCGAAGGACTAAAGAAGCTTGCAGATGGGGTGAAGGCAAGAGGGCGGCAGCTCCAAGCCCCTGGCAAGTAAATGCGCTACCGTGTCTCACAGGAGGCGGAGCAGGATCTTGATGAGATCTTCCTCTATGGGGCCAATCGAGCAAGCCTGGAGGCGGCAGACCGAATAATTGATAGCATCACAGAGCGTTTCTGGCTGCTCGGAGAACATCCCAATGCGGACAAGCCTGCAGGCAACATCGCTCGCGGTGTGAAGTGTTTCCCTGCAGGAAAATACTTAATCTACTATCGCCATACGCGCGGCGCCACAGATATCCTCCACATTTTTCACGGTGCTCGGGATCAAAGGCGCGCTCTTAGAGCGGCAAAGAAACGCAAGTGATTGCTACTTCCCGTGGTTATTTTCAACCCACAACCCAACCCACGACTTGATTTCAGCACGCCTTGGTTTGCGACCCAGTGATTTGCGATCCTGGTCATGATAGAATGACCATGGACAAAAGGAGAAGCCCATGAAACAGATGCCCGCGGGTGCGTTCAAAGCACAGTGCCTTACCGTCATGAAACAGGTGCAAGCGACAGGAGAGCCGGTTGTCGTCACCAAACGGGGAGTTGCGCTCGTCAAGGTTGTCCCCGCTGAAGCAGAGAACAACGACATCTTCGGATTCATGGTAGGAAGAGTCAAAATCGTCGGAGATATCGAATCCCCGATCCCCGTAAAGTGGGAGGTCACGAAACGGTGATTTTGCTCGATACCCATGTATTGGTTTGGCTTTCGACGGAACCGACAAAATTGTCGAAACAGGCCAGCCGGGCTATCCGCAGGGCCTCCCGGTCTGGCGGCATCGCCATTTCCGCGATTACGCTGTGGGAACTGGCCTGGCTTGCCAGTCATGGTCGCGTTGAGATCACGGGAACCGTCGAAGCCTACGTCGAAGAAGTCTCTTCAAGAGTGGCGATTCGTCCGCTCACAGCAAAGGTTGCTGTACTCGCCAACCAGCTTCCGGCAAACTACTCGAGCGACCCGTGCGACCGCCTGATTGGTGCCACGGCGCTGGCCGAGGGAATCGCGTTGGTGACCAAAGACGCGAAGATTCGCAACTGTAAGCAGCTTTCGACGATCTGGTAGAAGTGGCTCCACTTTGGCTCTCCTGTTCAACCGGGTCTCCTCGCGGGCTCGCGAGCCCGAAACGAGATCGCCAGCCTGGGCGGCAAGGCAGTATCGCGACTAACAAACAATCGGCCACGGTACTGTACACAAGTGGACAGACACGAATCTTCGCCGCGTCTAGCATCCTGTTGAGGGGCGCACGTGAAAGCTCAACCGCAGAAAAAAGCGGACCGAGGATATAGAATCGACAGGTCTATAGTTCTGTATCGTTCGGCAGCGAGGAGTCAGTTCAAAGCGGAAAGATCACTCCTCGGTGCGGAGCCGTTGTGGCGTCTGGTCCTCGTGGCCCCGCTCTTTCTACGGACACTGCTTCGTCTTGTTTTTGTCTGTCCCCATCGGCATAAGGGTCCTCCGATAACACTGCGCCAGTCCATCCCTTCCAACCTACCTGGATGCCCATCTGTTTATGGCCGAGAAACCTACGTCACTTGCTTGGATTGCGGTCAAAAATTCGCTTACAACTACAAGACCGGGCGACTGGTAGATTTCTGGGGCGTCCATGACGCAGAAGCACTGGGAGGAGTTCGTCGAAGAGTTGATGGATTCTTTGCGCCTCTTCGAGCTCTAGCTGCCAGTGTCGGCAGGCTGAATATGAGGATTCCGATGAGTCAGCTTGTCAGGTGCGTGCACTGCCTCGGAATTTTGACCAAGGGCCAATGGACTAAGTCTCGACGCTTGATGGCCAGTAGATGGCTACCTCGGTCAGAGTCGAAACAGACGCAAACCCCACCAGAAAACAACTAG
>Ga0209158_1000780_pt1 | contig 22477 bp, 10 predicted proteins | sample GraSoiAngelo_140_FD_185897 | JGI IMG/M metagenome (GOLD analysis project Ga0209158, IMG submission 185897) | Grasslands soil microbial communities from the Angelo Coastal Reserve, California, USA - 14_0929_12_30cm (SPAdes) (version 2) | ecosystem: Environmental > Terrestrial > Soil > Grasslands ...
TCGGCGGGAACGTCACCTCCTAGCATCCATTCAGCTTATGGCACACAAGCCCGAGGACGCACTTTCCACGCTGCGGCCGCTGCTGGAGACCAAGGAAGTGGATGCCAACACCCTGCAGCTTGCTTCGACTGCCGCGGAATCCGCTGGAAACACGCCCCAGGCGGTTAGTACGCTTCGGCAAGCTCTCTTGCTCGACCCGCGAAACGTCAGCCTATATCTGGATTTTGCCAATATTTGCTTTGCGCACGAATCGTTCCAGGTCGGTGTTGATGTGATTAGCGAAGGATTGATGCTGCAGCCAAGCGCTGAGGAACTCTATGTGGCACGCGGAGTCCTCTACGCGCAGCTGGCACAATACGACAAAGCGGAGGCTGACTTCGAGAAAGCATACGACTTGAACCCGAATCAGTCTTTGAGCGCTGCCGCTCAAGGCCTGGTGGCTGTGCAGGCGAATGATCTCGATCACGCGCTGGCGTCGATACAGTCAAAACTGGCACGAAATCCGAACGACCCGCTCCTGCTCTACTTGCAGGCAGATGTACTCTCGCAAAAAGGGGTTGATCCTGGTACACCTGAGTTTCAGCTCGCGATGCGCTCGGCAAGGAGGGCGGTCACCTTGCAGCCCGCACTTGCCGCGGCTCGCGCCGTCCTGGCCAAACTGTACATGCAAACCGGGGCCTACAAGGAAGCGATAGAGCAGTGCCGGAAAGCTCTGACCAGCGATCCGAAAGATCAAACCGCTGTGTACCGTCTGATCCAGGCGTTGCGGAAAACCGGACAGAAAAAGGAGATTCCTGAATTGCTTCAGCGTCTCGCCCAGCTTCGCGAACAAGCTACGCAAGAAGAAAGAGAGCGCTACCGCTACAAACTCTTTGAACAGGACGCCCCGGGGCAGCAGCCGACGCAGCCATAGCCGCAGCACGCTAGGACTTTAGGACTTTCGCTTGGCCCGCCGAACTTTGAGAAAATGTTTACTCAACCTGGGCTACAAGCGACAGTCGCACTGGCAACACACAAAAGAGGAAAGCTATCGGAATGACCTGCACGCGCCGCACCTTTCTGCGATTTTCGCTCGTATCGGCGGTCTCCATGACTGCCAAACAGGCATTTGCGCAAGGTGTAGCGACTCACAAGGCTAAGCCCGTGGTACGGCACGCCCCTTCTGGCCGCCCTTTCAACGCGCACTTTGTCGACGTAGCGGCCGCTGCCGGACTGAGTGCGCCGACAATCTACGGGGGCGTAGAGAGTAAGAAATACATTTTGGAATCTACCGGCTGCGGATGTGCATTCATTGACTACGACAACGACGGCTGGTTGGATATATTTTTGCTTTGTGGCACTCGTATTGAGGCCGCTCCCCCCGCAGCGACTAACCGCCTGTACAAGAACAATCGCGACGGGACGTTCACGGACGTTACCCAAAAGGCGGGTCTCCATGCCATTGGTTGGGCTTCCGGCGTCTGCGTCGGGGACTACAATAACGACGGATTTGAAGACATGTTCTGCACCTACTTCGGACAAAACATTCTGTACCGCAACAATGGTGATGGCACCTTCACCGATGTGACGAAGGCTGCCGGGCTGTTGAACGATCAACCGAGGTGGGGCGCGGGATGCAGCTTCCTGGACTACAACCGTGATGGGCACCTTGACTTGTTTGTTTCGAATTACGTCCGTTTCTCTATTGAACATGCACCGGTTCCTGGAGAGAACACGAATTGTAATTGGAAAGGAATTCCCGTCGAATGCGGGCCGCGCGGGCTTCCAACAGGATGGCACTCACTCTACAGAAACAACGGTGACGGAACGTTTAGCGACGTCAGCCAGCTGGCAGGCATCGCGCGGGCTACACAATGTTATGGCATGACTGTGGTGGCGGCGGATTTGGACGAAGACGGCTGGCCAGACATTTATGTTGCTTGCGATTCCACTCCTAGTCTGCTCTTCATGAACAACCATGATGGAACGTTCCGCGAAGAGGGAGTGTTGCGAGGCGTAGCCCTCAGCGACGACGGAGAAGAACAGGCGGGGATGGGGGTTGCGATTGGCGACTATGACCTCGACGGACATCTGGACCTTTTCAAGACGCACTTCGCGGATGACGCCAACGTTCTCTACCACAACGATGGTAAGGGAGCTTTCGACGATGTTACCCGCGCTTCTCGCGTTGGAGTGGAGACACGCTATGTCTGCTGGGGCGCCGGAATAGTCGATCTCGATAACGATGGTTGTCCGGACTTGTTCATGGTCACAGGTAACGTTTACCCGGAGGTTGAGCGAAAACTGCCGCAATACCAAAATAAAACACCTCGGGCAGTGTTTCGCAATCTCGGCAACAGCACTTTTGAAGAGTTGATCGACGCTGCGGGCCCTGGAGTTGCTGAGGAGCACTGCAGCCGCGGATGTGCCTTTGGGGATTTCGACAATGACGGTGACGTCGACATACTCATCGTAAACTTAAACGAGACTCCCTCACTGTTACGCAACGATCTCATCGGGAATCAAAACTGGGTAAAGGTAAAACTTGAGGGTGTTAAGTCCAATCGGAGCGCGATCGGTGCCCGGGTTCTTGCCCACTATGGCGGGAAAACGCAGGCCCAGAGCGTTCTAAGCCAGTGCAGTTTCTATTCTTGTAACGATCCCCGCTTGCACTTCGGGCTCGGAACTCATACGACTGTCGACCTGGAAGTGCGCTGGCCCAACGGCATGGTTGAAGCATTTAAACGCATGCCGGTGAATCGATTGGTCACCCTGCGAGAGGGAGCAGGGATGGTGCAAAACCGTGGCTGGTTGAAGTCGTGAGCTAAAGACGCCAGATTTGCGGGGATCCGTCCTCCCACCACTCCATAATGCAAAAGTGCTAGGAAAACCTTGACAGCTTATTTTGAGTGGTATATATGTCCCTGCAAACGAGAAAACGTTTACACAAAGTGATACATAAATGTTTGCTCGCGATATAGGGGGTGGAGGCACATGCGATCGAAATCGGCTTCCGCTATTGGCCTGTCCATTCGGCTGCTCATCGCCTTTCTACTGACGACTGGCTCGGCTTGGGCTCAGTTTACGGCAAGTATTCAAGGAACCGTAACCGATCCAAGTGGTGCTGCAGTCGGGCAAGCGAAGGTCACCATTGAAAACGTTGAGACGCATATTTTGGGGACGACTACTAGCAATGCCGAAGGAGAATACCGGTTTCTGAGTCTCGCCCCAGGTTCCTACAAAATATCGGTTGAGGCTGCGGGCTTTTCCACGGTTCGCACGACCGTCACTCTTGAGACGAATCAAAATCTAAGCGTACCTATCGCGCTAAAAGTTGGCGCGGCGACCGAAGTAGTGACGGTCACTGCTGAAAATCCACTCGTGAACACTACCGAGACGCGGAATCAAATGACGCTCGAAACTCAGGAGCTGTCCTCTCTGCCCATGGCGGGCCGCAACATGCTATCTCTTATCAGCTTGGCTCCTGGCGTCTCGGGACTAGGGCTCGCCGGCGGGCCCGGCGTGTCTTCGGGCACGCCTGGAACCGGAGTAGACAATTACTCGACGGAGACTGCCGTTGATGTCAGTGTCAACGGCCAGGGAACGGTAGCGAACATGTGGATTGTCGATGGGCTTGATGTCACCAGCGCCATTCGGCAGGGGGTCTTGAATCTCACGCCCAACCCCGACGCCATTCAGGAAACGAACATTCAGGTCAACACGTTTTCCGTGGGATATGGACGCGGGAGTGGCCTTCAAGTTGCGCAAACGACAAAATCTGGTGCGGATCAATTCCACGGCTTGGCCAGCGACTATTTCAACTACCAATCAATGTATGCGAAATATTCCTTGCCTGGCGAGGACCACCCGTACAATGCATTCCACAGCAACAACTTCTCCGGAGCGATTGGCGGTCCCATCATTCCCCACCACCAATTTTTCTTCTTTTTTGCCGTCGAACCGCTACGTTCCTCAGCATCCACGGGCAACCAAGTTCTCACGTTTCCCGACGCACAGTTTGCAGCTTTTGCCCAAGCCAACTTTCCGAGCACTTTTGGAACCAAAATCTTGAATACGTACAAGCCTTCTGGCGCGACGGTCAGTGGCGTATCGAAGACCGCCAACGACATTTTCCCGGGTACGTGCGGAACGGCCGCGACAAGCAATTTGCCTTGTGCAACTCCGATGATTGACACCGGAATATTCAATTCCAGTAGCTTCCGCAACGGCGACCAGTATTTTATTCGCGTTGATAAGGCTTTTAAAAATGACCGTATTTATGGGAGTTTCTTCCGAACACTTCTGCACAATGGCGGGCCCAACGTGATCCCTCAATTTACGACCACCAACCACACCACGCAGCGGGCCTTTCAAGCGAACTGGGCGCACACGTTTAGTTCGACAACGTTGAATGAAGCCATCTTTGCCCAGAATCGCATCGAGGGTTTTCTAGGTGAAACCGGGGATTTCACCATTCCTGGAATCGGTGTAAGCGGTCAAAACGTCGGATATGGCGTCGGCTTTGCCCAAGGCGATTTTATCCAGCATAACTATCACTGGCGCGATGTTCTGACCCATGTGCGGGGAACTCACGTGTTGAAGGTAGGCTACGAAGGCTGGTTTGGAGACGATGTGGAGCCGTTCCAGGGCCCGTGGTCGCATCCGGGATTCAGTTTCGACAATTTGTTGCAGCTGGCGCAAGATGCACCTACCACCGAAGGTGGGGTGATGTACAACCCCATCGCGGGACAGCAACAACTCTGGAACTGGAACGCTGCTTCCAAAACGTGGGGTCTATTTGCGGAGGATACCTGGAAAGCGCGACGCAATCTAACGTTGACACTTGGCTTCCGTTTTGATGATCAGGGGAACCCGTATTCGCGTTCAGACGCCACGGTTTTTGGCAACTTTATTCTTGGGACGGGGTCAACCTTCCCGCAGCGGGTGGCTAATGGTATAGCCAAGCCCTCGAAGCAGGCGGTAAATCATTCTCCCAAAGCCTATACTCCACGCATCGGCGCGGCGTGGGATATCACCGGAAAGGGTGACTGGTTGTTACGCGGCGGATTCGGTATGTATTCCAACTGGCTCACCCCCGCCAACATCCAGGAAGAATTTCGCGGCAATCCACCGGGTCTAATCCTGCCTACGTTTTTCTCGGGAAATGCACCTGCCAACCGACCGGTTTTTGTCCAAGGTACCAGTAGCAAGCCCCCGTTTGGGTTCCAATTCCCTCAACTGGCAGGCACGGCCTTGTGTCCTGCAGCCCCCTGTCTGGACGCTGCGGGAGGAATTCCGGGCGCAGGCTTGACGATCGGGGGAATCGACCCGAATATAGTTTCTCCTACCGCATACATTTATGCGGCCGCCCTCGAACACAGAATTGGTGGCCACTTTGTTGCCGCCATGCTTTATAGTGGATCTCACACCGCCAACCTTGTTGGGCTCGGCAACGCAGGAGGTCAAGTTTCCTATGGCGTGGACATCAATGCCTTGCCGGGCGACTTGATCGGGAAGCCAGCCAACTCCGCTCCGACGCGACTCAATTCGAGTTTTGGCGCGATTAACTATACTCAGAATGATCGCGTAGCGAACTACAACGGTGTAACTTTTGACTTGAGAGGCAGAGTCACGCGTGGCTTCTTTGACATATCTTACACGCGCTCCTCTTCTAAGGATGACGCCGGCCGGTATCCGACCGCACTGAATCCTCACCAGTACTATGGACCCTCCCCTTGGGACGTTCCCAACCGAATCTCCCTTGGCTTCAACTATGAGCTACCAGGCCTATATAAGGGTTCGGGTGCGGTATGGAAATTGACGGCGGGATGGGGACTCAGCGGGACGAGCATCTACCAGAGTGGATATCCTTTCACAGTGTTCACCTCTGCCTCGTTTTTTAATTCAGTTCCAGGGGACTACAATGCCGACGGAGATCACTTCGACTTTCCAAACGTGACCAGTTATCGGCAATCGACGTCGCGGAGCGCTTATATCACTGGCGTCTTTACGCCCGGACAGTTCACAGCACCCACGCCAGGCAACGAAGGCAACGAAAAGAATAACGGATTCCGCAATCCGCCCTTTGTGCAGACGGATCTGAGTGCTTACAAAAACACACACATAACGGAGAGGCTCAATCTGCAACTTCGCTTTGAATTCTACGACCTTTTCAACCATCCCAATTTCCAGAACATCCAGGGTGATTTGTCCGCTGGAAATTTTGGCCGGGTGACCGGCCAAACACTACCGAGGTGGTGGCAGCTAGGCGCAAAGATCACGTTCTGAGCAGATTTCGCCTGAGCAACATGACGAGGACCAGTGTCCCACACCCCGGACGGTGGTCCCTAAGTTCCGGGATCGGCCAGTGGCACACTCTACGGTCATGTGGGTCTTGAAACGAATGGATGTGATTGTCCACGGTGATTGCCCGAGAATTCCCACATTGCATCCACTTATGGACGCAGCATCCTATAAAGCACGCTACCGTGTGATGGTAGCGTGACTGTGATTGAATCGGCTGGGCCCATATCTTTTAGTTTCCACAGGTCCCGCACGAGGTACGCTGTTCCTGCGAGACCTAAGTCTCTCCACGGGAACGTGAGTGTTTCGGTTGCATCCCCGAGGTTGAAGATGGCCAGATAGTAGCCTTTTCTCGAAGCGGGCTGGGCAAGCCAAACAACAGCATTACCTGTTACGATAACTTGACGATTACCTGTTGAGTGCTGATCGACTGCGAGCACTTCTGCGTTGGTGAGCAACGACGCGGTCCAGGGGTCGCCTGCGGTTAGGTCGCCGCCGACCATCAGAGGCGAACGAAACATAGACCAGAGTGTCATCAAGGTGCGCTGTTCATCATGCGTGAGCCGCGTGCCGCGTGGCCTTCCCCATCCAGGCGCGGGACGAAGCTGGCCGATCGGCAACATATCTCCGTCCGGCCAGTGTCCCGGTTCGGATAGTGCCGCCCACTTAGCGGCATTCGCAAATTGATCGCCGATACCCTGGGGGTAGTTTTTGTCACTGTGCCACAGGTCCCATATGTCATCGGAAATGCGCCACATTTGCGCGTACTTGCGCAGCTCCTCTGCTTTTTCCAGAGGAGCCGGACCGGGCGAGAGGCTCAATACAATGGAGTGGCTGGCTTTGCTGAGCGCCGTGCTCAGCGCGCGAATTTCCTCGCCTTTGTAAGGGTGGCTGCTGATGCAATCCACTTTGATAAAATCCACTCCCCAGCTTGCATATAGCTGGGCGATGGAATCGTAGTAAGCTTGCCCTCCCGGATTGCCGGCATCTACACCGTAGTTGTCGTAATTCCAGGGACACGTATCGGAAGTGTTAGCAGCGTCGGCTGCGTAGTATGTCGACCCCGCAATGGGCAGATTTTTTTCGACGGCCGCCTTGGGAATGCCCCTCAGAATGTGGATGCCGAATTTCAGACCGAGGGAGTGCACGTAGTCAGCTAACGGCTTGAAGCCGTCGTTGTTCGCAGCCGAGGAAAAGCGGCTTGTCGGAGGCATGTAGCGACCAAACTGGTCCATGGTGTATTGAAACGTCTTCGAATTGCCTTCCGCCACCGGATTGGTGACGTACCACTCGGCGTCTACCACCACGTACTCCCAGCCATAAGGTTTCAGGTGAGTGGCAAACCAATCGGCATTGGCTCTGAATTCCGCTTCATTGATGGTTGTTCCATAGCCATCCCAGCTATTCCAGCCCATGGGCGGCGTCTCCGCCAACATAGTGGGTTGATCAGCCCCTCGAAGAACTTCCTTTACAAGGCACGTGGCTCCGAACACTAAAAAAAAGGCAAATGCCAGTCTGCGCGAGATGAGGCGAATCTCCATAACCCTGGATCTCTTTCTTCCTAGGGCGGGTATCGTGTCCATCTGCTTTCTCCTGGCGAGTCGTCCGTAATCGTCCCCAAATCTGGCCGGACATGCAACCGAAACTCGCCTGCTGTCCAAATCGCTAGGTTCAGAAGGAAAGTAGTAAGGCGCTAGCCATCAAAATTGCGCTACCACGACGCGAAAAAGACTACCACTCCTTCATTTCAAGAAGGATGGACAAGAAGGCACAATCTTCGCAATGCCGAATGCAGCGTGTGCAAGCGGGCGGTCTCCAGAATCCATCCCGCGAGTTTTGTTGCACGTTGCAACGATATGGATACATTGTCGGGTGGCTAAATTTCATTGGCGATCAAAGTGTCGCTCAATTTAGGGTTCGGAGAAAAGGGGAGCTTCTGAACAAATGCGAGTGATTCAACGCATCGAAATATGCAAGAACTTGATCCTTCGGCAACCGAGTGCGCATCGCGCTTTGCAATCTGCTTTGTAGAGTTGTCGTTTGCGCAGCAGAATGCAGCTTTTCCGGTTATTTTTGTGCGTTCGCCGGAGCCCCTTCCAGCGCGGCGTGCGGCCAATCACTCGTCCAATCAATCGTCGAGACGTGTAAGCGAGGTTTTCCGGTTTTACCGTCGTAGGCATGGAACACCATGATGTCCCCGCCGGGTTGTTGCAAAATGGATTCACCGCCGGGGCCCAACCAAAGTTGATTGCCTGCAAGCAGTGGCGTTCCCCCGCCTTCCAGCATTGGCTTGCCGGCAGCGTCCACGTACGGCCCGATAACATTGTGTGAGCGGCCGACCATCGTTTTGTAATTGCTCTTCACGCCTCGGCAACACAGATCGAACGAAACGAATAGATAGAAGTAATCCCCGTGATGCACGATGAACGGAGCCTCGATGGCTTGCCAATCGTCAGGCAAATGGGGCGGGCGAAGCGCCGGATTTTCCGGGCGTGCCCGCTTTGCTATGGAATAGAGTTGGGAGTCCTCGTCGGCAAGCTTGCCTGTTTGCGGATTAATTCGCCGCATCTTGATGCCGCTCCAGAAGCTGCCGAAGCTCATCCACACACGAGCCTCCGAGTCGGCCACAATATTGGGGTCAATGGCGTTAAAATCATCTTCCTCCCGGGAACGAAGAACCAGTCCTTCGTCCACCCACTTGAAATCCGGACTGTTCGGATTCAGAGTCTTATTGGTCACCAAAGCGATGCCGGAGGTGTTCTTTCCGAATACTGAAAATGCGTAATAAACGTGGTATTTTCCGTCGAAGTAGGACTCGTCCGGAGCCCACAGATCCTTGGTTTGCGGGCTTTCCTTTTTGATCCAATCGGGTATGCTTTGAAAAACAAAGCCGCAACGCATCCAGGTGTGCAAGTCCTTCGAACACCGGATCGGAAGCTGGCCCGGGGAAATCTTCTCTGTAACCGTGCCGAACAGATACCACGTGTCGGCTTCCTTAATGATCGATGGATCGTGCACGCCATCCACGTCACCTTCCACGTGAATGACTGAGGGCGTTCCTTGGGGCGGTGTTTGACATTTCGAGGCGGCAGCCGCAGCCAACAGCATGGCCATGGCCAGTGATCTGCTCTCGATCGATATCTTCATTGCCATTCCCTATTCCGTGTGTTTCATCCAGCCGAGAAACATGAGGATCACTATTGCTGCGTCCGCGGCACGACGTATCCCTCGGCGTTTTCCTTCCTGGAAGCTGCTACAGACGATAGCAAAAATGGAAGCAAACGTTTACTATCTCCGCCAGCCTGTTATAGGAGGTGCGGACCGATGCGACGCCGCGAGTTCCTGTACGACGGTTTAGCTGGCGCGTGCACCCTGGCATTCGCCAAATGCTCAGCCCCGAAGGCTATTTCCTCTGTGGATTCACGAATCGAAATCCTCATCGGAGAATCACTGGGCACGATTTCCCCCGACATTTATGGCCATTTTACCGAGAATCTAGGTGGTGTAATCTACGACGGCATGTGGGTCGGCGAAAACTCCAAAGTGCCCAACATCGACGGAATCCGCACGAAGCTGATTGAAGAAATGCGCAAAATCAAGGCCCCGGTAGTCCGTTATCCGGGCGGCTGCTTCGCCGACAGCTACGACTGGCGCGATGGTATTGGCCCGGCCGACAAACGTCCTCGGCGCACGAATTTCTGGAGCGACGGTGAAGAGAGCGGGGCACCGACAAGCCATAAGTACGATCCGAACCAGTTCGGAACGAATGAATTCGTCCATTTTTGCAAGCTTATCGGGGCTCAACCCTATCTGGCCGCCAATGTGCGCAGCCTTTCGGCCGGAGAATTTTACCGTTGGGTGGAATACTGCAACTCTCCAGCAGGCGCCACGACCCTGGCGGACATTCGAGCTGCTGCCGGATATGTGGAGCCCTTCAACGTTCGGTTTTGGGGCGTCGGCAACGAGTCTTGGGGGTGTGGAGGGAACTTCACTCCGCAAGAATATGCCAGCGAATTCCGCAGATTCACCACTTGGGTCCCACACTATGGCCAGCGGCTGTTCTTCATTGCGTCGGGACCTAACGTCGATGATTGGAATTGGACACGCGGCTTTTTTGAAGAGATTCTGCGAAAGGGAAGGTCGCCGCTCCGCTCGATCTACGGCATCGCCCTACACCACTACGCCTGGAATGTAAGCCGCGGACGGACCCAGGACTGGGTACAAGGCAAGGGCGATGCTCTCAAGTTCGACGCCGTAGAGTGGTATGAGCTGCTGCGCGAAGGGGAGCGCATGGAATCGCTCATCAACGGGCATTGGCATATCATGGGAGAAGCCGATCCGAGCCATGCCGTCAAACTTATCGTTGATGAGTGGGGACCCTGGTATCGCCCCGGCAGCGAAGTAACTCCAGGCGACCAACTGGAACAGGTTCCTACTTTGCGGGACGCGGTGTTTAGTGGAATGACCCTGGACATCTTCAACCGTCATCCGGAGAAGGTCGCCATGGCCAACTGCGCCCAGCTCATCAATTGCCTCAACAGCTTGTATTTGGCTCACGAAGACAAGTTTTGCGTCACGCCCGTAGGCCATGTATTTGCCATGTATGCCGCGCATCAAGGCGGACAGGCTGTGCGCACGATGTTCAGCGCGCCCACGATCAGTTATGACCGGGATGGAAAGCCGGCGGCATTTTGGGGTTTGCAGGGATCGGCTTCGCTTCACGACAAGGACCTCGTGCTGACGGTCGTGAATCCAGCGATCCGCGATCCGCGCGAAGCGGAGATCGTCATTCGTGATGCACGAATCAAGGTGGTCGTTGGGACAACACTGACGCATCCTGACATTCACGCGCACAACACTTTTGAGCGGAAAGAGGAAGTATTTCCCCAAACAAAGCCTTTGCCGGTTTCATCAGGTACGCTTACACACACTTTCCCGCCAGCGTCCGTCTCCAGTCTTGTGCTAACTCTTGCATAGCCTGGAGGTAGATTGCCACGAATGAGGGGAACTGGCTGCTCCGAGATGCATGCTGGGTCGCGGCCGAGGTGTCCTTTCATCGGAGCGCGGCGGCAACAATTTTGCACCGAGCTTGCGCGCGGGGTTGCTTTAGTCGCGTTGGCTTTTCGGTTGAGGCGGGTTGCCGGAGCGATTGGCGAGATTTCGCCGCATTTCTTCCACGTCACTCGTCTCGCTCTCAAGGCGCGTGAAGGAATCCAGAGCTTTGCGGCTGTCCTCCACTTTGCCAAGCCGCCGGTACACTTGGGCCAGAACGTAGTAATACGAAGACGCTCGAGCATTTAATGAAATGGCTCGGTTCAGAGCATCGACAGCATCAGTCAGCCGTCCCTGGGCCTCCATAGCCTTTGCCTGTTGGAACCAGGCGCCATCCGACTTAGGGTCAAGCTCCTGCGCCGCGCGGGCATACGAGAGCGCCTTTTCGGAATCGCCTTTCCGATTGTAAAAGGCGCTGAGGTTCACATGGGCCGACACGAACTTTCCCTTCCTCGCCTCGTTGATTGCAATAGCTTTCTCATAACTCGCGATAGCTCCGGCCCCATCGCCTAGAGCCTCTTGAGCAAAACCCAGACCATCCAAACCTTCCACGTACGAAGGGTCGATTCGGAGTGCCGTTTCAAATTCCTTTCGCGCAGCGATCCAATTATCCTGGACGGAAAATAGTTTGCCCAAGTTGAAATGTAACTCAGCGGATTGCGGGTCATACCGGATTCCCTGCTCGAACTCCGTCTGCGCGGCGGCGAACCTTCCGATAAACATCAGATCGCGACCAAGAATTTTGTGCGCCTCAGCATTTTCGTTGTTGAGTTGCAGCGATTTCGCGAGCGCCTGAATGGATTCACCGACCTTTCGCTGGGCGAACAGACTGTAGCCCAGGGCGTACCAACCCCAAGACGCTTTCGGGTGTTCTTGGACATAAGCAGCAAGGAGCGGCTCAACCTCCTGGAATCGTCCCGCACGGATGTAGCTCTCGAATTCGGTGATGCGTTGAGGGTCGCCCGCAGAAACAGCGTCTCTCGATAACGCCTGGACTTTTTCTCTGGCGAGTACGTCCCCGGGATTCAACTCCAGTGCCTTCCGGTACGCCGCGGAAGCACCTTGAGTATCACCTTCTTTTTCAAGAACCACTCCCCAAAAATGCTCGGCGTCTGAAGACTGGGGCTGGAGCTCAAGCGCGTGCCGAAATTTGGCGGCTGCTTGATCCAACTCGCCCCTATCCAGCGCGACACGGCCTTCCGCGATATCCAAGTCAGCGTTCTGCTTGCGGTCGTCGGAAGCGGCCAATTCGCGGCTCTTCTGCAACTCAGACGCGGCCTCATCCTTTCGCCCTGCCCTCGCCAGAGCCAGTCCAAGCTGATAGTGAGCTCCAGTACTCTGGGACTCAAGCCGTACCGCTTCTCGAAGCTCCCCGATGGATTCCTCCACCTTCCCGTCGCTGAGAAGTGCCTTGCCCAAATTAAGGTGCGCTGGCGCAAAGGTTGGCTCGCTCACGATCACTTTGCGCAACTGCTCGATTTCTTTGGCCGGCCCGTAGCTCGGATCCCCGCCGTAGGCCACGGCCAGATTGAATTGCGCTTTCAGCAGTCCCGGCGTGAGCGCTACGGCCTTCCCGAGCTCCAGTACTGCTTCTCGACTGTCAGTGGAAATGAGGGTTGTGCCAAGATTCGCGTGCGCGTCAGCGAAATCGGGTCGGATGCGCAGAGCCTCACGAAACTCGGCGATAGCCGCTTTGTCCTCGTTGTCCTGTGCTAGCACCAGCCCCATGTTGTTGTGTGCATCCGCGAAGTCCGGGCGCAGCCGCACGGCCTCGCGGAACTCCGCCAGAACCTCCTTGCTGTCTGCACCCTTGCGCCCAAGCAGAAGTCCGAGCATGTTGTGTGCTTCGGCGCGATCCGGCATCGCCGCCAACGCTTCGCGAATACCAGCGACCGCCATATCCCAATCAGGGGTGGGACCGGATGAAGTGGGGAGGTTGAGCCCGACCTCGAATTGCGCCAGCGCCTTATCGAGATTTCCCGTGCGAAGAAAAACAGTTCCGAGATCGATGTATGTCGCGGGGAAGGCTGGCAGCAGCGCAATCGCGCGTTGCAGGTCCCGTCGTGCGTCCTCTAATTGACCCGTTTCGCGCAGAGCAGTTCCGAGAAAGGCATAGCTAGCGCCTGCTGCGGGATCAAGCCGAACAGCCTCTTGCAGCTCGGATATGCCTTTGGTTCTCGAACCGCTGTACCACAGCGCAACGCCAAAATTGTAGTGCGAGTCAGAAAGGTCCGGTCGTAGCGCAACGGCACGCGCCAGGTGGACCAGTGCCGAAGGCAAATCTCCCTGCTGGCCCAATATGAAACCGAGCAGATTCTGAGCCTCAGCTTGACTGTCATCTTTACTCAGGGCTTCGCTAAGCAGTCTTTCGGCTTCTTTTAGGTCGCCCCGTACGGCAGCTTGCTGTCCACGCTTGTAGAGGTCATCCGCCAGACTAGCCGCAGGCTGGCGTGGCTTACGCACCGATGCGGCCTGCTGTTTCAACGCCAAGCCAAGCGCGTAATAGGCTTCGTGGAACTTCGGATCGATGCGCACTACACTCTCAAACGCTTGGATTGCGCCGGGGAGATCCGCGCTCTGGTTTAGAGTCTGGCCTAACACATACTGAACATTGGCGTCGTTCGGCTCGCGCTGGGCGACATATTGCACATACAAGAGAGCGCCTTTGGCATCACCCGTTTCCCTAAGAGCGACGCCCAGATTCATGTGCGCCACTAGATTGTCCGGCTCAAGCGCGAGGGCCTTTTTAAAGACCGCAACCGCTTCGGCCATGTCGCCATTTTTGGCTAACGCCGATCCCAGATTTGTGCATGCCCGCGCGTATTTCGGGTCAAGCGAGATGGCCTTTCTGAATTCAGCGACGGCCCCGGGCAAGTCGCCTTTCTCTAATGTAGCGACACCCAACCAGTTGTGCGCCTCGGCGGAGGCGGGGCCTATTTTCACCGCGCGCTGAAAGGCTTCGAGGGCGTGCGGGTAATCGTTGCGATCCCAATATGCCAGGCCAAGCTCGACATAGAGCTTGGGATTGTCAGCATGTTGTTTTATCTCATCCTGAATCTGGCTGACCGATACGGGCGTACTCTTACTTAGCTGCGCCCGGCCAGGCAGGATTGAACCCACAACGAAAACGACGAGTCCAAGAGTTCGATTCACTTTCGGTCGACTGTTCATCGATCCGGGTCCAACTTTCTCTTACCTAACCAACAAACCAACAAGGTTATGGTCAATGTAGCACACCTCTCTCTCCCGGTGAGCGGTTGTCAGGCAAGGGCAGGGAATCGCACGAATCGCACGAGCACCTAGTCCCGTCGTCCGAACCGTGTTAGCCTGCTTATCTATATGAGTCTCTAAGTCAGTGCGGACCAAAGAGCAAGCCTTGAATATTCATGAGGTCGCCAGGCGCGCCCGCGTGTCCACCGCGACTGTATCTCGCGCCATCAACCGAGTTCCTACGGTCAATCCGAAGCTAGCACAGAGAGTGTGGAACGCGATCGAGAAGCTCGGTTACTATCCCAATACGCAGGCGCGAGCCTTGGTGTCTGGGCGCAGCAGGATATTCGGACTCATTGTCTCGGAACTTACCAACCCGTTCTTCCCCGAAATCGTCCAAGTCTTTGAAACCATTGCAGTTCGCCATCATTACGAGATTCTGTTGACCTCCACGATGAACGACCCGGAGCAAATGGAGAGTTCCGTCCGCCGAATGATCGAACGGCAGGTCGAAGGCGTCGCGGTCATGACTTTCGGCATGGAGGAGGCGTTGCTGGAAGACTTGAAGCTAAGGCAGGTTCCTCTCGTTTTTGTCGATGTTGGCCCGCGTCGTCCCCGAGTCAGCAATCTGCGGGTAGATTACCTGAGCGGCATTCGCCAGGCGGTTCAGCACGTGGCTGCGCTGAGACACGAGAGGATTGCCTTCATCACCGGACCTCACACACTCAAGTCAGCCATGGCCAGAAAGCAGGCCTTCCTGAAATCAATGAACGAGATCGGACGGGACCAGGATATGGACCTGATCGTCGAAGGGAACCACACCATGGAGGGAGGCCGGCTGGCTTGTGGGCAATTGTTGGCTCAAGCCAAGAAGCCGACCGCAATTCTATGTTCAAATGACATGACCGCGATCGGAGTGATGAGGAAATGCTATGAGGATGGCATATCGATTCCGCACGATCTCTCGGTGGTTGGATTTGATGACATCCGCCTGGCGCAATTCATGCTCCCGGCCCTCACGACCGTGCAAATGTCTCAAGCAGAGTTAGCGCGGCTGGCCTTCGATGCGCTGCTCGCTGAAGTGGAACGTGAAGAACCGCTTTCTGAAGGGTCCGAATATGTGCTGAAGACGGCGCTGATCACGCGTGAATCAACGAGCATCTGTGGAGTACGCTAGAAAACGCTGTCCACATTGACAGACATCGGTTGCACTCACGCCGACCACTGAATCACGGTGTACGAGCGTGCGGGTACTTCAAACCTGGTTCGGCCGGCCACCGTGGACGGTTTGCCAAAATCCTGTGGCACCACCTTCCGCGGGGATTCGAAGGTGTTGAATGCCTTCAGATCAGTTCCGGTCAGGACCGCGGAGACCAGCACTTGTCCTGGCGCCTTGTCCTGCCAATTGATTTCGACGACGTGCGGCTTCGAAAGGTCACGATTTAGAACAAAAATCCCGACCTTTCCATCCTGAGGATTAGTGGTCGCGGCGACGTCCACGTAGGGAACCTGACCCATTCGCACAACTTCATACGTCGGCGACTCCACCAAGGCCATGAGCACAGAACCGCGAGCATACTGAAGCGCCCAGTTATAAGGATAGTAGATGGTCTGCTGGAGCAAACCGGTCGCATTGGTCGATATTGGCGCAATAACGTTGATTAACTGAGCCAGGCACGCCAGCTTAACGCGATTCGCGTTGCGCAGCAGAGAATTGAGCAGGCCACCAACAAGCAAAGCGTCCTCCAGGTTGTAGACCTCCTCAAGCAAGTGAGGCGCTTCCTGGTGATGTCCGTTCGCGTGATCGCCGTTCCGGGCTCGATACCACACGTTCCATTCGTCAAAAGACAACCACAACTGTTTCGGCGAACGCTTATGTCCACGCACGAGATCACAAACCGCGAGGGTCTCCGCGATTTGCTGTTCCATACTGAGGTTCATCGCGAGGAATTTTGAACTATCGCCGCCGGTGTCCGCTGGAGCGTTAGTGAAATAGCGATGTAGGGAAAGACCGTCGACGTAGTCGTAGCATTGCTCCAAAACCTCGCGGTCCCACTCAAGATAGGTGGGCATGAAAGGCCCGCTTGATCCGCAAGCAATTAATTGAAGAGCAGGATCAACGTAGCGCATCTGCCGGGCGGCGTCCTGAGCCTTCATGCCATACTCAGTCGCGGTCATGTGGCCTATCTGCCAAGGGCCGTCCATCTCGTTACCCAGACACCAGCGCTTCACCTTATAAGGTTCCGCGACGCCGTGCTTGCGGCGGAGATCGCTCCACTTTGTTCCCTGATCCAGGTTGCAATATTCGACCAGAGCAGCTGCCTCTTCAGGAGTTCCCGTCCCAAGATTGAGGCCCATCAAGGGCTCAGTGCCGACAGCCTTACACCACGCCATGAATTCATTGGTGCCGAACTGATTGGTGTTGATGGCATTCCAGGCCTTGTCAAGCACGCGAGGACGGCTTTCCTTGGGACCCACGCCGTCGAGCCAATTGTAGCCCGAAACGAAATTGCCACCGGGATAACGAACGATGGGGACTCCCATCTGCCGGATTTCACTGATGACGTCTTTGCGAAACCCATTGGCTTCGGATAGCTTCGAACCTGGATCGTAAACGCCCTCGTAGATCGCACGACCCAGGTGCTCGAGAAATGAGCCAAAAAGATTACGGTCGAGCGGAGCAACGACGCGACGGGAGTCCAGGTAAACACGGACTATATCGTCGGTGTTCGGAGGCGAGGTTTGAGCGCTCCGGAAAGCGCTGCCAAACAAAGAACTCACACCCCACGCCACTCCTGCTTTCGCAGTCTGATGCAAGAAAATACGTCTATCAGCGGAAAACATATCTGTATTCTCCTCGCAGGTGAAGCTATGGCCCGTTCTGCACGGTCTCCCGGTAAGCGTTTACCACGGGTCCGCGACCATGGCAAGCTGCATATCGCGATCATCCTGTGTCTCCCCATCAAGGGGTTGGCTCTAACCCATCGTGTAGTAGTGCTGCGCCATCCCGGTGAGGCCGGTTTTTTCCGTCACATCCGTGAATGTGCCCTCGGTGTTTTGATGATAAAGACGGTTCCAAAACCTGGGATCGGACTTGTCCGGGAGCTTGCCATCCGGCATCGGATCGTCGATCCTCGCTCCGTTGGTGAAGAAGATATCCAGCCGCCCGTCGTTGTCATAGTCGAGGAGGGCTACGCCTCCCTCCCATGGTTTCCAGCAGGTACTTGTTGGAAGTTGCGGAGTTTTCGTGCTTGAAATTGACCCTCGCGGACCGGGTGATATCGGTGAACTGCACCTCTGGACCGGCTGCGGCAGCGACCACGCCGACGAAAAGTCCAAATGACACCGCCCAGTGACGCGCATGTGAACATCTCCGGATAGCTGGACTATCGAATCTCCGCCTGGCTAGAATTCCTTTGTTTTCATGCCATCAAAAAGTTGATGGGTGGGCGAGTCCGGCCTGAAGTATGCCGGTGCTAAATCATAGTCAGGCCGCCCCAGGCCTCGCATAATAGCGCATGATCGGGATAGCGCCGAAGCAAATCGTCCCAGAGGCACATCGCCCCATTACCATGACCCCAATCCTGCAGCTACCCGGGCCGCGGTTGATCAATGGCGGGTACCTTCCTTAAGCCCTCTGGAAATCCCTTACGATGGACCTCGCTTGCCCGCAAAAATTTCTTTGCGTTCAAAAAATCTTCTTGACACGAGCTTTCAGGAGGAGTAAGAGTGCCCCAACGCTTTCTGGGAAAACGTTTACCGGCAAGCGTTTAGCGTGAACCTGAATCCTTGCGTGAAGAACGATCGAAATGGAGCTGGACAGAGCGAATGGAAAGTTCTGAGGACTGGCCCTAGTTTCCAGGGTCGGAACAACTTCCGAAGCCAACGTTTGCAACCGTTCCTGGCAAATCCATTATTGAGGTTGCACGACGGATTGAGGTTGCGCGCTGAAGTTTGGGGAGGCGTAAAGATGAAACGGCCATCAACTGTCGTCCCGTTTCTGTTGTCTGTTTTGGTCGCGTTCAGCGGGCACAGCGTGTACGCTCAGTTAGCTGACCGGGCTGAAATTACAGGCATCGTCACCGATACGAGCGGAGCCGCAGTTCCCGATGCCAAAGTGTCGATCATCAACCAGGATACTGGCGCGAAAATTGTGGTGGGCACGAACAGTGCCGGCAACTACAGCACGCCGCCACTGCCTATAGGTACGTACACCATCGAGGTGGAAAAAGAGGGCTTTAAACATGCCACCCACCCGGGCATCGTGCTGAGCGGCGCGCAGAGTTTCCGCCAGGATGTGAAGCTCGAAGTGGGTGCGGTGACCCAGTTCGTCGAGGTCGAGGGCGGCTTAGAGCAGATTAACACCGAGAATGCGACGGTGTCTCACACGATCGGTTCCACCTACTATCGCGATCTCCCCGCCGTGATGGGAGCTGACATCCGGCTGGCCGAATCCCTGCTGCAATTGCAGCCTGGCTTTGTGCCCATGCAGCCGAACGGTGACGCGATCTTCCGCGGCAGCCAATTTACCTCCCGAATCAACGGCGGCCAGACCATGGCCACAGAAAATTGGTTTGACGGCGCGGCCTTCGGTTATGCGGAAGGTCATCAGGGGACGCAGGAGAGTTCGGTACCCTACCCCTCGGTGCAAGAAATGACGGTCGTCGAGAATACCTTTTCAGCGCAGTATGGGCACACCAGCGGTGGTTTTATCACCTATGCCACGAAATCTGGCACCGATAAACTGCACGGCAACGTATACAATTTCCTGACCACTGACAAACTGGACGCGGCGAATTTCTTCTTGCGCAAGCGCCTTCCCCTTACTCAGGATAACTGGGGGGCTGCCGTGGGCGGGCCGGTTCCCAAGATTACCTGGGGGGGCAAAACGTTTTGGTTCGTCAACGTGGACGGTCTCGATTACCACAGCACGGTCAACACCGGCTTCGTCAACACTCTTCCGACTATGGCCCAGAGGCAAGGCGACTTCAGCGGGACTGGGCTTCTGGACACGACGAGTGTCGTAGGTCACGATGCGCTGGGCCGCCCCATTTACCAGGGCGAAATCTTTAATCCTGCCACTACGCGGCTGGTCAACGGCGTACCTGTTCGCGATGGCTATGGATTTGACCCCACCACCGGGCTCCCCATTGCAGGTCAGGCTAACGTCATCCCGGCCAACGACCCGCTACGGAGCTCGTTGGCGGCCTTTACGATTCCCAACATCCCGGCGCTCGACCGTGACACGCTGAGGGCCAACGGCTTTGGCGGGAACTCGGACGACAATAACAAGATCGACGTCAGAACTTGGCTGTTCCGTATCGATCATACGTTCAACAACAAATTCTCGATCAGCAATACCTACTACCAGAACAATCGGCCTCGGACGGCTCACTGTGGCGGGCCGGAGGGCTGCACCACAGTGCATAACGGACAGACGGATTCTGCGGCGAACGACACGTACATCGGCCAAGGATTCTTCCAGCGCATCACCAACCATTTCGAACACCTGCAGATGAACTGGGTGATCAAGCCGAACCTCTTCAATCACACTACGCTGGCCTACGACCGCTGGCACATGCAAGGCAACCAGTTATCCGGAGGAGTGGGTTGGAATCAGAAGCTCGGACTCGGCTTGCCCAATCAGCCCGTATTCAACGGCGCCGGCTTTCCTCAACTTTATTTCAATGGCACGATTGGATACACCCACTACGGCACGCCTTGGGCGAGCGGCGGGAGCGACATCAACAATCGCTATCAATTTCTCGACGACATCACTTGGATTACCGGTAAGCATACGATCAAGGCCGGAGTGGAATTCCGCTATATGACCTTCCCGCAAACCGGCTGGGCCGTGAACACCGGCGGCAACTTTAATTTCAACCAGGCCGAAACTGCTGGCTATGATGTGTCGGGCGCACAGTGTGCAGGAGGTTGCATTTTGAACAGTTCGACCGGGAACGAGTTCGCTTCCTTCATATTGGGCCAGGTGGACAGCGCCAATTTCTCCGCACCGTTCAGCTATATGCCCAAGATGAAGTATGGCTCTCCCTGGATCAACGACGACTTCAAGTTGACGCCCAAGCTCACCCTGACCTTCGGTCTCCGATTCGACTGGCAATCAGGGCTGTCGGAGCAGCATGGAAAGTTTTCCACATTCGATCCTACCGCCGCTAACCCTGTCGGCCATCTTGGCGCGACGGTATTTGGCAGCAGCAAGGCCATTGGGAACAGCAGTTGGAATGTCGGTCCACGCTTCGGCTTTGCCTACCAGATCAAGAACAAAACCGTCATCCGCGGGGGCTACGGGATGTACTATGCCGGCGCGCAGGCGGACTCGTGGGATCCCTACCCTGTGGACGGTTACCAAACCAACCCGACGGCGCCGAATATCACCAACGGGCGATTCCCGGCGTTCTATTTCAACGGGACCCAACCTTGTCCGACTCAGGTGACAACGCAAAACGTTTCCTGCGGATGGCCGACAGGCTCTATCGTCCTCCCGCCTCAACTGCGGGCCGACGTGGCGAATCGCGGAAACCCCGTAGGTGTGGATCCCAAGACTTACACCATGCCCCGGTATCAGAACTGGTCGATCTCGTTCCAACGCCAACTGACCGAAAACATGGCGATCGATATCGCTTATGTAGGTAACCACGGGACGCGGCTGATTGATGGCCGCAGCGCCGCCGGAGTATACGACAACATGAACCCCGGCAGCGTGCTCGCTTTGGGAGCGGGCGTTCTCGGGGCGGGCTTCACCGACGGTGTGCCTGACGCGACAGCGGCGGCGGCTGGATTTACGACTCCCCCTTATCCGGGGTTTTCGGGAACAGTGGCCCAGTCCTTGCGATCGTGGCCGCAGTACCAGCAGATTAACTGGCGCTATTTCCCTTTGGGCAATAGCCACTACAACGCACTCCAGGCTTCCTTTGACCGGCGCATGAGCCACGGCCTGCAGCTCCGTGTTGCTTACACCTATTCCAGGCTGATGAACAACGGCTCGGAAACCGGGTTAGGTGCCGGTGGCCCTCCGGTGCAGAATCCGAGCGATATGCGCAATCTTTATAGCGTCAGCTCCGACGACGTGCCAAACATATTCACGTTCGGCTGGGTTTACCAGTTGCCCTTCGGCAAAGGCAAGCCGCTCGGAAGGAACGCGTCGGGGGTTTTGGATAAGGTCATCGACAATTGGCAAATCTCGGCGACGCAGACTTACCAATCTGGGAGGCCGCTGTCCATCACGACTGCGAACAATCTTGGCGGGTACCTCTTCAACTATGCAAAGTTTCCCAATAAAGTCGGGAACGGACTGACGGGAACGTTTAAGGATCCGGCCACCGATAGCTATCTCAACCAGGCAGGATGGACCGACCCTGGCGCGCTTGCTTTTGGTAACGCTCTCCGCCAGGATGAGAACGTTCGCGGTTTTCGGTACTTCAACGAGGACTTCTCTATCTTCAAGGACACTCACTTCGGCGAGGGCCGATACGTGCGGTTCCAAGCCGATGCAGGCAATGTTCTCAACCGTGTTTTCTTCTGCCCCGTGGATCAGTTCTGGTTGCCCAATAACGGCAACTCCAACTTTGGCCACACCGGCAGCCAGTGCAATATACCGAGGCGAGTCCAGCTCGGGCTGCAGATTTTCTTCTAGGTAGGCCACACGCCTGGCTGACCGACGTGGTGGGTGGCCCGTAAAGAGCTGGCCGTCCAAGGGTGAGTCTCGCACTGTGAAAGAACAACGCTGTCGGCCAACCGGAAGTGTCCGGGCGGCGGAGGCAGCTATCTATCGCTTGCCAAATTTCTCGCCTCGAATTATGCCCTGGCCTTCTTGGACCACGAGCAGTTGATTGGCGCTGACGTTCTTGAACGATTCCAACAGACCCAAAGGCCATCGGACCTCGACCAAGTCCGCCTGGCTCGCCCGGCTGAG
>Ga0209158_1000782_pt1 | contig 22424 bp, 25 predicted proteins | sample GraSoiAngelo_140_FD_185897 | JGI IMG/M metagenome (GOLD analysis project Ga0209158, IMG submission 185897) | Grasslands soil microbial communities from the Angelo Coastal Reserve, California, USA - 14_0929_12_30cm (SPAdes) (version 2) | ecosystem: Environmental > Terrestrial > Soil > Grasslands ...
GTGAAGGGGGGCGCGGCGGGCGGCGGCTACGCGCAGGTCGTCCCCATGGAAGACATCAATCTCCACTTCACCGGCGACTTCCACGCGATCGCGAGCGCGCACAACCTCCTGTCGGCGATGCTCGACGCGCACTTGCACCACGGCAATGTGCTGGGGCTCGACACCCGCCGCATCACGTGGCCCCGCACCATCGATATGAACGACCGCGCGCTCCGCAGCATCATCGTCGGTCTGGGCGGGCTCAACGCCGGCCCCACGCGGGAAGAGCGCTTCGTCATCATCCCGGGCTCCGAGATCATGGCGATCATGGCGCTCGCGAGCGGCATCGAGGACCTGGAACGCCGGCTGGCGCGGATCATCGTCGGGCTCACCCCCGGGAAGACCGCGGTCCGCGCGAGCGATCTGAAGGCGCAGGGCGCGATGACCCTGCTCCTGAAGGACGCCATCAACCCCAACCTCGTGCAGACACTCGAGGGCGGCCCCGCGTTCATCCATTGCGGGCCCTTCGGCAACATCGCCCACGGCTGCAACTCCGTCGTGGCGACGCGGCTCGCGCTGGCGGTGTGCGACATCGTGCTGACCGAAGCGGGATTCGGCGCCGACCTGGGCGCCGAGAAGTTCTTCGACATCAAATGCCGCATGGCGGGATTGCATCCCGAAGCCGCCGTCGTGGTGGCGACGGTGCGGGCGTTGAAGATGCACGGCGGCGTGCCGAAGGACCGCCTTGGCGCGGCTGACCCGGTTGCGGTGCAGCGGGGTGCCGCCAACCTCCGCCGCCACATTCGCAACGTGAAGCAGTTCGGTGTGCCCGTCCTCATCGCCCTCAACCGGTTCCTGTCCGACGGTGAGGCGGAGCTCGCCGCCGTGCGGGAGGCATGCGCCGCGGAGGGCGTGGGCGTGGAACTGTGCGAGGTGTGGGAAAAGGGTGGGGAAGGCGGGATCGCCGTTGCCGAAGCGGTGCTGCACCTGCTCGCCGCCAAAGGCGCGAAGTTCCAGCCGCTGTACGACGAGCGGCGCCCCATTCGCGAAAAGATCGAGACGATCGCCAAGCAGATCTACGGTGCCGCCGGCGTCGCCTTCGCGCCTGCCGCCGAGCGCGCGCTGGAGCAGCTCCCCGCGCTCGGCTTGGGCGAAACCCCGGTGTGCATGGCGAAGACGCAGTACTCGTTCTCGGACGATCCGGCGAAGCTCGGCGCGCCCACCGGCTTCACCCTGCAGGTGCGCGACATTCTTCCCGCCGCGGGCGCCGGATTCGTAGTCGCCCTCGCCGGCGACATCATGACGATGCCGGGCCTCTCCAAGTCGCCCGCCGCGGAGCGGATCCGCGTGCACCCGGACGGCACCATCGAGGGATTGTTCTGATGAAACCGAAAGGACTGGGTATCGTGGTCACCGACGCCGCGCCGAAGGCGATCGGCCCCTACAGCCAGGCGGTTGTCGTGGACGGGACGGTCTACACGGCGGGGCAGATCGCCCTCGACCCCCAGACCGGCGACGTGGTGGGGCGGACGGCCGCCGAGCAGACCGATCGGGTGTTGAAAAACCTCGCGGCGGTGCTCGAAGCCGCGGGCTCAGAGCTTGGCATGGTCGTCAAGACGACCGTCTATCTCGCCGACATGGCCGACTTTCCGGCGATGAACCAGGTGTACGCCAAGTATTTCGGCAACCACAAGCCGGCGCGCTCCACCGTGCAGGCCGCCGGACTGCCGAAGGGAGTACGGGTCGAGATCGACGCGATCGCACGCGCAGGGTAACCCGGGGGCGGCTCGGGCCTGGTGGTCCGACTGGTCTTCAAAACCAGCTGGGGCTCGTTTGAGCCTCGGTAGGTTCGATTCCTACACGCTCCCGCCATCCGGCTCGTTACTCTAGCATTGTGCAGCGATGAACGCATATTGCGGCACGTTACCAGAGGCACCTTTTGAGCATCGCGCCGCCGCCGCAGGGCGTGGTTTTTGCCGCATTACACCCACGCTGATCTCTGCACGGGCAAACCGCCGGTGACGGCGGGGCGCAAAGCCACGGGGTCTCGGGCGCAGCAGCCGAGACAGCCCAGCTGCCAGGGTCGCGAGACGGCCCCCCGCCCTCCATGGGCGCGTGGGGCTGTGTTGCAGGAAGGGTGAGCCTCATATGCAACGGCTGTACCCTCAACGAGCTGATCATCGTCATCCTCATCCTCGCGATGGTGACGACGGACTCGATTCCCTCTTGCCCGCGTTGCCTGCCGCCGTCCCCCCCGCGACATTGGTAGGGACGCCGGTGTTCCTGCTACGCCGTTCGATACGAGTGCGAAGTAGAAACACTTCGACACGGAGGGTTTGACATGAACCGCAAGGGTTTTACGCTCATTGAGTTGTTGATCGTGGTCGTGATCATCGGCATTTTGGCGGCGATCGCGATCCCGAAGTTCGCCAATACGAAAGAAAAGGCGTACCTCGCCTCGATGAAGTCCGACCTGCGCAACCTGGTGACGGCGGAAGAGGCGTACTTCGCCGACTCCGTCAAGTATTCGGCTACGATCGGCGCTGGTGGCGTGATATTCACCCAGTCGACGGGCAATACCCTGCCGACCGTCACCCTGTCGGCCGACGGTTGGACGGCGAACATCAAGAACGCCAACACGACGAAGACCTGCTCGATCTACATCGGGTCGACGGCGCTGGCGCCGGCCAACAAGGAAGGCGAGCCGAAGTGTCAGTAAGGTAGGGTCAGACGCTGTGGCGGTGAAAACACGAGCGGCGGGGACGGGGACGTCCCTGCCGCTCGTGTTTTCACCCCAGGACTTCCCGCACTTTCCGTAGCAGCGCCTCGGCGCTGAACGGCTTCTGCAGAAACGCGAGTCCTCGCTCGAGCATTTGGTGCCGTCCGATGGCGGCGTCCGGATACCCCGACATGAACAGCACCTGCGTACCGGGACGGCGCGCGGTGAACTGCGCCGCCAACGCCCGACCGCCCAATCCCGGCATCGACATGAACAGCACCTGCGTACCGGGACGGCGCGCGGTGAACTGCGCCGCCAACGCCCGACCGCCCAATCCCGGCATCACGATGTCGGTCAGGAGGAGATCGACGGCTTGAGTCGTATCGGTCAGCGCGAGCGCGTCCTCCGGGCCTCGGGCTTCGAGCACGGCATACCCGTGGCGCGCCAGCACCTGCCGAGCCACGGCCCGGACGGCGTCCTCGTCCTCAACGAGGAGCACCGTCTCCGTGCCGCGGAGCGACGCGATCGGTGGCTGCGCCGGCAGTGCCGCCGCGCGCGCCACGTCCGTGCGCGGCAGGTAGATCTTGATGCTCGTCCCCAGACCGAGCTCGCTGTACACCCAGACGAAGCCGCCGCTCCGCTTCACGATGCCGTATACCGTCGCCAACCCGAGGCCGGTCCGGGTATTCGCGTCTTTGGTCGTGAAGTACGGCTCGAACAGGTGCGCCTTCGTCTCAGGCGTCATCCCGGTGCCGGTATCGCTCACGGCGAGCAGCACGTACTCGCCGGGCGGCATCGGGCGCTGGTCTGCCATGTAGCTCTGGTCGAGCTCGACGTTTTGCGTTTCGATGGTGATCCGGCCACCCCCCGGCATCGCGTCGCGCGCGTTCAGCACCAGGTTGAGCAATACCTGCTCGAGCTCGCGTGGATCCGCCTGGACGCTGGCGGAGCGCGGCTCGAGCGCGCTCGCTACCGCGATCCGTTCGCCGGCCAGGCGGGCCAGCTCCCGCTCGTGCGCGCGCACCAGCGCGTTCACGTCCAGCGAGCGCGCGTCCGTCTCGGGCTGACCGCTCAAGGTGAAGAGCTGGCGGGTCAACACCGTGGCGCGGGTCACGGCGGCGCGGATCGCCTCGACTTCGCGGCGGCGGGGATCGTCAGCGGGCAGATCGCTCAGCAACAGGTCGCTGTTCCCGGCGATCGCCGTCAACACGTTGTTGAAGTCGTGCGCCACGCCGCGCGCGAACCGTGCCAGCGCCTCCATCTTATTCGCCTGGCGCAGTTGCGTTTCGGTGACCGGCGCCTGTTCGGAAGGCATGCTCAAGGCTAACAAAGAGAGTGCCGCCGCGGCACGGGCGACACTCCGGCCAAGCCTGACCGGGCCCGCCCGGTCGAATTACCCCGGCCGGTGTGCCCTGAGTCACTTTCCGGCGGGCTCGGCGGCGATACCTTGGGGGCCGCGTTTCGACCGAATTCCGATTTCGAGAGCGGGGGGGGGGAAGATGAAAGGGATGCAGTGGGGTCGTCTCCAGGTGGACGTAAACTGCCAGCTGCGCCGCGGTGCCTGGTATCGCGTGAAACAAGTGGCCTCCCTCAAGGCCGTGCTCGACGTCAACCGTCAGTTGCTCGCCGTGCCGCACTATCTCATCGAAGTCATTTCCGCACCCCCCCGACGCTGGAGCGTGGTGCCGCGCCCGCAAAACGCCCGTGTGCTCCCGCGCGATTGGGGCGCGGCGTATGCCGTGTGCCCGAGCTGCCGCGAGCGCGCCGCGCTGCGCGGGCGGCCCCGGACCATGGAGTGCCGGCGCTGTCGCGGGCAATTCGAGATCGCCTGGGACGAGGCGTATCTCGCGGACTGACCCCGAGGGCTATCTTGCAGCCCTCTGATTCACGCTCATATCATCCTCAATCCCGCCGCGGGTCGCGGCGCCGGCGCCCGGAGGCTCGACGCCGTGGCGCGCGAGTTCCAGCGCCAAGGTTGGGCGGTGGACGTAGCGCGCACCCAGGGCCCCGGTCACGGGACCGAGCTCGCGGCACAAGCGGCGCGCGACGGCGCCACCTGTGTCGTGGCCATGGGTGGAGATGGCACCGTGCACGAGGTGGCGAACGGGCTCCTCCGGAACCATGCCGCCGTCTCGCTCGGCGTGGTGCCGGTGGGCAGCGGTAACGACTTCGCCAAGCTCGTGGGCCTGTATGGCCACGACGCGGTGCGCGCGGTGCAGCGGCTGGTGACGGCCCAGTCGCGACGGTTCGACGTGGGGCAGGTGCTGGGCGAGTGGTTCGTCAACAGCATGGGGCTGGGCTTCGGGCCGGAGGTCGTCCGCGTCCGCAACGCCATGCCGGGGCTCAAGGGCTTCCTCTCGTACCTCGTCCCCGTGTACCGTGCGTTCGCTGGATTCCGGCCGCCGCGGCTGGAGCTGCGCTCGACTGAGTACGCGGAGATCGGGTACATGATGATGGTGGAGGTGTGCAATGGCACCACGGCCGGAGGCAGTTATCGCGTCGCTCCCCATGCCGATCCGTCGGACGGCGAGCTCGATGTGTGTCTGGTCCGTCGGGTGTCCCTCCCGCGGTTCCTCATCGCCGTGCCTCGCGTGATGCGCGGCACCCACGCTCGCATGCGCGAGGTGGTCATGTTCCAGACCCGCGAGCTGACGATCCGCTGCCCGGACCAGCCGCTCCTCCTGCATGTGGACGGCGAGCTGCGCGAGCCGGGGGTGAGCCACTGCACCGTGCGGGTGGCGGCGCGGCGGCTGAGTGTGCTGGTGGCGCGATGACGCCGACGGTTAGGTGGTTAGGCGGATGGACGGGTAGTGTGGCTGGACTCGCGACGGCTCTTCTGACCGTCTATCCGTCTGACCGTCTATCCGCCCAAGTTCCCGACACCGCTCGGGCGCCGGTCGTCACCACCGGTGCGACCGTCGTCGGTCCCGACACAGCCCACCGCATCAGACCCATGACCGCCTTCTGGCACTCGCTCCTGCTCCCCGGGTGGGGGCAAGCCGACACCGGTCGGCCGGTGAGCGGCGCGCTGTTCGTCGTCTGGGAGGGCGTCACCGCGATGATGACGCTCAAGGCCCAGCAGGAGACCCATTACCTCAAAGCTTCGGGCTCGGACAACCTCGGGGCGAAGCGCCAGGAAGTACAGGACTGGCTCGTGCTGTGGATCTTCAACCATCTGTTTTCGGGCGCCGAAGCCTTCGTCTCGGCGCACCTGCAGGATTTCCCGCGGGAGCTCGAGGTCCGGGCCATCCCCCACGGCGTCGGCATCAGTTTCCCGGTGCCTTAATCGGTGAACCCGGCGCCGCTCGGCGTATTCGACTCCGGCATCGGAGGGCTCACCGTGGCGCGCGCCCTGTTCGAGCGCCTCCCACGGGAATCGGTGATCTATTTCGGCGACACCGCGCGCGTCCCGTACGGCCCGAAGTCCCCGGACACCGTGCGCCGCTACGCCGGGGAGATCCTCGCCTACCTGCTGCAGCGCGGCGTGAAGGCCCTGGTCGTCGCGTGCAACACGATCACTGCGCAGGCGCTCGCCTACTTGCAGGAGCGCTCGCCGGTGCCGCTCGTGGGCGTCATCGAGCCCGGCGCGCGGGCGGCGGTGCAGGCGACCAAGACAGGGAAGATCGGCGTCATCGGGACCGCGGGCACGATCGCGAGTGGTGCCTACGAGCGCGCCATCCGGGCGATCCGACCGGATGCGAGCGTGCACGCCCGCGCCTGCCCGTTGCTCGTGCCGCTCGTGGAGGAGGGTTGGTTCGATCACCCCGCGACCGAGCTCATCGCCCGCGAGTATCTGGAGCCGCTGCAACGTGCCGGCGTCGAATCGCTGGTGCTCGGCTGCACGCACTACCCGCTCCTGAAGCCGCTGCTCGCGCGGGTGATGGGCCCGGGCGTGACACTCGTGGACTCCGCGGAGGAGACCGCGAAGGTCGTGGCTCGGGAGCTCGAGGCCGGGGGGCTGCTCGCGGGCGATGGACATCACGAGCACGTCTTCGTGGTGTCGGACGATGAGCCCCACTTTCGAAGAGTCGGCGCGCGGTTCCTCGGCGAGCAGCTGAAGCGGGTGGAAGTCGTCCCGTTGGGGTGACGTCGGTGCGTGACGCCTTTGCGTGACGTCTTAGTGAAACGTCTTCAGCTCAATGCCGTCGCGGGTCACTACCGCGTAGCGGTATCCATCCAGAAACGCCCCGGGATTGAGATACCTCCGCCCGTTGCCGAGCTCAGCCAGCGCCGGACGGTGGGTGTGCGCGAGGATGACGAGGTCGAGGTCGGGGCGGCGGCGGAGCAGGTCCTCCGCGTATTGCGCCTGCGCCCGCGCGGCGCGATCCAGCACCGCCGGATCGCGGGTGCTGTCGGCGAGCCTGCCGGACAGCTGGTGCGCGATCCAGAAGCCCAGGTCGGGGTGCAGCGCGCGGAACAGGCGCACCGTGATGGGATGGCGCGTGATCTGATGCATCAGCTTCGCGCTCCAGTGCTGCTCGGTCAGCCCGTCGCCGTGGGCCACGAATGCGCGCCGGCCTGCCACCTCGATCTCCGCTGCGCCGCCGTGGAAGCCGATCCCCAGGTCCCGGGTGAGAAAATCGCCGCCCCAACGATCGTGATTGCCGCCGACCAGCGTGATCGCGACGCCCTTGGCGCGCAGCGTCTGCAGCTTCGCCACGGTGCCGAAGTGGCGTCGCGGGATCACCGCCCTGTACTCGAACCAGAAATCGAACAGGTCACCGTTGATGAGAAGGGCCTCGCCCAGGTCGGGGACGGCCTCGAGGAAGCGGTGGAACGCAGACTCGATCGCGGGTGGGACCTGTCCCAGATGGGCGTCGGCGACGACGAGCACGCGGGAGGGCACGGCCCCCAAGCTAGGAGCGGCCCCGGAGCGCCGCAAGCGGCGATGCGGTATTTTGCGCGACGTGATCAGCACGATTACGCTGCGCGTCAATTACTCGGAAACCGATCAGATGGGCGTGGTTTATCACGCCAACTACCTCATCTGGTTCGACCGCGCCCGCACCGAACTGATGCGCGAGACCGGCGTCACGTACCGGGAGCTGGAGCAGCTGGGCGTCTACCTCGCGGTCTCGGAAGTGAAGGTTCGCTACCGGGCCGCGGCGCGATATGACGACCTGGTACGGGTGCGCTGTTGGGTGCGCGACCTCGCGTCGCGGCGCGTGATCTTCGGCTACGCCGTGGAGCGCGCCGCCACGGCGGAGCTCCTCGCCACGGGTGAGACAGCGCTCGTGTCGCTCACGCACCAGCACACGCTCACGCGGATTCCCGACTATGTCGTCGAGCTGCTCAAGCCGGTGCCGGATCCGGTCCGCGTGTAGCGCCGGCCTGCTGCTCGTGCTGGCGGTCGCTGCGCCGTGGCGGCGCGGCGCGGCGCAGCAGCAGGATGAGGCGCTGGTGGGCCAGCTCGCCCGCCTGCTCGCGGTCGCCGACGCCCGCGCGTTCGACGCGCCGCTGTTCCGGGAGGCGTTGCATCATCCCGACGCCGTGGTGCGCCGCCAGGTGGCCCTCGCAATCGGCCGGATCGGCGACCCGGCGGGGACCGACCTGCTGGTCGAGGCACTCGCGGACTCCGATCAGGCCGTCCGCGCCGCGGCGGCCTTCGGGCTGGGGCTGCTCAAAGACATGCGGGCAGTCGCGCCGCTCCTGGCGCAGGTGCGCGCAGTGCCGGCGGCGCAGCAGGGCCCGGCGCAGGCGGAAGCGGTCACCGCGATCGCCAAGATCGGCGGCGATGAGGGTGCCGGCGCGCTGCGCGACATCCTGGGCAACGGCTTCACGCCGGGCGTGCCGACGTCGCTCGCCCAGAGCACGGCGTTGCTCGAGGCGTGGCGCCTCGGCACCCGGGCGCCCGTGCCGTCGCTCGTCGGATTCGCCGAGGACCCGGACCCGACCGCGCGCTGGCACGCCCTGTACGCCCTCGCCCGCCTGCGCGTCGCCCGAAGCGTTCAGGCGCTCCTGCGGGCGCTCGACGACAGCACACCCGCGGTGCGCGCCGTCGCCGCTCGCGGCGTGAGTCGCACGCTCGTCGACAGCGCCCGGCTCGACCCGCAGGTCGTCGTCGGCCGCCTGCGGCCCCTCCTCGGCGACCGCGATCCGCAGGTGCGGATCAACGCCCTGCGGGCGCTCGCCACTTTTCACGACAGCGCGTTCGCCCGGCTCGCCGTTCCCCTCGCCGGCGACGCGGACGTGAACGTCGCGGTCCAGGCGGAGACGACGCTCGGCGTCCTGGGTGGGCGCGCCGCGGTCGAGGCGCTCGGCGTCCGGTTGAGCAGTGCGGTGTTCGCGCTGCGGCGGCAGGCGCTGATCGCGCTCGCGCAGGCCGACAGCGCGGCGGGCGCGACGGCCGCTGCGGCGCTCACGGGCGACGCCGACTGGCGCTGGCGCAGCATGGCTGCGGAGGTGTTCGGGGCTGCGCGCGACCGCCCCCGGCTCGAAGCCCTGCTCGGCGATGCCGACGGCCGCGTCGTGGCGCAGGCTCTGCAGACGCTCGCCCGCGTCGTGCCCGAGGCCGACACCACGCTTGGCCCGCGGGCGCGGGATCTGCTCGCGCACCCCGATCCCGCCGTGCGGAGCGTCGCGGCCGATCTCCTGGCGCGGCACCCGGTCACGGCCGACGTGGACCGTCTGATCCAGGCCTACACCCGGGCTGCGGGCGATCCCTTCGATGACGCGCGCCTCTCGGCCGTCGCCGCGCTCGGAGCGATCGCGCGCGCGAGCGCCGAGGGGCGCCTCGCCGTCGCCGGTCGGTTTCTCGCGACCGTGCCGCGCGCCGACGACTACTTGGTGCGCCGGCTGGCGGCCGAGCGGCTCCCCGACGCCGCCGAGCGGTGGGGGCCCGCGGTGCCCATCGCCACCGATCGCGGCCCGGAGGCGTACCGCGATGCCGTGCGCCGTTATCTCCTGGTGGCGCTGCGCGGCCAGCCGCCGCGGGTGACGATCGAAACCGACCGGGGCACGATGGTCGTCGAGCTCTACGCGACCGAGGCCCCGCTGACGGTCGCCGCCTTTCTCTCCCTGGTCGAGCGACGCTACTTTGACGGATCCCGCTGGCACCGGGTGGTGCCCAACTTCGTCGTACAGGACGGCGATCCGCGGGGCGATGGGTGGGGAGGGCCGGGCTTCGTGCTCCGGGACGAGGTGAATCCCGTGCGGTACGACGTGGGTACCATGGGTATGGCGCTCTCCGGGCCCGATACGGGCGGCAGTCAGTTCTTCATCACCCTTTCGCCGCAGCCGCACTTGGACGGCGGCTACACCGTGTTCGGTCGGGTGGTGACCGGGTTCAACGTGCTGGGCGCCATCGCTCAGGGCGACCGCATCCGGAGCATTCATCGGTGAGGGCGGGCGGTGACGCGCGGATCCGGGTTCGCACGCTGACGCGTGCGCTCGGCAGAGCACTACCCTTAAGGGTAGCGTCGTGCCGAGCACAGGCTTTAGCCTGCGGATCGGCGCTACTGTTGGTGTCGTTGCTGCTCGGCTTCCGCTCGGCGGCCGCACAATTCGGCTACTTCGGGCAGAACAAGATCCAGTACCGCGGCTTCGACTGGCACGTGCTGCGCGGCGAGCACGTCGACCTCTACTACTACCCGGAGGAACAGGAGCTCGCGCGCGTCGCCCTCACCTACGCGGAAGAGAGCTACGGCGTGCTGGAGCGGCGCTTCACCCATCACCCGCACCGCCGCATCCCGCTCATCATTTACGCTTCGCACTCCGACTTCGAGCAGACCAACGTGTTGCCCTTCGTGCCGCCGGAGGGGTTGCTCGGCGTCACCGAGTTCCTGAAGCAACGGGTGGCCCTGCCGTTCACGGGCAGCTATTTCGATTTCCGCCACACGCTGCGTCACGAGCTGGTGCACGTGTTCCAGCTGAGCCTCACGAACCAGGCGTTCGCGCGCTATCCGCGGGTGCGTCACGTGGACCCGCCGCTGTGGTGGACCGAGGGGCTCGCGGAGTATTTCTCCGCCGGTGAGGATTCCCGCGATGAGATGATCCTGCGCGATCTGACGGTGTCGGGACGGCTGCCGGCGCTCGGCGAGCTGGCGTACGCGGGAGGCGGGCTCGTGTACCCGCTGGGAGGCGCGATCCATCACTTCCTCGCGGCCACGTACGGCGAGTGGCGCATCAACGAGATGTACCGCGACGTGTGGAAGTACGGCTCGTTCGACGACGAGGTGCGCGCCGTGTACAGCCGAACGCTCGACCAGCTGTCCGACGAATGGCAGTACTGGATGCGGCAGCGGTACTATCCCGCCGTCGTGGCGGCGGAGCCGCTCTCGATCACCGCCCGCCTGCTCACCCGGCTCGCCATCAAGCCCGCGGTGTTCGGGTCGCCCGCTGGTCCCGACAGCGCGCGTGGCGTGCTGTACTTCTCGCCGTCCACCGGGTACACGAACATCTACGCGCAGTCGTTCGCGGGCGATGCGCCGCGCGCCGTCGTCAAAGGGGAGCGCAGCGCCGAGTTCGAGTCCTTCCATTTCTTCGAGTCGCGGATCGGCGTGTCCAGCGACGGCATCGTCGCGTTCTCGAGCAAATACTTCGACCGCGACGCCTTGTTTCTGTGGAGCCTCGCGAAACAGCGAGTCGTCGGCCGCTATCAATTCCCCGAGCTCATCTCGATCCTGTCGCCCGCCTGGGCGCCGGATCGCCGCAGCGTCGTGTTTTCGGGGCTGGCGGTCTCCGGCTATTCCGATCTGTACCGCCTCTGGCTCCCGGACGGCCGGCTGGAGCGCCTCACCTCGGACCGGTACCAGGACCTGGATCCCACGGTGAGCCCGGATGGGCGGACCGTGGTGTTCTCATCCGACCGGACCCCGTTCGGTCCGGGTGGAGCGCGCAACCTCTTCACGCTCGACTTTGCCTCGGGGACGATCAGCTACCTCACCTACGGCGATTGGCGCGACGACCAGCCCCGCTGCGCGCCCGACGGCCGCATCTTCTTCGCGTCGGACCGCGACGGCACCTACCAGATCTATTCCGTGAACGCGACCGGGGTGGGACGCCGCGAGACGAACACGCTCAACGGCGCGTTCGACCCGGAGTGGGTGGACGCCGATCACGGCCTCGTGTTCGGTGGGTTCGCCGATCTGAGCTATAACATCTACGTGGCGCACCCCGTGTCGGACAGCGCCGCCCGCGCGGTGGCGCTCGCCGCGGACCGGGGGGCGCCGGAGTGGACGTGGCCCGAGCTCGCGAGCCCGCAGTACGCCCGCGCTAATGCGGCTCCCTACGAGCGCAAGTTCAGTCTCGACTTCGCGGCGGGAGACGCCGTGGTGGCGCCGGGCGTCGGGTCGGCCCAGGGCGCCGTCTTCGTCTTCAGCGACCTGCTGAGCGACCATCAGCTGTACCTGCTGCTGTCCTCGTTCTCGGGCTCGGGCTTCGGCAACCTGCTCGACAATTTCAGCGGCACCGCGTTCTACCTGAACCAGTCCCACCGCGTCAACTGGGGAGTCGGCGCGTTCCGGCTGCGCGGTCTGTTCTACGAGGGGGACTTCAGCACCTTGTATGACGAGACATCCGGCGGCGTGTTCGGGGAAATCCGCTATCCGCTGTCCCGCTTCACGCGCATCGAAGCGGAGTACCGCATCGAGCACTCGAACCGGTTCGACATCACCCGACCGGATCTGATCGACAACGGTCCGACCGAGTTCCACCGGGTGGGCTGGCTCGCGTCCAACTACGTGAGCTACGTGCGGGACAACACCCTCTGGCTCCCTACCGGACCGATCGACGGGGTGCGGATGAACCTCACCGGCGGCTTGGTGAACGACATCAGTCACGGCCGGTTCGACACGTGGGTCCTCACGGGGGATTACCGCCGCTACCTGCGCACGTCGCTGCGGAGCGCGATCGCCGTCCGCCTGCTGGGCTACTACGCCGGCGGCGAACGCCCCCGCCGGGTCAACATCGGCGGCTCGTGGGGGCTGCGCGGCTACCCCCGGTACGGCTTCGTGGCGGGTACGCGCGCCTGGCTCCTCAACTCGGAGTGGCGCTTCCCGATCACCGACTTCCTCTCAATCGGCTTCCCGTTCGGCGTGGCGCGGTTCCCCGGCGTGCAGGGCGCGTTGTTCTGCGATCTGGGGAGCGCCAACACGGCGACGTCGCTCGACCGCGGCACGCTCGGCAGCACGGGACTCGGGCTCCGCATGTCGCTCGGGGCGCCGCTGGTACTGCGGCTCGATCTGGGGTACCGGTTTCACGCCGGCGACATCTCCGGCTACGCGCTTCCGTCGGGGAGCCGCGGCTCGCGCTTCGTCGACTTCTTCTTCGGGTTTAACTATTGAGCCGGCAACGCGTTTCGCTTGACCGGCGGGTGACGCTCTCCTACATTGGCGCCTGTTGGCTGCTCGCCGGCTGTCCGGGAAAGCCGGCGCCGCTCGTCCCGATGCCGCTCGCCCCGGCCGATCCTGCCGCCGCCGCGGCATGGGCCCGCGCCACGCTCCCTGGACGCGACACCGCCATCCGGTTCCGCTGGAAATACCAGGACGCGGACCGGCGCTGGGGGGGCCGTGGTCAGGCTCGCATCGCGCCGCCGGACTCGCTGCGGTTCGACTACGTGGGACCGCTCGGGTTGGGCGCCGGCGCGGCCGTGGTGGTGGGGGATTCGGTGCGGTGGGCCGACCCGGAGCGGAACTTCCGCTCCCTCGTGCCGGCCGTGCGGATGCTGTGGGCGGGTTTCGGCATCGTGCGGCCACCTGCGGGTGGTGCGGTCTTTGGTCTGAGTGACGCGCCGGGCGACTCGCGCCGACAAATCTGGCGTTTCGTCGACGGCTCGGATACGCTCGACTACGTGGTCCTGGAAGGCGCGGGTCGTGTGCTGCACGCGGAGTGGCGGCAGGCGGGAAAGATGCTGGCCCGCAGCACCACACAGTTCGACGGGCGCGGCCTGCCGGCGAGCGCCCGACTCGATTTCCCGGAGGGCCCGGCCCGTTTTGAGCTCTCGGTGGTTGCGGTCGACACTGCGGCGGTCATCGATCCGGCGCTGTGGCGCCGCCGCCGGTAGCGCCAGCGGACTGGCGCTCGCCGCTTGTCTCTACGGTTTCGCCGGCGGCGGCTTGCCCAACATCAAGACCGTCGCCATCCTGCCGTTCGACAACCAGACGCCGGAGCCGGCCTTGACCAAGGAGGTCAACGACGCCGTGCTCGAGGCCTTCCAGGGGCGGCTCGGCTTGCGCCCGGCGGCGGAGGCCAACGCCGACGCCGTCGTGCGGGGGCGTGTGGTGCGCTATGAGTCCGACGTCCCGCTGTCGTTCCAGCCCGGCCAGCGGCCCGACGTGACCCGGCGACAGGTGCAAATCACCGTCGACGTCGAGCTATTCGATCAGCGCGACAGCAAGACGCTGTGGCAGAAGCAGGGCCTCACCGTGGTGGGCGAATACCCGCCACCCCAAGAGGCGGCCGGGCGCAAGGTCGCGTTGCAGAAGCTCGTCAACGACCTGGTCGAAGGCGCGCAATCCCAATGGTGAGCGGCCTGCCGGCATCGCGGCCCCTGGGCCGGCGCGGCGCGAGCTCGACCGGGTGCCTCTTCTCGCTGTTGCTCTTCGTCGCCGTGCTGTACTACGGCGTGAACGTCGGCGAGGTGTACTTCCGGTACTATCGCTTGCTGGATGAGATGCAGACGCAGGCGCAGCTGGCCGCCGCGCTGGACGACGGGACCATCCGGCGCCGCATTCAGGCGACGGCACAGGACATCGGTCTCTCGGAGCAGGCGCAGAGCATCAGGATCATCCGCCGCGCGTCGCCGCGCGAAATCGTGATCGAGGCGGAGTACTCGGAGACTATTCACCTCCCGCTCTTCACCCACACCTTCACCTTCCATCCCAAGGCGACCCAGCCGCTGTAGCTCCCCTGAACACTGCCGCCAAGCTCCGCACCCCCGAGGAGGCCGCCGCGTGGCGGCAGCGCCAGCGCGGTCCCGTCGTGTTCACGAACGGCGTGTTCGACCTGCTGCACGTCGGGCACGTGAGCCTGCTGGAAGCGGCCCGCGCCGAGGGCGCGGCACTCGTCGTCGGTGTCAACAGCGACGCCTCCGTGCGCCGGCTCGGGAAAGGCGGCGACCGCCCGATCGTACCCGGCGCGGACCGCGCCCGATTGCTCGCGGCGCTCGCCTGCGTCGACTGTGTCGTGCTGTTCGACGCCGACACTCCCGGGGCACTCATCACCGAGCTGCGGCCGGACGTGCTCGTCAAGGGTGCGGACTACGCCCGGGACGACATCGTCGGGGCCACCGAGGTGGCAGGCTGGGGCGGGCGCGTCGTGCGGGTGGCGCTCGTACCGGGGTACTCGACCAGCGAGCTCCTGGGACGGCTGCGGCGGGACGCGAGGCGATGAAGCTCTTGATCGGAACCCGCAACGACGGCAAGGCCCGGGAGATCCGCGACATCTTCGCCGCGCTCCCGTTTCAACTCGTCTTTCCGGCGGATCAGTTCCTCGAGCGGCTGCCGGAAGAGCAGGACCTGGAGCGCGGCTCGAGCTTCTCCGAGAACGCCGTGGCCAAGGCGCGCTATTTCGCGGCGCGCAGTCACCTCCCGACGCTCGGCGAAGACTCGGGGCTCGAAGTGGACGCGCTCGACGGAGCCCCGGGGGTCTTCTCCGCCCGGTGGGCCCTGATGCACGGGAGAGAGGTCACCGGGCAGGGGGAAGGGGCGCTCGACGCCCAGAACAATGCGCTGCTACTCGAGCGCCTCGCCCTAGTGCCCGACGAGCAGCGTACGGCGCGCTTCCGCTGTGTCGTGGCGTACGTCGAGACCGCGACCGCCAAGCCCGAGCTCGTCGAGGCGACGTGCGAGGGCAGCATCCTCGCGGCGCCCCGCGGCGGCGGCGGCTTCGGCTATGACCCGCTGTTCCTGTCCACCGATCTCGGCATCAGCTTCGCCGAAGCGGGGCTCGCGGCCAAGCAGCGGGTCTCGCATCGCGGACGCGCCATCCGTGCCCTGATCGAGGTGCTCGTGCGCCGCAGCAAATGAGGAGGGGTCGCCCGTGACCGTATCCACTCTGCTCGTCGTCCTCGTCGTGCAGCGCGCCGCGGCGGGCGCGTCGGAGGACCAATGGCCCATGCCCGCCAAGGACTACGCCGCCACACGCTACAGCGCCCTGGCGCAGATCACCGTGGGAAACGCCAAAGGGCTCCGCGCGGTGTGGAGCTTCTCCACCGGCGTCCTCGCGGGGCATGAGGGACAACCGTTGGTCGTGCACCAGACGATGTACGTCGTCACCCCCTACCCGAACGTCCTCTACGCGTTCGACCTCTCGCAGGAGGGCTACCCGCTGAAATGGAAGTACCGCCCGAACGTCGACCCGGCGGCGATCGGTATGGCGTGCTGCGACGTCGTGAACCGCGGGGCGTTCTTCGCGAACGACCGGATCGTCTACAACCTGCTCGACGGGCATACGGTGGCGATCGCCGCCGCCACGGGTCGGGAGATCTGGAATACCAAGGTCGCCGACGTGCGGCAGGGCGAGACGACCCCGATGGCGCCCTTCGTCGTCGGCGACCGGGTCATCGTGGGGACCGCCGGCGGCGAGTACGGCGTGCGCGGCTGGGTGAAGGGGCTCGACTTGGCGACCGGCCGCGTCGTCTGGACGGCCTACAATGCCGGCCCCGACGCCGAGATCCTGGCGCGGCCCGAGACGTTCCGACCGTTTTATGACAAAGGCTCTGGGCTAGGGCAGACCACGTGGCCGCCGGATGGGTGGAAGCACGGCGGCGCGCCCGTCTGGGGATGGCTCTCCTACGATGCGGCGTTGGACCTCTTCTACTACGGCACCGGTAACCCGGCGCCCTACAACGCCGACCAGCGCTTGGGGGACAACAAATGGGCGACGAGCGTCCTGGCGCGCCGCCCCGGCGACGGCACCCTGGTGTGGGCGTATCAGTTCACGCCGGCCGACAACTGGGACTATGATGCCGTGCAGGAGATGATTCTCGCGGAGCTGACCGTCCGGGGCCGCCGCCGCCGGGTGCTGGTGCACTTCGACAAGAACGGCTTCGCCTACACGATCGATCGCGCTACGGGAGAGGTCCTGGTGGCGCAGCCGTACGTGACCGTGAATTGGGCGAAGCGAGTCGATCTCACGACCGGCCGCCCCGAGGTGGACTCGACGAAGCTCACGGGCGCGTCCCGCGGCAGCGTGCAGGACATCTGCCCGACGCTCGAAGGTGGCAAGAACCAGCAGCCCGCCGCGTACTCCCCGCGCACCGGTCTGTTCTACGTTCCCACGAACAACATGTGCATGGATTATCACACCACGCCTGTCACGTATCTCGCCGGGACGCCGTTCATCGGCCTCAACGCCCCGTACAAGCCCGGCCCCGGCGGCAACCTGGGCGCCGTGATCGCGTGGGACGCGGGGCTCGGGAAGAAGGTCTGGGAGATCAAGGAGAAGTACCCGGTCTGGAGCGGCGCGCTCGCTACCGCCGGCGGCGTGGTGTTCTACGGGACGCTGGACGGCTGGTTCAAGGCAGTCGACGCGAAGACCGGCAGCGGGTTGTGGAAGTTCAAGGTCGGGTCCGGCGTCGTCGGCAACCCGATCACGTTCACGGGCGCCGACGGCAAGCAGTACGTGGCGGTCTACGCGGGGCTGGGCGGTGATTGGGCCCTGTTGGCCGGCGACGTCCGCTCCGACGATCCCGCGGACGTGCGCCCGCCGGCGAGCTTCATGCCGGACCTGGCGCGGCACACCAGCCTGGGAGGGATTGTATGGCTATTCGCGCTGTAGCCGCGGCCCCACTGATCGCCCTGCTCGTGACGGCGGGGCAGCAGGCCATCCCGCCCGCGGTGCGCTACGAGCAGCACGTCTTTGCCGGCGGAGCTGCGCCGCTGGCCGGGACGCTCGAAAACCCATTCAAGGGCGATCGGCGATCGGTGGCGGACGGTGAGAAGCTCTTCAGCGCCTTCAACTGTGACGGCTGCCATTCCCTGGGCGCCACCGGGGGGCAGGGGCCGAGCCTCGCCGACGGGCGCTGGCGTTATGGCGGCGCCGACGGCGCGATCTTTCACTCGATCTATTACGGTCGGCCGCGCGGCATGCCGGCGTTCGGGGGCGTGCTGCCGCCCGACGCGATCTGGAAGCTCGTGACCTACTTGCAAGGCCTCGAGCCCGCGGCGGACCTGTCCACGACGTCGTGGTGACGCCGGGCACAGGGGCGGTGGGGTGCCGGGTGTTTCGAGGAGTCTAGGGATGCGGTAACTTGGTTCGGGGAACGGGGCGTGGCGGGACGACGTGGATGGCCGGGGCCGCTCTGAATCGAAGCGAGGGAGGCCGATGATGACGCTACCTTGTACGCAACGGGACGGTCTGCCGCACGCGGTGTTCCTCAGGCGCCTCGCGGGGGCCCGCTCGGCGACGTCGGGCGACGCACGGCTCGGCAACGGGGCGTTTCTTGCGCTCCGTCTCGTCGACCGGCTCGGCCCCGGGCGCGGGGCGGCGCATGCGGACGTGTTTCGCTATCAGCACGCGGCCACCGAGCGCGCATGCCGCGAGCTCCCCGGTGACTGCACGGAGACGAGCCATCTCACGGGCGTCGTGCGGGCGGCGGCCGACGCCTTCCAGGAGCACGATGCACGCATCGTGGTGCCCGCGCTGTTCGCTTACGCGCACTATCTCGAGAACGAGCTGCGTCTCGAAGAGGCGCTCGATGTCCTGGCGTCCCTGCTCTGTGTCGCAGATGAACGACTCGGACAGCCGGACGCCCTTGCGGCGCACCTGCGAGTCGGTCGCGTGAACCGCAAGTTGAACCGGTTTGCCGAAGCGGATGCGGCGTACAACATCGCCGGAGAGTTGGCTACAACGGTGGCCGACATCCACGGAGCTTTCCTGAGCCGAGTGGGGCGCGCCATCTCGGTTCAAGCGCGGGGGAATCTGGCGGCCGCCGAGCAGTCGTTACGCGAGCGGAACGCGCCTTAGTCGAGGTAGTGAGAAGGGGATCCGGGATGCAGGACGTCGTGTCCAATGCGGTGGTTGAGCTCATGCACTGCGCGTCCTTCAGAGGCGATCGGTTGGGATTCGAGCGATGGCGCGCGGCGTGTGAGACGCGGATCCCCACCATGCCGCCGAACATCCTGGCGGACTTCTATCTCAAGTCAGGGATTGGCCAGGCGCGGTTCGGGCGATTCCGCAGGGCGGCACGCCTGCTGGAGCAGGCGATTGAGGTCGCTGGGAAAGCCGGTATGCACGAACTGGTCTTCAGAAGTGAGCGGATTAGAGACGGGCTCCGCGACTGCCAACCGGGAGGCTGCTCCGTCCTGACGGCAGCCGCGGAACCGGGTGAATCCTGCGAGTCGGTACGAGAGGTTTCAACCTCGCTCGCGCAGCTGGGCGAGTGAGTGCCTCAGTGGCACACGTTGGGATTGTTCACGTCGCAGGTGAGCGGCTGCGGCGCGGTGGAATCGGCACACGCCGAGGCGACGAGCGCGAACGACACGATGAGCAGTGCGAGCAGGGTGCGGGTTGGGCGCAACATACGACCTCCAAGAGTTGAGTTACGGAGTGTACTTCGGGCGACACGCTAAACTGGGCGCTCGAGCGGATGTTTTTTAGGGCGTTTTCGCGGCATCGTGGGGTGGTTTTGCGACATTTATGCTGGTTTTAGCCGCCGTCTCCGGGATCCAGTTTCACAAGCTGCGCCGCGCGGCCGCGGCGCGGTTCGCCGTGGTGCACGCGTCGACCTGGGATGCCGTCCTCTCCGCGATCCGCAGCCGCCCGGTGGAGCTGGCGGTGGTGGATCCGTTGTTGACGGGAACGGCGAGCGACCGGGAGATCGAGCGGCTGCGAGTTCTGTTTCCGTCGCTGCCGCTCATCCTCTATACCAGCCTCACCCCGCAGACGGCTGCGGTGCTGCTCGCGCTCGGCCAACGCGGCATCCGACACGTGGTGTTCTCCCGCTACGACGATCACCCGCTGCATCTCCGCCATGTCTTGGCGCAGGAAGAGTCGCGCTCCGCGTCTCAACAATTGCTCGATCAGTTCGCCTGGGCCCTCTCGCCGTTGCCGAGCGAGCTGCGCTGGGTGCTCGAAGAAGTGCTGCGCTCGCCCGCGGAGGTCCAAACCGTCCAGCAGGTGGCGGCGCGCGCCCGGGTGGACCGGCGCACCTTCGAGCGCTGGTTCATGCGCGTGGGGCTGCCGTCGCCCCGGCATTTCCTCGCCGCCGCGCGCGTGCTCTACGCGCATCGCCTGCTCCAGGATCCCGGGTTCACGATCGAAGACGTTGCGATGCGTCTCGGCTACGCGCAAACCAAGACGCTGCAGCTGCACGCCCGCACCTATCTGGGACTCACCGCCGGTGAGATGCGCCTCACGCTCGCCCCCGAGGAAGCGCTCGAGCGTGTCGTGCACGACTTCTTCCCGACCCGTCAAGCGCAGGTTTCCGTCTCGTGAGCGAGCCTCAGCGCACCGTGCTGATCGTCGACGACGAAGCGCCGCTGCGTCGGGTCCTCGAGCGCGCGCTCGAGCGGGAAGGCTATCGCGTGCTCGGCGCCGGCAGCGCCGAAACGGCCTACGAGCTGCTCTCCGCGGCCCCGGCGGACGCGATCCTGCTCGACATCCGGCTCCCCACCATGTCGGGGCTGGCGCTGTTTCTCGCCATCGTCAACCGCTGGCCCGCGCTGGCGGGGCGCATCGCCATCATGACTGGTGACGCGGAGGCCGACGAAGTGCGCACCTGGATCGAGCGCAACCCATGTGCCCTGTTGCGGAAGCCGTTCAACCTGCGCCAGATCTTCGATTGGCTGGCCGCCGTGCTGGAAGCCCCGGGTCGCGAGAGCGGCAACGGCTGACGCGGCGCGACCATCGCGCGTAGCGTTGTCTCCTGTTCCCTCTTACCTTGCACTCGTTGTCCGTCTATCCGTCTGTCCGTCTACCCGTCTAGCATTTCGGGGCGTAGCGCAGTCCGGTAGCGCGTCTGGTTTGGGACCAGAAGGTCCCGGGTTCGAATCCCGGCGCCCCGACCTCTTGAAGATCAGCCCCGCAACGATCGCTTGCGGGGCTTCTTCTTTGTTGTCCTCGATGTTACCACTCCGGTCAGGAGTGTCCGCTGCTACCGGTCCCAACCTCGCTTCGGAGAAAACGATGAAGCAGCTACTGACGGCGCTGTCGCTTGCGGTGTGTGCGCGCGCCCTGGTCGCCCAGGGTGCGCCGCCCCAGGTTGCCCCCGACCAGCCGTATGTCATGGAGTACTACTACAAAGTGCAGTGGGGACACCAGCAGGAGTTTTTGCAGCTATTCCTCAAGAACCACTACCCCCTGCTGAAGCGGAGCGTGGAGAGCGGCCGCATGGTGTCCGTGAAAATTGAAACGCCGGCGAACCACATGACCGAAGACGCGCGCTGGGATTATCGCGTCACCATCCGATTCAAGAACTCGACGCTGGCAACCACCGCCAACCCTCAGGAAGAATCCTGGATCAGTCAGCTCTGGCCCGACCAGGCCGGCTACAAACGCGAGGAGCAGCGCCGGTTCGAGATCCTGCTCGCGCACTGGGATCTGCCGGTCACGGATATCACGCCGGCCAGGCAATAGTTCGGTCAGTCGGCGACGACAGCGTCGTCCCGTCCGCCCGCTGGGGAAACCACCGATCGGCGAGCCGCGTCCCGTAACGGATGAGCGGCGCTTCCAGTGTGTGGTACAGCAATACCGGCAGGCTGACGAGCAGCACTAGGAACACCGCCCATCGTCCTGCCAGCGGGAGCGCGCCGAGCCGGACGAACGCCAACCACAGCGCGAAGACGTGTGTCAGATAAGTCCCGTAGGAATACTTGGCCAGCTCGTGCGCCGCACCGCGCACCCAGGTATGGCGCAGCTCCCGGAAGTGAGGCAGGGCTAAGCCCGCGAGCAGGCACAGCACCCACCCGTGATCGTAGGGCCGTGAAAACCGGTACGCCGCCCACAGCGCCCCCAGAAACACGGGCCATGCCCAGGACGGCCAGCTCCGCCGCGTGGTGCCCGTCAGGTGGTACGCGATGATACCGGGAAGGAACGTGGGCACGAACTGGCCCAGGTCGAGGCGATCGCTGATCAGCGGTTGCACCAGCGCGAGCCCCAGCGCCGCAACCCACAGCCCGAGCAACGGTCGCACCGATGTGGTGCGGTGAGCCAGCAGAAACAGGAACGGGAGCAGCACGTACATCTGCATCTCGAGCGGCAGGCTCCAGAGCTGTCCGGCGATGGACGGGGTGTACGTCAGGTTCTGCACCAACAGGAGATTGGCGAGCAGCCCCCGAACTCCCAGGTCGACGTAGTGGATGCTCCAGACGCCGATGTCTGCAGCCGGAATCTTGAAGGTGAAAACCGTCAGTACGAGTAGGATGCTGAGGGGATAGATTCGGAAGCAGCGCCGCACGAGGAAGTGGCCGAGCAGGTCGCTCCATCGCTCTCCTCGGTATCGTCGCGCGAGCGACTGCGTCAGCACGAGACTCGTGTGCACGAAGAAGAGCAGCACGGCGAACCGCCCCATACGCAGCAGCGGGCTGCCCGGGGGGATGACGCTGAGAAACCCCAGCACATGCACGGAGACGACGGCGATCAATGCGATCGCGCGCAACAGGTCGAGATTCGCCGAATCGCGGTCGCGGCGCATTTGGGCGCCCACGCTGCGACCGGCGGACAAGACCGGCGAACGTCGCGGCGCGGCTCTAACCTGTTCAGTTCGTGCAGTCACTGCTCCCCCGGTTACGGATGTGCGGCTGTGACTTAGCGAGTTCCGTGCCAAGGGGTTAGCGGCGGGCACGCA
>Ga0209158_1000788_pt1 | contig 22332 bp, 18 predicted proteins | sample GraSoiAngelo_140_FD_185897 | JGI IMG/M metagenome (GOLD analysis project Ga0209158, IMG submission 185897) | Grasslands soil microbial communities from the Angelo Coastal Reserve, California, USA - 14_0929_12_30cm (SPAdes) (version 2) | ecosystem: Environmental > Terrestrial > Soil > Grasslands ...
GTCGTGCTGGCGCATGCGCAGCGCCAGCGTCTTCGTGCCGCGCAGGGCCAGCCAGCAGTCGAACGGTCCGGGCACCGCGCCCGAGGCGTTCTGAATGAACCCGAGGCGCTCCGCCAGCGCGCCGCTGTTCGTCACCAGCATCCCGCCCACCATGTCGCTGTGACCGTTCAGGTACTTCGTGGTCGAATGCAGCACGATGTCGGCGCCCAGCTCGAGCGGCCGCTGGAAGTAGGGCGTGGCGAACGTGTTGTCCACGACGAACAGGGCGCCCGACTTGCGGGCCACTTCGCCCGCGGCGGCGAGGTCGCACAACCGCATCATCGGGTTGGTGGGTGTCTCGGCATAGATCATCTTGGTCTTGGGCGTCACGGCCGCGGCCACGTTGCGCGCGTCCCTGGCGTCGACGAAGCTGAAGTCCAGTCCTACGCGGGACCAGATGAGCGTCATCTGGCGGTGCGTGCCGCCGTACAGGTTGTCGCCGGACACTACATGGTCGCCCGCGGCGAGCAGCTTCAGCACGCCGTCGACGGCGGCGAGGCCCGAGGCGAACGCGAAGCCATGACGCCCCCCTTCGAGCGCGGCGACGTTGCGCTCGAGCGCCTCACGCGTCGGGTTGCGGGTGCGGGCGTATTCGTACCCCTTGTGCCGCCCGAGGCCGTCCTGGATGTAGGTGGAGGTCTGGTAGATCGGCGTCATGACGGCGCCGGCGAGGGGATCGGCGATCTTGCCGGCGTGCACGGCACGGGTAGCAAACCGCGTCGCCAGGTCGTCGCGCGAGATCTCCGTCATGGCGGGAACGTAAGGGCGCCTTCCGCGCCGAGCAAGCGACCACTACGTTACGCCGACGATGCCGCAGCCGAACTCCGTGAAGTGCCTGGTGGTCGACGACGAGCCGCGTTTGCGCCGCGTCCTCGTGCGGTTGCTCGAGGGCGAAGGGTTCACGTGCGCCGAGGCGGGGTCCGGCACGGAGGCGCTGGAGATGCTGCACCACGAGCAGGTGCCGCTCGTCATCTCCGACCTGCGGATGCCCCAGATGGACGGGGTGGGGTTGTTGCGGGAGATCATCGCCAAGTGGCCGGACACCGCCGTCATCGTCGTCACCGCCGTGGCCGAGGTGGAGAGCGCCGTCGCCTGCCTGCAGCTCGGCGCGCTCGACTACGTCGCCAAGCCGTTCCACCTGGACGAGGTGCGCGCCCGCGTGATGCAGGCGCTCGACAAACGGCGCCTCAAGATGGAGCTCGAGGACTATCGCCATAACCTCGAGCAGCGGGTGCAGGAGCAGGCGCGTCGGATCGAGGAGCTGTCGCTCGAGCGGCTGCAGGCGCTGGTGCATTTCTTGGAAGAAAAGGACCCCTACACCCGCGGCCACTCGGTGCGGGTCGCGAACTACTCGACCCGGATCGCCCGCGAGATGGGGCTGCCCCAGTCCGTGATCGACGTCATCACGCTCGGCGCCGAGCTGCACGACATCGGCAAGATCGGGGTCAGTGAGCAGGTGCTGCACAAGGCGGGGAAGCTCAGCGACCCCGAGTACCGCCACATCATGGAGCACCCCGTGATCGGCGCCCGCATCCTGGCGCCGTTGATGCGCGACGTGCCGGCGGCGCTCGCCATCGTGCGGTCCCACCACGAGCGCCTCGACGGCCGGGGCTTCCCCGACGGCCTGGGGGGCGACCAGATCCCGGTCGAGGTGCGGGTCGTCACCATTGCCGATTCGTTCGACGCGATGACGAGCGTCCGGCCGTATCGCCCGGCGCTGTCGGTACAGAAGGCGTTGCAGGAGCTCGAAGAGGGGAAGGAAACGCAGTTTCATGCGCCGGCGGTGGAGGCGTTCCTCGCCGCGTTCCCCGACCCGTCCGCGCTGCCGGTCTCGACCCCCGAGATTCAACCGCTGCATCTTCCCGCACCGTCACCCGACACGGCACGTCGCTCGCCTCCCTCCGACTAAATTGCCGCCATGACCGACACATTGATGGTCGGGGTGTCCGGCGTGCGCGGCATCGTGGGCAAGGACCTGACGCCCGACGTGGTGACGCGCTGGGCGCGGGCGTTCGGGACGTGGGTGCGTGACAACGGGAAACGGGAAACGGGAAACGGGAACGGGAGCGCCGTCGTCGTGGGCAGGGATGCGCGCGCGTCCGGACCTGCCTTCGCAGCGGCCGTCACGACCGGCCTCACGTCTGTCGGCTGTGACGTGATCGACATCGGCCTCGTGCCCACGCCGACGGTACAGCTGGCCGTCGAGCACCACCACGCGGGCGGCGGGATCGCGATCACCGCGAGCCACAATCCCATCGAGTGGAACGCCCTGAAATTCATCGGATCGGACGGGATTTTCCTGGATGGCGCCGATGGCAAGCGCGTCCAAGCCCTGGTTGGGGAGGACGGGGGAGGACGGGGGAGGACGGGGAAGGTTGAATCCGATGCGGGCGCGATCGAGCGGCACCTGGACGCCGTGCTCCGGCTCCCCGGCCTCGACGTCGAGCGGATCCGCACGCGGCGTTTCAGCGTCGCGCTGGACGCGGTGCGCGGGGCGGGCGGCCCCGTCATGCGCGACCTGCTCGAGCGGCTGGAGTGCCGCGTCACCGGGATCAACCTCGAGACCGACGGCCGATTTCCCCGCGCGCCCGAGCCGGTCCCCGAGAACCTCGGCGACCTCGCCGCCCTGGTGCGGCGCTCGGGCGCGGATGTGGGCATCGCCGTCGACCCAGACGTCGATCGCCTGGCGATCGTCGACGAAACCGGCGCGCCGATCGGCGAGGATTACACGCTCGCGTTTGCGGTGCGTTCCGTTCTGGGGAAAGGGGAAAGGGGAACGGGGAAGGGTGCTACGGTGGTCTGCAACCTCTCGACGAGCCTTGTCGTGGAGGATGCGGCGCGCGAGTGCGGCGCCGAGGTCGTCCGCACTGCGGTCGGGGAGGTGCACGTGGCGCGCGCCATCTTGCGGCTTGGGGCTGCGATCGGTGGGGAAGGGAATGGCGGGGTGATGTATCCGGCGTTGCATGCGGGGCGTGACGCGCCGGTCGCCGCCGCGCTGCTGCTCGCGCTGCTCGCCCGGGACGGCAAGCGGGTGAGCGAGCTCGTGTCCGCCGCGCCGCGCTACGTGATCGTCAAAGCAAAGGCGGAACGCGGAACCGGGAACGCGGAACCGGGCCTGGAAATGGCAAGCGTCTATGCGGCATTGCGAAAGCGCTTTCCGGACGCGAGCGTCGACACGCAGGATGGTCTGCGCCTCGCCTGGCGCGACCGCTGGCTGCACGTGCGGCCGTCCAACACCGAGCCGATCATCCGGCTGATCGCCGAGGCCCCGAGCGCCGCGGCGGCGCGGGACCTGGTGCACGAGGGACGGCGACTAGCCGAGCCACGCTGAGCTCCACCACAGCAGTGGTACGGGGAGAAACGCCAGCGTATCGAGGATGCCGTTCCAGGGGGCGCCCGGCGCGCTGACGAAATCCTCGTCCCCCCACTCGTGCGCCACCCCTACGGCAGCGACCGCAACGACCCGCGCCAGGGCGGGCGCGCCGAGGGCCGCGAGCAGTGCCGTGAGCAGTCCACCCACGATGACGTGCTCGGCGAGCCCGGGCGGGCGAATCCACGTCGGCAGCATGAGTTGCCACAATCTCCCCCCCTCTCATACCGGCGCGCAACGGCCGCTGGGGGGGTGTTATTCTTCCCCACCATGTGCGGCATCGTAGGCTACACCGGTCCCCGGCAAGCCGCGGCCCTGCTGCTCGAGGGTCTGAGGCGGCTCGAGTATCGCGGCTACGACTCGGCGGGGATCGCGCTAGTGGCCGAGGGCCGCATCGAGGTGCACAAGGCGCCGGGCAAGATCAGCGTGCTCGAGAAACAGCTCGGGAAAACGCTTCCCGCCGGCCACGCCGGGATTGCCCACACGCGCTGGGCGACGCACGGCGCCCCGAACACCGTCAACGCTCACCCCCACACCGACTGCGGCGGCACCCTCGCCCTTGTCCACAACGGCATCATCGAGAACGCCGGCGTGTTGCGCACGGCGCTCGCCACGCGCGGACACGTCTTCCGCTCCGAGACCGACACCGAAGTGCTGGCGCACCTGATCGAAGAGCTGCTCGCCAAGCACTCGGCGGGCGCGCTGGTGGAGGCGGTGGCGGGGGCGCTGCACCAGGTCGAGGGCACGTACGGCATCGCGGTCGTGTCGACGCGCGAGCCCGATACGATCGTCGCGGCGCGGCGCGGCTCGCCGCTGCTGGTCGCGATCGGGACGGGAGAAAATTTCGTCGCGTCGGACGCGTCCGCCGTGCTGGCGCACACCCGCTCGGTGGTGTACCTCGACGACGGCGAGATCGCCGTCGTGCGGCCGGCCGAGTATCGCATCCTCGACCTCGATTCGGTGGAGAAGGAGAAGGCCGTCACGCGGGTCGACTGGGACCTCGCGACGATCGAGCGCGGCGGCCACGCGCATTTCATGCTCAAGGAAATCCTGGAGCAGCCCGAAAGCCTGCGCGATACGCTGCGCGGCCGCCTGCTCGAGGAAGAGGGCACGGCGCGGCTGGGGGGGCTCAACATCGACGACGAGCAGCTGCTCCAGGTGAACCGCATCGTCTTCACCGCCTGCGGCACCTCGTGGCATTCGGCCCTGATCGGCGAGTACATGATGGAGGAGCTCGCCCGCATCCCCTCGGAGGTCGAGTACGCCTCCGAGTTCCGCTACCGCAATCCGATCGTGGACGAGCGCACCCTGGTGGTGGGGATCTCACAGTCGGGCGAGACGGCGGACACGTTGGCGGCGCTGCGCGAGGCGAAGCGCCGCGGCGCCCGGACGCTGGGGCTCGTGAACGTGGTGGGCTCGACCATCGCGCGGGAAGTGGACGGCGGGATCTATCTGCACGCCGGACCGGAGATCGGCGTCGCCTCGACCAAGGCGTTCACCAGTCAGATCGCCGCCCTCGCGGTCCTCACCCTCAAGATGGGCCGGTTGCGGGCCCTCTCGATCCTCCAGGGACGCGAGGTGGTGCGGGCGCTCGGCCGGCTGCCGGAGCTGGTGGAGCGCGTGCTCGCGAAAGCCCCGGAGGTGGAGCGCATCGCGGAGCGCATGATGCGCGCACAGAACGTGCTCTACCTGGGACGCGGCTACAACTTCCCCGTGGCGCTCGAGGGCGCCCTGAAGCTCAAGGAAATCTCCTACATCCACGCCGAGGGCTACCCCGCGGCCGAGATGAAGCACGGCCCGATCGCGCTGATCGATGACCTCATGCCGGTCGTGTTCATCGCCCCCAAGGACGCCGTCTACCAGAAGGTCGTGTCGAACGTGGAGGAGGTGAAGGCGCGGGGCGGTCGCGTGCTCGCGGTGGTCACGGAAGGGGACTCGGGGCTGGCGAAGCTGGCCGACCACAAGATCGAAGTGCCCGAGACGCTCGACTTGCTGACGCCCGTGCTCAGCGTGCTCCCGCTGCAGCTGCTGGCGTACTACATCGCTGTGCGGAGGGGCTGCAACGTGGACCAGCCGCGCAATCTCGCGAAGAGTGTGACGGTCGAGTGATTCGAACGCGTAACTCGGAATGCGGAACGCGGAACAGTCGCCCGACCTGCCGTTCCGCGTTCCGCCTTCCCCGTTCCGCGTTGCGGGGTGGGGGATGAGGGTGGTGCTCCAGCGCGTCTCGCGCGCCGAGGTTCGCGTGGACGGAGGCGTGACCGGGAAGATCGGGGTTGGGTTTCTCGTCCTCGCCGGCTTCGCCCCGACCGACACCGAGGAGCGCCTCGGCTGGATGGCCGACAAGATCCTGGGGCTGCGGCTGTTCGGCGACGCGGAAGGGAAAATGAATCTGGCGCTCGCCGACGTGGGCGGAGCGATGCTGGTGGTGTCGCAGTTCACGCTGTACGGCGACGCCAGCAAGGGGCGGCGGCCCAGTTTCATCGACGCGGCGCCGCCGGACGTCGCCATTCCGCTGTACGACCGCTTCGTGGCCCTCTTGCGGGAGCGGGGAGCGGGGAGCGGTACCCTCGTTGCCACCGGAGAGTTTGGCGCGATGATGCAGGTGGAGCTCGTGAATGACGGGCCCGTGACGCTGATCCTCGAAAGGTGATCGTCCTCGCGAGCGGCTCCCCGCGGCGCCGCCAGCTGCTCGAGATGCTGGGGCTGCCGTTCCGCGCGATCCCGCCCGACGTCGACGAGTCGCTGCTTCCCTCGGAGCAGCCCGAGGCGTACGTGACGCGGCTGGCACGCGAAAAGGCCCGCACGGTGGCGGCGCGCGCGCGTGGCGCTCCGGTGTTGGCGGCCGACACGACGGTGGTGTTGCGCGGACGGGTCTTCGGCAAACCCGCCGACCCCGCCGAAGCGACGGACATGCTGCGCCGGCTCCAGGGGCGCAAACACCAGGTGATGACGGCGGTGGCGGTGGCCCTGGATGGACGGGTGGAGCATGCGCTCGACGTCACGGACGTGACGTTCCGGCGGCTCTCCGACGAGCAGATTGCGGAATACGTGGCCACGGGAGAACCGCTCGACAAGGCGGGCGCCTACGCGATCCAGGGGAAGGGCGCCGCCCTGGTGGAAGGCATCCGGGGCGACTTCTTCGGCGTGATGGGGCTGCCGCTGCGGCTCGCGCTCGATCTGCTGGAGCGCTTCGGGGTGTCCTACCGCTTCACCCGGTAAACCGGAATCTTCTTGGACTTGCCTTTGACCTGGATCGGTTCGAGGGGATCGACCTTCGGGGGTTGCTTCAACTGCTGGTAGAAGGGCTCCGAGATGAGGATCTCGTTGGCCCCCGCGGTGTCGCACAGGCGTTTGGCGGTGTTTACAGCATCGCCGATCACGGTGTACTCGAGCCGCCGATCCGAGCCGACGTTGCCCGCGAACACTTCGCCGAAGTTGATGCCGATCCCGATGCCGAGCTCGGGGCGACCCTGCTCCTTCCACTTCGCGTTGAGCCGCTCGAGCGCGGCCAGGTGATCGAGCGCGCAGCGCATGGCGCGGTCGGCGTCGTCCTCGTGGGCGATGGGCGCGCCCCACAGCGCCATGATGGCGTCCCCGATGAACTTGTCGAGCGTCCCGCCGTGCTCGAACACGACCTCCACCATCTCGGTGAAGTACTCCGTGAGGAGCGTGGCGATGGCGTCCGGGCTCATCGTCTCCGACATCGGCGTGAAGCCACGAATGTCCGAAAAGAACAGCACGACCGGGCGTTTTTCGCTCGGGAGCCGGCCCGCATCCTGCTGCTGCGCGATCACCTGCGCGATGTTGGGCGAGAAGTAGCGCTGGAAGTTCGAGAGCACCAGCGCTTCGCGCCGCATCTGCTCCGAGCGCTGCGAGTTCTCGATCGCCACCGCGGCGAGCGACCCGAACGCGATCAGGAACTTGAGGTCGTCGTCGGAGAAGGAGTGGGTCGCGGTGAGGTTGTCCACGTAGAGGATGCCGAGCACCTTCTGGTCGGTCCCCATGAGCGGCGTGCACATAGCGCTGCGCACGCTCTGGATCAAGATCGACTTCCCCTTGAACCGCTCGTCGGCGGCGGTGTTGTCCGACAGGATGGCGACGCGGTCCTCGACCACCTTGCGGGCGATCGACTGCGGCACGTGCTTCGAGGCCGACGACTGCGCGGTCCGCCCTCGCGAGATCCGCGGCACGAGCTCGCCGGTCGTGGCCTCGAGCAGCAGGATTGAGACGCGGTCCACGTTCATCACCTGGAACGTGAACTCGACGACCTTGTCGAGCAGGCGATCGAGCTCCTGCTGCTTCGACAGCTCCTTCGAGATCTCGAGCAGCAGCTCGAGCTTCTTTTCCCGCAGCTCCTCGAGCGACTTGGCGGTGACCTTGAGGTGCGAGGCGCCCGAAGGGGTGGCGGTCACGATGGCCGGAACGCCGCCGGACACGCTCACCGGAAGCTGGCGCACGATCGTGCCGCCCACGGGCTTCGCGCCGGTGAACTCGCTCGACACCTGCGGGACGATCTGGGGCCGTAACGGGGAGCTGACCTGCTTCACCCGAAAGGCGACCTTGCCGAAGGTGACGACGTCGTTTTCGGTGGCGAGCGCTTCGCTGATGCGGGCGCCGTTCAGGAACGTGCCGTTGGAGGAGCCGACGTCCTTGATCTTCACGCCCCCATCGGCGAGGGACACCTCGGCGTGGCGCCGCGAGATGGTCGGATCGTAAATCGGCACGTCGCTCGTGACCGCCCGCCCCACGACCACGACGCGGCCGGGCTGGAGGTCGATGGACTGCTCGCCCGTCGTGCTCAGGAGCTTGAACACAAACGAAAAATATACGTCAGGGGGTTGCCTTGGCGAGCGCCAGCGCCCGGAGCACCGCCTGCGCCTTGGCCTCGGTCTCGGCGAACTCGCGCGCCGGATCGGAGTCGGCGACGATCCCGGCCCCCGCCTGGACCACGACGCGATCTTTTTGCACCAGCGCGCAGCGGATCGCGATCGCGGTGTCGAGGCTCGTCGCGCCCCAGCCGACGTAGCCCACGGCGCCGGCGTACGGCCCCCGCCGCTCGGGCTCGAGCTCGTCGATGATCTCCATGGCGCGCACCTTGGGCGCGCCCGTCACCGTACCCGCGGGGAAGCACGCCTTGAACACGTCGAGCGCGTCGTAGCCTTCGCGCAGCCGCCCGCGCACCTCGCTCACGAGGTGCTGCACGTGAGAGTAGCGCTCCACTTGGAGCAGGTCCGTCACGCGCACGCTCCCGAACCGCGCCACGCGGCCCACGTCGTTGCGCCCCAGGTCGACGAGCATCATGTGCTCGGCCCGCTCCTTCTCGTCGGCGAGCAGCGCCGTGGCGAGCGCCTCGTCTTCCTCCTGCGTGCGGCCGCGGGCGCACGTTCCGGCGATCGGCCGCACGGTCACCTCGCCCCCTTCCACCCGCACCAACACCTCGGGAGAGCTCCCCACCAGCGCGAAGTCGTCGAGCGCGAGGTAGAACAGATAGGGCGCGGGATTGAGCGCACGCAGATAGCGATACAAGAGAAACGGATCCACCGCCCCGGGGGCGTCCTGGCGGCGCGACAGGACCGTCTGGAAGGCGTCGCCCGCCACGATGTACTCGTGCACCCGCGCCACGTCCCGCTCGAATGCGGCGCGCGGATAGCGCGACTCGGTGGCGACGGGCGGAACGCCGTCCTTCAGGGCGAGCGGAGCCAGCGCGTGTCGCTGGCCGAGGCGCGCGACCATCTCGTCGAGCCGTGCCTCCGCAGAGTCGTACAGCCGCAGCCGGGCGGCGCCCGCGGCGCGGGGGGGCACTTCGACGTTGGCCACCACGATGGCGCGCCCGAACAGGTTGTCGACGATCACGACCGTGTCCGCGATCATCATCACGGCGTCGGGCACCGCCAGCGTGTCGGCAGGCGGATGCGGCAGGCGCTCCACGGTGCGCACCAGGTCGTAGCCCAAATAGCCCACGGCGCCGCCCGTGAACCGGGCGAGGCCCGGGATCGGGACGGCGGGCAGGGCGCGCATCCGCTGGGCCAGGTCGCCGATCGGGTCGTCCGTGGCGCCCACGACCTCCCAGCCGCGGGCCTTGGTCCAGCGGTCGATCGTGCGGGCCCCCCCGCTCTCCGCCCGGCAGCGCCACACCTCGCGGGGCTCGGTGCCCAGAAAGGTGTAGCGGGCCCAGCGCTCGCCCCCCACGAGCGATTCCAAGAGGAACGCGAAGGGGGGGCGGGCCACCTTGACGAAAGCGGCGAGCGGCGTGTCGGCGTCGAGGACGACCTCGCGCACCACGGGGACCATGCCGCCGTGTTCGGCGCGCGCCAGGAAGTCCGCGCGGGCGTCGCTCATCGGGCGGCGAGCGGGGTAGAGGGGATATGCGACTCGTCGCCGCCGCGCTCGCCCTGGCCGGTCTCGGCCTGCCGGCCTGGGGATCGATCCGCGCCCAGGCGTGGAACTCGGACTCTGCACGGGCGCTGGCGCGCCGCGCCGCGCAGCGCCGCAGCGGCGCCGCCGCCGATACCACGCTCCACGACTACAAGGCCCAGGCCCACGGCTTCCTATTCTTTCTGGGCGCCTTCGGCGAAGGCCTCGCCGACCCTCCGCGCCTCGTCAAGGCGGACCAATTGGAGCTGGAAGTGTACTGGAGGGCCCCCGCGAGCAGCAAGCAGCGCGTCGTCGGCTGGCGCGATCAGGCCCAACTCCCCACCGACATCAACTACCACCGCGACCACCTGGGCATCATCCAGAACAACTTCGGCGCCGCCATCCGGCTCGGCGAGGGCGACGAAGTGCGGGACGTGCCGCACCCGCTTTCGCCCGCGGGCCTAGGCCTGTACGACTTCGCGCTCGGCGACACCACCATCATCGCGCTCCCCGAGCGCGAGGTGCGCGTGGTGGCGCTGCGGGTGCGGCCCAAGAGCTTCGACCTCCCGCGCATCGTGGGCACCCTCTATCTGGACGCGGAGTCCGCCGATCTCGTGCGGATGGCGTTCAACTTCACGCCGCGCTCCTACCTGGACGGCCAGCTCGAGGACGTGAGCATCGTGCTCGACAACGCGCTGTGGGAGCAACGCTACTGGCTCCCGTATCGCCAGGAGATCGAGATCCGGCGCCGCGCCACGTGGCTCGACGTGCCGGCACGCGGCATCATCCGCGCGCGCTGGGAGATCGACGGCTACGTGTTCAACGTCGGGCTGGCGCAGAGCTGGTTCGCGGGCGACGAGATCTCCTTCCTCCCCAAGGCGGAGCGCGACTCGTTTCCGTGGACCCAGCCGCTCGCCGCGGCACTCGAGAACGTGGCCGAGCCGGTGCGTCGCGACGACCTGGAGCGAGTTCGCGCCGAGGTCGAGCAGATCGCCGGACGCCGCGCTCTCTCCGGGCTCCGGGCCAACCGCCTCGGCGTGCGCAGCCTCTCGGATCTGGTGCACGCCAACCGCGTGGAGGGGCTCGCGGCCGGCGCAGGCGTCGTGTTGCGCGGCGGGGGCGAGCGGCGCGAGCTGCGCCTGCGCACGAGCTACGGGTTCGCCGACCGGCGCGGCAAGGGCGCCCTGGCCGCGGTCGAGCGACAGGGTCGGGGCGCGGTCGAGGTGAGCGCGTACCGCGACGTGCGCGACGTGGGAGACTGGCCCGTGATCGCCCCGCTGCAAAACTCGTTCGCGGCCCAGGAATTCGGACACGACTACGGCGACTATTATCTGGCGCAAGGGGCGCGCCTGACATACCGCCACGGCGTCGGCGTGCGCGGGGAGTGGCGCGCCGCAGCCGGCCGCGAGTCGTTCCGTTCGCTCGCCGTCGCCGCCACGCCCGCGAACGGCAGCTTCCGGCCGAATCCGCCTCTGGGCGGGCCGGCGGTGGACCTGGTGCAGGTCGCGTTCGAGCGCCGCAGCGAAGGGTTCGCGGTGCGGCGCGACCTGCATATCGAGACCATGCTCGAAGCCGGGCGCCAAGACGGTGGCGACACCTACGTCCGGCTCTCCGGGGCCGGCCACCTGCTGCTCCCCGTCGGGGCCACGCGCTTGCTTATTCGGGCTCAGGGCGGCGGGGCGAGCGCGCGGCTCCCGGCACGCCGCGCGTTCGTGCTCGGGGGGCGCGGTACGCTGCTCGGCGACCCGTTCCGCGCCTGGGGCGGCCGGCGCATGGGCCTGATGCACGTGGAGTGGCGCGTGCCGGTGCCGTTCCCATCGCTCGGCGTGGCGCCCTATGCGCGCACCCCGCGCACCGTCACCCTCGCCCCGTACGTGGCCGTCGGTTGGGCGGATCGTCCGGTCGCGGGCACGCCGTGGATGCCCACCGAGGGCGCCCGCACCACGCTCGGGCTCGGAGTCGAATGGCTGGGCGTGTTCCGCTGCGAAGCGGGTTTCGGCACCGCGACTCACCGGATGGGGATCGCGTTCGACGTGTCGCGGGACTTCTGGAGCATCCTCTGACGGGCGGCAGCCGGTGCCTAACGTTGTGGAGGTTTGAAGGTTTTGAAGGTTGTGGAGGTCAACTTGCACCACCTCCACAACCTCCAGAACCTCCAAAACCTCCACAAACCTCGCCCCGTGGGCTAGCTTAGGGAAACGCGAATGGCCGACACGAACTTCCCGGATGAATGGCTGGTCCACTCCCTCGAGGGGGTGGTCACGCCGGAGCTCGTCGCCGAGCTGCGGGAGAAGGCCGCGCCCCAGGCGACCCTGTGGGAGACGCTCGTCGCCCAGAAGGTCGTCAACGACGAGCAGATCCTCACCGCGCTCTCCACCCGCTTCCGTTTGAAGCTCGCCGAGCTGGACAAGGCGGACCCGACCGCGAAGGAGCGGGTCCCCGAGCAGGTCGCCCGCCGGTATCACATCCTGCCGTTCCGCGCCACCGACTCCTACCTCGAGGTCGCGACCGCGAACCCGTTCGACTTGGATGCGGAGAAGGCGCTGGCGTTCGCCACGGCGCGAGAGATCCGCATGCTGCTGCTCGCGCCGTCCAAGATCGCCGAGCGGCTGGACGAGATGTACCGCCCCGAGAAGGCGGTGGACAAGCTGCTCGAGGGCATGGAGAGCTCGGCCGAGCTGGTGCAGCTGCAAGACAGGCTGGCGCCCGACGAGATCGCGATCGCCGCCTCCGAGGCCGAGGCGAGCCAGCGCCCGGTGGTGCGGCTGGTGGATCTGATCATCTCGGAGGGCATTCTCGCGCGGTCGAGCGACATTCACATCGAGCCGGAAGAGGGCGGGGTGGCGGTGCGCTATCGCATCGACGGTGTGCTGCGGCAGGTGATGAAGATTCCGCGCCAGGCGGGGCTGCCGCTGATCTCGCGTATCAAGATCATGTCGTCGCTCGACATCGCCGACCGGCTGCGGCCGCAGGACGGCCGCGCACGTGTGGCGGTAAACGGCCAGCCGATCGACCTGCGTGTGTCGACGCTGCCGGCGGCGCTGGGCGAGAAGGTCGTGATCCGTATTCTCGATTCGCGCGCCACGGTCAAGTCGCTCGACTCCCTGGGGCTGAATACCAACGAGACGGAGGGCATCAAGCGGCTGCTCGAGAACCACGAGGGCATCATCCTCGTCACCGGCCCGACCGGCTCGGGCAAGACCACGACGCTGTACTCCTGTATCAACCAGATCAAGAGCGAGGGCGTCAACATCGTCACGGTCGAGGATCCGGTGGAGTACCGGATGCAAGGGATCGTGCAGGTGCAGGTGCAGGAGAAGGCCGGGCTCACGTTCGCCTCGGCGCTGCGCTCGATTCTGCGCCAGGACCCGAACGTCGTGCTGATCGGCGAGATCCGCGATCGCGAAACGGCCCAGATCGCCGTGCAGGCGTCGCTCACCGGACACCTGGTGCTCTCCACGCTGCACACCAACGACGCGTCGAACGCGGTCACCCGGCTCGTGGACATCGGCGTGGAGGCCTACAAGATCGCCGCGGCCCTGCGGGGCGTGTTGGCCCAGCGGCTGATGCGCAAGCTGTGCCCCACCTGCAAAGAAGTGTGGATGGAGGCTCCGCCCGACCGTCTCGGGAAGTGGGTTCCGAAGGGAACCCCACTGTACCGCGCCGCCGGCTGTCCCGACTGTGCCATGACCGGATACCGCGGCCGCTTCTCGATCGTCGAGGTGCTGACGGTCACGGCCGAGGTGGAGCGGCGCATCGCGGCGGGCGAGACCGCGGAGCACATCGCGGGCGCCGCGCGCCGCGGCGGAATGAAGGGCCTGTTTGAGTCCGGGCTGGAGCACGTGCTGCGGGGTGAATCGACGCTCGACGAGCTGACGCGCGTCGTCGACATCCCGCAGGAGGAGGAGCGGCCATCGGGGCCGGCGGCAGCACCCCGGCGCCCGGGCGGCGGCGTGCCGCAGCACGCGCCGCACGCCGGCGTCGCGCTCGCCCCCGAGCCGACCGCCGACTCGCTGGTGGAGGATTTCGAGTTGCTGGAGGAGCCCCTGCCCGCACGGCGCTCCGGCCCCCACGGCCTCCCCGCCGTCAAGGTCCTGCTCGTCGACGACGAGGACAGCCTGCGCAAGGTGATGCGCGATCTGCTTGAGCGCGACGGCTACGACGTGGCGGAGGCGCGCGACGGCGTACAGGCGCTGGACCAGATCGACCGCGTCGGACCCGACATCATCGTGTTGGACCTGAATCTCCCCGGGCTCGACGGGTACGGCGTGCTGTCGCACCTGCGCTCGCGCCCGGCGACGGCGTCGATCCCCGTCATCGTGCTCACCGCGAAGGGCGACGAAGACAACGAGGTGCGCGTGTTCGAGCTCGGGGCGGACGACTTCCTCACGAAGCCGTTCCGCGCGCGGGCCCTGTCCGCGCGGTTGGAGGCGGTGCTGGGCCGGCGACGCTGAGGCGAACGTCTCCTTTCTCCCCTCTCCCCTCTTGTGACATCAGTCCACGTCGCGTTCGTCGACGCCTACGTGCTCCGGGTCGGAGCAGCGGGCTTCGAGGTGCTCGTGCTGCGGCGCGCACCGGGCGGCCGCTCTCCGGGCTCGTGGGAGACGGTGCACGGGCACATCGAGGCGGGCGAGACGCCGGTCCAGGCGGCGCTGCGCGAAGTGCGTGAAGAGACGGGACTCGACCCCGCCCGGCTGTACAATCTGTCGCGCGTCGAGGCGTTCTACCGCCACCGGACCGACGAGATCGCGCTGATACCCGTGTTCGCGGCCGTCGTGGCCGGCGCCGCCCCGCTGCGCGCGTCGACCGAGCACGACCGGTTGGAGTGGCTGGCCCCGGCGGCCGCCGCCGCGCGCTTCGCCTGGCCGCGGGAGCGCAGAGCACTGGACGACGTTTTGTCAATCCTCGGGTCCGGAGACGCGGGCTTGCTGGAAGACGTGCTGCGGATAAGCTAAGGAGGGGATCGGACGGACCGACTGGAGACCTGGACAAGCGCCGACCGCATGTGAATCCGTTCTATCACCGCATCTACCGAGTGGTTCGCCACATCCCCAAAGGCCGCGTCGCGACGTACGGCCTCGTGGCGCGGCTCGCCGGTCGGCCCGGGGCTGCGCGCACGGTCGGCTGGGCCCTCTCGGCGCTTCCCGAAGATGCCGACGTCCCCTGGTGGCGCGTGCTCAACGCGGCGGGCCGGATCTCGCTCTCGGGCGCAGACCACGGGTCCGTCGTACAGCGGGCCCTCTTGCTCCGTGAGGGGGTGAAGTTCGCGCCGGGCGGGGCGGTGAACCTCGCCGTGTTCGGGTGGCCCGCTGAGGCCTACGACAGCGCGCCCGCGGCCCACATGCGCGCCGCCTCGTCCCGCAGATCGCGCAGGTTGAAAGGCTTGCGGACGTAGCGCAGGCCGAGCCGCACGAGCGCGTCGTCCGATCCCGGCCGCACGTCTCCCGTCGCCACCAGCACCCGGTCCTTGAGGGCCGGATGCGCTTCCACGAGCCGCGTCACGAACAGATGATCGCGCGCCCGCGCCTGCGCGTCCGCGAGGATCAGATCGTACGCGCGGGCGCCGGCGAGGTCGAGCCCGTGCTGGGCGTCGCGCGCCACGTCGACCGTGTGGCCTTCCCGGCCGAACAGCGCCTTCACCATGCGGCGCACCGCCGGATCGTCGTCGACGAGCAGGATCGCCCGCTTCGCGGCCGGCGGCGCTGGCGCCGGCGCGGGCACGGGCGTCGCGTGCAGCGCCACGCCGGCCGGCGCCGCGGGCAGGTCCACCAGGAACGCCGCCCCGCCTTCCGGCGGCCGCTCGACCCCGATGCGTCCGCCGTGGGCTTCCACGATCGAATATGTGATCGAGAGCCCCAGCCCCGTCCCTTGACCCGGCTCCTTGGTGGTGAAGAACGGCGTGAAGAGCTGCGGCAGGACGTCGTCTGGGATGCCGGCACCGGAGTCCGTGACCCTCATCCGCACGCGGTCGTCGAACCACGTGACGAGCCGGATCACGCGCGGCCGCTCCGGCGGATTCTCGGCGACGGCCTGCGCCGCGTTGTTCAGGAGGTTCAGGAGCACCTGCTGCAGCGCGTGGCGGTCGCCGAGCACCGGCGGCAGCGTCCCCAGATCCTTCTCGACCGCGATGTCCTTGAGCGTCAAGTCGTAGCTCATGAGCAGCAAGGTCCGCTGGATCACGTCGTTCAGGTCCACGGGCGCCTGCTCGCCTGGGCCCTTGCGCGCGAACGTGAGCAGGTTGCGCACAATGCGCCCGGCGCGGTCGGCCTGCTCGTGAATCACCCGCAGGTGGCCACGGTCTTTCGCGCCGAGCTCCTTCTGCTCGAGCAGGAACTCGGACAGGCCGGCAATCGAGGTGAGCGGATTGTTGAGCTCGTGCGCGACCCCGGAAACCAGCTGTCCGACGGCGGCGAGCTTCTCGCTCTGGATCAGGTGGGATTCCATCGCCTGCTGGTCCGTCACGTCCTCGACCAGCACCACCAGGCTCTGATCGTGCGCCCCCCCCGGTGCCGGGATGCGGGCGGCGGTCACGCGGATGGCACGCCCCAAAGTGGTCGAGCGGAGCACGATCGGCTGCACCCGGTCGCCCGCGCGCGCGGCCGCCAGCAGGTCGACTAGCGGAGGCGAAGCGCCCACCAGGGCCGCGACCAGTTCCCGCCCGATGACGCCCGGGATCGGGGCGCCGAGCAGGGCGGCGAAGGAGCGGTTGGCCCGGCGCACCCGTCCCGCGTCGTCCACCACGGCGATGCCCTCGCTGAGCGAATCGAACGCCGTCTCCCACTGCTCCTTCGCGTGCCGCACCATCTCGAAGAAGCGCGCGTTGGCGATCACGATGGCCGCGTGCGTGGCCACGGTGGAGAGCAGGCGAATGTCCTCCGACGCGAACGCACCGCCACGCGGGTTCGCGATCACCAGGGTTCCCACCACCACGCCATGGGCGCGCAGCGGGACCGCCGCCGCGGACTCGGCCTGTACGCCCTCGACCAGTCGCGTCGGCTCCCCGCCCGAATTGCGCACCAGCTCGAGCCGCTCCCGGCCCAGCGACCGGACGACGAGACCGGGATCGTCAGCGCCGATGGAGCGACCCGCGAGCGCCGCCAGCGTGCCGTCGGCGGCGGTGACCCGCAGCAGGGGGCGGTCCTCCCGTCCTTCTCCCGCTTCCGCCGCTGCCGCCTCGCCGTCCGGCGCCAGGGCGACGAGGGCCCCCTGGGCGTCGAGAAACCGCATCGCGTAGCGCACCACCTGCTCGACGATCCGGTCGAGCTGCAGCGACCCCGACAGGATGAACGACAGCTCCTGGAGGGAGAACAGCTCCGACAGGCGGCGGTTGAGCTCGTCCGCCGCCCGCCTGCGGTCGCGCTCGCTGTGCCGCAGCCGGCGCCCGAGCCGCAGCGACCAGCCCACGGCGGCCACGGCGGCGACGGCGAGTAGTGCGATCAGGAAGCGCATGAGGGACAACAATAACGTTGCGCGACGAGCGTAATCCCGACTAATGCATTCGGCTATCGGCTATTGCACGCGGCCGAGGAGCTGGTCGATGCTCTCCCGCAGCTCCTCGATCCCCTCGTTCTTCCGTGCGCTCGTCACGATCACCTGATCGTCATCGAGCTCGAGCACGCCTTGCAGCTCTCGTTCGCGGCGCGCGCGTGCGGCCCGGGCCAGCACGTCGCTCTTCGTGAACGCCGCCAGCACCGGGGTCTCGCGCGCGGCAAACAGTTCCTGCATCGCGCGGTCGTCGTCGGAGGGGTCGCGGCGGATGTCGAGCAGCCAGAGGACGCCCGCGAGCCGGGGGCGATCGAGCGTATGGGTGATGAGCCCGCGGAAGGCGGCCCGGTCGCCCCGCGACGCGCGGGAGTAGCCGTAGCCGGGGAGGTCCAGGACGTAGTAGACACGCATCTCGAACACATTCATCGCCCGGGTCTTCCCCGGCGTTCCGGAGGTCTTGGCGATGCGGCGTCCGGCGAGCGCATTCAACAGGCTCGATTTTCCGACGTTCGATCGACCGATCAGGGCGACTTCGGGAAGGGCAGGAGCGAGTGGGACGTCGGCCCGCGGGAATGAGCCGATGAAGCGGGGTTCCGGAGCGGTCAGGCTTCTTTCTTCTGGCGCACGCGCTCGGTGACGAGCAGCGGGGGCCGACCTTCGGTGACGCACTCCGAGGTGATGGCGACCTCGCGCACGTCATCGCGGCTCGGCAGGTCGAACATGATGTCGGTCATCATCTCTTCGAGGATAGCGCGCAGGCCCCGGGCACCGGTGCCGCGCTTGATCGCCTTCTGCGCGATGGCCTTGAGCGCGTCCTTCTCGATGGTGAGCCGCACGTCCTCGAGCTCGAACAGCTTCTGGTACTGCTTGGAGAGCGCGTTTTTCGGCTCGATGAGGATGCGGATCAGCGCGTCTTCGTCGAGCGAGTCGAGCGGCACCGCCACCGGGAGCCGGCCCACCAACTCGGGGATCAGGCCGTAGCGCAGCAGGTCGTCCGGCTCGACGTCGATGAAGGGGTTCTTCTTGATCTTCTCGGGCGCGCCTTTGGCGACCTCTTCCTTGGTGAAGCCGATCTGGCGCCGCCCGGTGCGCGACTCGATGATCTTCTCGAGCCCGTCGAACGCGCCCCCGCAGATGAACAGGATGTCCTTCGTGTTGACCTGGATGTACTCCTGCTGCGGGTGCTTGCGGCCGCCCTGGGGCGGGACGCTCGCCACCGTTCCCTCCAGGATCTTCAACAGGGCCTGTTGCACGCCCTCGCCCGACACGTCGCGCGTGATGCTCGGGTTCTCGGACTTGCGGGCGATCTTGTCGATCTCGTCGATGTAGACGATGCCGCGCTCGGCCTCGGACACGTTGAAGTCCGCGGCCTGGAGCAGCCGCACCAGGATGTTCTCGACGTCCTCGCCGACGTAGCCCGCTTCCGTGAGCGTAGTCGCGTCGGCGATGGTGAAGGGCACGTCCAGGATGCGCGCTAGCGTCTGCGCCAAGAGCGTCTTGCCCACGCCGGTGGGACCGATGAGGAGGATGTTGCTCTTATCGAGCTCGACCTCCGCTTCGCGCCCCTGGTGCGAGTTGATCCGCTTGTAGTGATTGTAGACCGCCACGGCGAGCGTCTTTTTCGCCTTCTCCTGGCCGATCACGTACTGGTCCAGCACGTCTTTGATCTCGGAGGGGATGGGGACCTGGGTGATCGCCTCGGAGACCTCGCGCTCTTCGTCCTCCGCCAGGATCTCATTGCAGAGCGCGATGCACTCATTGCAAATGTAGACCGACGGCCCGGAGATGAACTTTCGGACCGAGTCCTTCGACTTGCCGCAGAAGGAGCAGCGGAGGTGCTTATCGTGGGACATCTTGCCCTAGTATGGGAAGGTCGGCCTGCCGGCGCAAGCGGTCACTTCTTCTTCCCGTCGTCGATCTGCTGGAAGTTGGCGATTACGTGGTCAATTAGCCCGTACTCCTTGGCCTCTTCGGCCGACATGAAGCGATCCCGGTCCATGTCCTTCTCGATCTGGTCCAGCGGCTTGCCGGTGTGCTTGGAGTACAGCTCGTTGAGCTTGCCCCGCAAGTACAGGATCTCCCGGGCCTGGATCTCGATGTCGGCCGCAGTGCCCTGGGTCCCGCCCGACGGTTGGTGCATCATGATGCGGGCGTGGGGCAGGGCGGAGCGCTTCCCCTTGCGCCCGGCGGCGAGCAGAAACGAGCCCATCGAGGCCGCCATCCCCATGCAGATGGTGTTCACGGGGGCCCGCAGGAACTGCATCGTGTCGTAGATCGCCATGCCCGACGACACGAGCCCGCCAGGCGAATTGACGTACAGGTAGATGTCCCGCTCCGGATTGTCGGCGTCGAGAAACAAGAGCTGCGCGATGATGATGTTCGACACCTCGTCGTTGATCTGCGTGCCCAGGAACACGATGCGGTCCAGGAGCAGCCGGCTGAAGATGTCGTAGGTGCGCTCGCCGCGGCTGGAGCGCTCGATGATGTAGGGCGGGTAAATCTGGTTCCTCGTCACGCTGACTCCACGGTGGATTGCGACAGAAGAAACGTAAACACCTTCTCCTCGGTGAGGCCGCGCTCCAGGTCGCGCAGCCGCTTCGCCTTCTCGAGCGACGCCCGCAGCTCCGCCGCCGGCTTGCCGCTCCGCGCGGCGATCTCCTGCAACCGGCCGGCCAGCTCCGCCTCGGTGGCGCGGAGGCCGTGGTGCTCCACCACCCAGTCGAGGATCAGGTCGCGCCGCACCTGCGCCTCGGCCACGGGCCGGAATTCCTGCGCGAATTCGGGCAACCGGTCTTCCGGGATCCCGTACGCCTGGGCGTAGACGTACACCGCCCGCTCGACCAGCGGCCGCGGCGCCGCTACACGATTGGCTTGCACGATCTGCTCGATCAGGTCGCGTCGCACTTGCGCATCGGCCTCGCGCTGAGCTTCCTTCTCGAGATCCGCGCGCACCGCCTGGCGCAGCGCGTCGAGCGACTCGAAGTCCCCCACCTCGCGCGCGAACGCGTCGTCCAGCTCCGGCAGATGCTGGCGCTTCACCTCCTGCAGCGTGAGGCGGATAGCACGCGTCTGGCCGCGCTTCGCCTCCTCAGGGAAGTCGGGCGGGAAGCGCACGGTGGCGTCCACCGTCTCCCCGGGGAGCATGCTCATGATGCGCTCCTCCACTTCGGGGATCGCCCCTCCTTCCCCCAGCACGATCTGATAGGGCTTCGGGTCCTTTACCTCGTCGCCCTCGCGCGTCGCAAGCGTTCCATGCACCAGGTCCTTGAGCGCCGGCTTCTCCCCCGCGACCGGCACCCACGGCGCCTTCTGCTCGCGCAGCGCGGTGAGCTGGGCCAGCACCTGCTCCTCCGTCACCTTGGGCACGGTGCGCTTGAGGTGGAACTTGCCGATGCGCTCGAGCGTGAGCTCGGGCTTCACCTCGACGTGGAACTCGAACGTCACCGGGCCCCCCGCGCCGACGTCCCACTTGAGGTTGTGCACGTGCGGGTCGGCGACCGGCTTCAGCGCCTCCTGCGCGAGCGCCGCCTTCCAGCTCTCGCGAATCAGGTCCTCGAGCGTCTGCTGTCGGATGTCGTCGGCGAACTGTTTCTTCACGAGTGCGGCCGGCGCCTTGCCCTTGCGGAACCCCGGGAGCCGCACGCGCCGCTGGTAGGCGGTGGTGGCGCGCGCCTCGGCCGCCTGCACCTGCTCCAGGGGCACGGTCACGGCCAGGGATGCGGCTCCCGGCTCTTCCGCCGTCTTGCGGACCTGAATGGCAGTCATGTCGGAGTAAATCTAATAGGGCTGGGGGACTGAGGCAGGAACCGCAACGACTACTCCTATCTCCTGTCTACTGATTCCTGCGTATCGCCCTGATGCGGTGATGCGGTCTGTCGCCCGCCTTGATGTCGTCGTATCGCACCACGCTGATCGACCCGTCGGGCTCGAGCACGGCCAGCATCACGTCGGCGACGTCGGCGACGCCGTGCTCGCGCAGCGCTTGACGCAGTTCGTCGCGTGTGATCCCGGCGCGCACCAGGTGCTCCGTGAGGATCTTGCCGCTGTGAATCAGCATGATGCCTTCGCCGGCCAGCAGCTTGGCGACCCCGCGGCTCCGGACTCGCCACCAGTCGATCGCCCGGTGCCAGCCGATCAGCACGGCCGCGGCGACGAGCCCGCCCGCGAGACTCGTGTCCGGACCCACCATCGCGTTCTGGACCGCATTGGCGATGATGAGCAGCAGCACCAGGTCGAACGTCGACATCTGGCCGAGCTGGCGCGTGCCGGTGAGGCGCAGCCCGACGAGCAGGGCGAGGTAGACCACGGAGGTGCGAAGCGCAACGTCGAGTAGGGTGTGCCATGAGGCGGTCACGGTCTCGTAAACTACGAGCGCTCGTCACGGGTGCCTAGTGACCCGCGGCGTGGGTCAACCGCCGGCCCCAACCGTGGTGCGATGTGTCACGCTGCGCCCCGCGCCACGAGGTCCATAGTGGGACGGAACCGGGAGACAGTCACGGTTCGAGCAAGCCCCGAGGCGCCCGCGGTGAACCGACTCGTTAAGGAGGAAGACCCATGCGTCTCAGATTCCCTCTCGCGGCCGCCGTGGCGGCCGCGATGACCGCGACCGCCGTGGCCGCCGCGCAGCAGACCACAACGGGCAATGGCGCACCCAGCGGATCGCATTTCAATCTCAATATCATCGGGGTCGCTCATGACAAGAGTCCCAACATGAACAAGGGGAGCGGCGACGTCATCTTCGTGGGCCTCGGCACGAGCACCGGCGCCGTGACGACGAAGATTCTCCTCAGCCAGTCGGCCGACGGCGTCTTCGAAGTGCTCGACAAGAATGGGACGGACGGCGAGGCCTCGTTCGCGCTCCCCGTGCCGGGTACGTACACGGTCTGGGCCCGCGCGCTCGGCACGCCGGGCGGGCAGGCCAAGATGGCGACCTGCGCGACGTTCATCGATCCTACCACCGGCGTGGCGACGATGCTGTGCTCGACCGACAACGAGGTCTTCGTGCGCGGCACGGGAAAGAGCAGCTTCCGTAACGTGACCACCGCGCTCACGACCATTACGCTCGTACCGGGGAGCCCGGC
>Ga0209158_1000790_pt1 | contig 22326 bp, 20 predicted proteins | sample GraSoiAngelo_140_FD_185897 | JGI IMG/M metagenome (GOLD analysis project Ga0209158, IMG submission 185897) | Grasslands soil microbial communities from the Angelo Coastal Reserve, California, USA - 14_0929_12_30cm (SPAdes) (version 2) | ecosystem: Environmental > Terrestrial > Soil > Grasslands ...
CATCACTCCTCTTGCTCGACGAGAACATGGCGGGACTGAACCGGAAGGAGGTCGAGGCCGCCGTCGGGCTCCTGCGCGACGTGCGCGCGCGCGGACGGACCCTCGTCGTCACCGAGCACATCATGCGCGCCATCATTGGGCTCGCCGACCGGGTCGTGGTGTTGAACTACGGCGAGAAGATCGCCGAAGGCCGCCCCGCCGACGTGATGCGTGACGCCGCCGTGATCAAGGCGTACCTCGGCGAATCGTATGCCTGACGCCGCGGCCTGCCTCGAGCTCGACGCCGTCGATGCCGGGTACGGCGCCCTGCACGTGCTCTGGAGCGTGAGCCTCCGGGTCGCGGCCGGAGAAGTCGTGAGCCTGATCGGCCCCAACGGCGCCGGGAAGACCACGGTGATCAAGGCGATCCTGGGGCTCGTGCCATGGCGCAAGGGGACGATTCGCTTCAACGGGGACCGCATCGACGGCCGACAGCCGGAGGAGATCGTGCAGCGGGGCATCGCCGTGGTCCCCGAGGGCGCACGGGTCTTCCCCGAGATGACCGTCGTCGACAACCTCCGCATGGGCGCGCTCGTGCCCCGCGCCCGGCCGCGCGAGGCCGCCACGATGGGCGACGTCTTCACCATGTTCCCGCGTCTGGCCGAGCGGAAGCTGCAGCTCGCCCGCACGCTCTCCGGCGGCGAGCGGCAGATGCTCGCCATCGGGCGCGCGTTGATGGCCTGCCCGGAGCTGCTCCTGCTCGACGAGCCGTCCCTCGGCTTGCAGCCCACGCTCGTGCGCTCGATCATCGAGGCGATTCGCGGGATCAACGAGCGCGGCCTCAGCGTGCTGCTCATCGAGCAGAACGTGCATTTCTCGCTGCCGATCAGCCATCGCGCCTACGTGCTCGAGGAGGGACGCGTGGTCATGCAGGACGCCGGTGTGGCGCTGCTCGAGAATCCTCACGTGCGCGTCTCGTATCTCGGTGTCTGACGGGGGAATCGCATGAGTCATCTCGTGCTCGCTACCGCGACACTCGTACTGATGCTCGCGCTGGGAACCCCGGCGGCGGCGCAGCCGGCGTATCCCGCTCGACCGATCGAAGTCATCATCCCGTTTCCGCCCGGCGGGCCCGCCGACACCGCGGCCCGCATCATCCAGCCCAAGCTCTCGGCCGCGCTGGGCGTGCCGCTGGTCCTGGTCAACAAGTCGGGCGGCGGCGGGGCCCTTGCCGCCGATTACGTCTCCAAGTCGAAGCCCGACGGCTACACGGTGTTCGCCGCGACGAACGCGCCGGTGACGATCGTCGCCGCCACGCAGCCCGACATCTCCTATCGGCCCGCCGACTTCGCCGCGATCGGGACCTCGATGACGGACGTCAGCGTCTTCGTCGGCAAGGCGGGGAGCCCGTGGAAGACGCTCGAGGAGTTCGTCGAGTACGTGCGGAAGAATCCGGGCAAGCTCAGCTACGGCTCGGCCGGGCTCGGCACCGTGTCGTTTTTCGCGTTCGAGCTGTTCAAGCACGCGTACGGGCTCGACATCACGCACGTGCCGTTCCAGGGCGGGGGACCTGTGAAGAACGCCATCATGGGCGGCCACGTCACCATCGCCTCCAGCGGCCTCAACTCGTTCGCACCGTTGATGAAATCGGGCGACCTGATCGCGTTGGCGACCTCGGCGCCCAAGCGGGTGCCGGCCTTTCCCGACGTTCCCACGCTCGCCGAGAAGGGGTTTCCCGACGCGTCGCTGAACATCTGGATGGCGCTCTTCGTCCCGGCGAAGACGCCTCAGGGCGTCGTCGACACGCTCGCTCACGCGCTCGAGCAGACGATGAAGGAGCCGTCGGTCGTGACCGCCGTGGAGAAGGCCGGGATGGTCGTCGACTACCGCGGCCCCTCCGCCACAGCGAAGCTGCTCGAGACGGAGTACGAAGCGGTGAAGAAGGTCGCGACCCGGCTGGGTATCGGCAAGCGATGATGAGCCGCGACCGCGTGGCTGCCGTCACGTTGCTCGTCCTTGGATCAGGCGGTGCGCTCGAGGCGCGCCGGCTCACCCTGGGCAGCGCCGGCAACCCCGGACCTGGCTTCTTTCCCTTCTGGCTGGCGCTCGGCCTCTGTGCGGTGGCCATCGCGCTCCTGCTCGTGCGCCCCGCGGCGCCGCCGCCCGCCGTCGCGTCCGGCGAACGTCTCGGCTCCGGCAAGGTCGTCCTCGCTCTGGCCGCGTCGGCGGTCTACGCGTTCATCCTCCCGCTGCTGGGATTCGTCGCGAGCACGTTTCTCTTCCTGCTGGTCATGCTCACGGCGATCGAGCTGCGCCGGTGGGCCTCCTCGGTCGTGATCGCGGCGATGACCGCGGCCGTGTGCCACGTGCTGTTCAAGACATGGCTCGACGTCCAGCTCCCGAGCGGCCCCTGGGGATTCTGAGCGTCATGGACCTCGGCCTGCACGCGATCGGCTACGGCTTCGCGGTCAGCGCGGAGCCTCTGAACCTCCTCGCGTGCTTCGCCGGCGTCTTCATCGGGACGCTGATCGGCGTGCTGCCCGGAATCGGCCCGGTGGCGACGATGTCGATGCTCTTTCCCGTCACCTACGCGATGACGCCGACGGCCTCGATCATCATGATGGCCGGCATCTACTATGGGGCGATGTACGGGGGCTCGACGACCTCGATCCTGGCCAACATCCCCGGCGAAGCCGCGTCGGTGGTGACGTGCCTCGACGGCTACCAGATGGCGCGACAGGGCCAGGCCGGGCCCGCGCTGGGGATCGCGGCGTTCGGGTCGTTCATTGCCGGCACCGCCAGCGTGCTGGGCATCATGCTCCTCGGCCCGCCGCTGGCATCGGTCGCGCTCCGCTTCGGCCCGCCCGAGATCTTCGGGCTGCTGCTCCTCGGGTTCACGATGGTCACGTATCTGGCCGGCGCCTCGAAGCTCAAGGCCGTGGCCATGGCGCTGGTCGGACTCTTGCTGGCGACCGTGGGCCTCGATCCGATGACCGCGACGCCGCGGTTCACGTACGGGACGATCACGCTGATGGACGGCATCGGCCTCGTGCCGATCATCATGGGCCTCTTCGGCGTCGCCGAGGTACTCCTCAACATCGAAAAGGGCTTCCACCAGGAGATCTTCAAGGCGCGGGTCCAGGGCCTCCTGCCGAACCGCGAGCAGTGGCGGGCCTCGGCCGGGCCCATCGCGCGCGGCACCGTCCTCGGGTTCTTCCTCGGCATCCTCCCCGGGATCGGCTCGATCGTGCCGACGTTCCTCGCCTACGCGCTCGAGAAGCGGATCGCTCGGCATCCCGAGCGGTTCGGCCGCGGCGCGATCGAAGGCGTGGCGGCGCCGGAGTCGGCGAACAACGCGGCCACCGGCGGATCGATGATTCCGCTTCTCACGCTGGGCATCCCGGCCAACGTGGTGATGGCGGTGCTGCTGGGCGCCTTTCTCGTGCATGGCATCCAGCCCGGCCCGCTGCTCGTGAAGGAGCACCCCGAGATCTTCTGGGGCGTCATCGCCAGCATGTACATCGGCAACGTCATGTTGCTGGTGCTGAACCTGCCGCTGATCGGCCTGTGGGTTCAGGTGCTCAAGGTGCCGTACGGCGTGCTGTTTCCCTTGATCCTCGTCTTCTGCATGATCGGGGTGTACACGGTCTCGGCCAACGTGTGGGACATCGTGATCATGCTGATCTTCGGCGCGCTCGGCTACCTCATGAAGAAGTTCGACTACGAGCCGATGCCGTTGGTGCTCGCCTACGTGCTCGGCCGCATGGCCGAGGAGACGATCCGCCAGACCCTGCTCGTCTCACGCGGCAGCGCGGCCATTTTCCTCGAGCGGCCGCTCGCGGCGATATTCGTGAGCACCGCGGTGGCGGTCGTGGTGGTTCCCCTCGTCTTGCCCCGATTCCGCTCGGCGATCGTGAAGCTTGCCAGTCTCAGAGAAGCCTAGAAGGAGACCGTCATGGCGCTGAACCTCCGCGATTTTCTCACCGCGCTCGGCAAGGATCTGATCCGCATCGACGACGAGGTGGACCCGATCACGCAGGCGGGCGCTCTCTGTTCGGCGGCGCCGCGCCCGATCCTGCTCGAGCGGTTGCGTGGGTTTCCCGGTTGGAAGCTCTGCGACATTCTGGTGAAGGACCGCGCCCGCCAGGCCCTGGCCCTCGGCACGTCGCCGAAGAGCGTCGTCCGCGAGCTGTCCGACCGGATGTTCACGCGCGTGCCCGGGCAGTCCAAGGTCGTTCCGGACGGCCCGTGCAAGGAGGTGAAGCTCCTCGGCAACGACGCCGACATCACGAAGCTTCCGATTCCGATCCACTCCGAAGGCGACGCGGGTCGCTATCTCGGCTCGGGGATCACCATCACACGCGATCCCGACACCGGGATCCGCAACGAGGCGATTATCCGCGCCATGGTGAAGGGCCCGAGGAAGATGGGCTTCTGGATGGCGGCCCGCCACAACTGGGCGCACCTGATGAAGTACCAGGAGCGCCAGGCGCCCGCGCCGATGGCCTTCGCCATCGGCCTGCACCCGGGTTACGAGATCCTCGCCAACTACAGCGGCCGGCACGAGGGCTACGACGAGCTGGAGATGGGGGCGGGCGTGCTCGGCGAGACGCTCGAGCTCGTGAAGTGCGAGACCATCGATCTCGAGGTGCCGGCCCAGGCCGAGGTGGTGATCGAGGGCATCGTGCCGCCCGGCGTACGCGAGCCCGAGGGCCCGTTCGGCGAGTTCACCGGATACAGCAAGGGCGCGGAAGGGCCGGCGCCCGTCTTCGAGGTCACCGCCATCACGCGGCGGCGCGATCCCATCTTCCGTCACATGCAGGCGACCGTGTTCACCGACCATCAGCCCCTGGTCTCGGTGCCGATGGAAGCGAGCCTCTACCGGCGCCTGCGCGAGATCCACGGCCACACGGAGGTGCACGACGTCTACATCCCGCCGTGGGTGACGATGTTCACCGTCTTCGTCCAGATGACGCCGCGCTGGGACGGCCAGGCCCGCGCCGTGCTGCTGGGCGCGCTCTCGAGCCCCTACCTCCACCCGAAGATCGCGATCGCGGTGGACGAAGACGTCGACATCTACGATCCGCGCGAGGTGTTCTGGGCGATGTCCACGCGGGTGAATCCCGAGAAGGACGTCATCGTGCTGCCCCACGAGCGCATCCATCCGCTCGACGTCTCGGCGCCCAACGTGGACCGCTCGGAAGTGACCGTGATGCGCGTCGGGGGAAAGATCGCCATCGACGCGACGAAGCCGCCGCTGTGGCGCAAGAAGGAGCGCGACGAGTTCGATCGCGTGAAACCGAAGGGCGCCGGCGATCCGGCGCTGGAGGCGTTGCTTCGGCGCCTGGCGTCCATGGCGTAGGCGTGTGAAGCCACCAAGGTTCGATTACCTGGTCCCCACGTCGCTGGACGAGGCGCTCGCCCTGCTCGGCCAGCACGGCGAGGAGGCGAAGGTCCTGGCCGGCGGCCAGAGTCTCGTCCCGCTCCTCAACTTCCGACTCGTCCGGCCCGCACATCTCGTCGATCTGAACGAGATCCGCGGCCTCGACCAGATCCGGGCCGACGACGGCCATCTCGTGATCGGAGCCATGGCTCGACAGCGCGCGGTCGAGACGTCCACGCTGATCCGCGAGCGCTGCCCCTTGCTGGCGGAGGCGATGCCTCAGATCGGCCACGTCCAGATCAGGAATCGCGGGACGTTCGGGGGTAGCCTGGCCCACGCCGATCCGGCGGCCGAGCTGCCGGCGGTCGTGGCGGCGCTCGGCGGTGAGATCGTGCTTCAGAGCGCTCGGGGCCGACGCCGGCTGTCGGCGGACCAGTTCTTCGTCGGCTACCTGACGACGGCGGCCGAGCCCACCGAGTTGCTGGTCGAGGTGAAGCTGCCCGTAACGCCTCGCCGCACGGGGAGCGCCTTCCTCGAAGTGAGCCGTCGTCACGGCGACTTCGCGCTCGTCGGCGTGGCGACGACGCTGACGCTGGACGACCGCGGTGTGTGCACGGCCTGCAGTGTGGCGCTGACGGGTGTCGGCCCGACGCCGGTCCTCGCCCGTGACGCCGCGCGCGCCCTCGTCGGCGGCCCGCCGTCGCCGCAAGCGATCGAGGAGGTCGGCCGCCGTGTCTCGCAGGGGCTCCGGCCCGACAGCGACCTGCACGCGTCCAGCGAGTACCGGAAGGACGTCGCCGGTGTCCTGACCCGCCGAGCCCTGGCCCGCGCCGCCGAGCGGGCGCGAGGGGAGAGCCGATGATCGAGCGAGCGATTCGCGTCACCGTCAACGGACGGGTGTACGAGCGGACGGTCGAGGCCCGGAAGACGCTCGCCGATTTCCTGCGCGACGATCTCGAGCTGACCGGAACCCATCTCGGCTGCGAGCACGGCGTGTGCGGCGCGTGCACGATCATCGTCGACGGCGCAGCCGTGCGGTCGTGCCTGCTCTTCGCGGCGCAGGCGCACGGCCGCGACGTCCAGACCGTCGAGGGCCTGGCCGACGGCGAGACGCTCAATCCGCTCCAGGAAGCCTTTCGCGAGCACCACGGACTGCAGTGCGGATTCTGCACGCCGGGTTTCCTCATGACGCTGACCTGCTTCTTGCGCGAGTGCCCCGACCCCTCCGAGGCCCAGATTCGCGAGGCGATCTCCGGCAATCTCTGTCGTTGCACGGGATATCAGAACATCGTCGCGGCAGCGGCGGCCGCCGCCCGCTCGATGAGCGCGACACCGAGGAGCTCGCGATGAGAACGATGACGAAGGGACTCGTACTGGGGCTCGCGACGATCGTGCTGTGGGCCGGCGGGCCGCCGACGGGGCGCGCAGCCGAGGAGATCGCGCTCCTGGCAACGGTGACGCGGGTCGTGAACCTCCCCATGATCGTCGGCCTGCGGCTGCTGGAGCGGGAGGACGGCGTCAAGGTGACGGTCAAGGATCTGCGATCGCCCGAGGCGGTCATGCTTGCCGTGATCGAGGGCCAGGGCCAGGTGGCGACCGGATTCGCGCCCTTCTATCCGGCGGTGGAGAAGGGGGCGCTGGTCAAGGGCGTGATGGAGCTCTCGCGTCCCGAGTTCGTGGTGATGGCGAAGAAGGAGATCGGCTCGGTCAAGGAGCTCAACGGTGTCCGACTGGCCTCGCATTCGCCCAAGGCGACGGTGCAGTCCCTGCTCGAGTTCTATCTGAAGTCGCAGCCGGGTATCCAGCCGAACGTGGTGTTCATCCCGGAGGGCTCGCCGGCACGCGCCGAGGCGCTCTTGCGAGGGGCCGTCGATGCGGCCGCGTTCGACCTGACGGCCGCCCAGGTCGTCAACGAGCGGGCCCCGAACAAGTTCCACGTCCTGGTCGACTTCACGAATCAGCCCGTCTCGTCCAGCTCCCTCGTCGTGAACCCGGACTTCGCGCGGAAGAATCCCGCGCTGGTCCAGAAGCTGGTCCGGCGCCTGCTGCAGTCGTACCGCGAGGGCGCGCGCGACCCGAAGTTCTGGGTGCGGGAACGCGGCGAGACGATGAAGGAGGTCGACGACGCCAAGCTGGAAAGTCAGCTGCGCGCGCTGGTGAAGATCTTCGATCTCAACGGCGGCCTGGACCGGATGAAGGGCCCGGGGGCCGTCGAGAATCTCTCGTTCCAGGTCACGACGGGCAATCTGACCGGGCCCGTGACCAAGTGGAAGCCGGAGCAGTTCTTCGATACGGCGCCGCTCGAGGCCGTGCTGAAGGACATCGGCAGGCGCTAGTGGTCGTCGTGCTGCGAGCGGCCTCGGTGATCGCGTTCGTCCTGCTGTGGGAGTGGGCCGCCCGGGTACCGATCAGCTTCAACTTCCCGTCGCCGTGGGCCACGCTGACCGCGCTCGTCGCGCTCCTCCGCTCGGGCGCGATCCTCAGCGCGACGGCCACGAGTCTCCAATCGCTCGCGTTGGGATTCGGGATCGCCATCGCCGTCGGCGTTCCGTTGGGCCTCGTCATGGGCGTGGTGCGGCCGGTCGGTCGCGTGGCGCGCATCTATCTCGATCTCCTGATCGCTTTGCCGACCGCGGCCCTGATCCCCCTGGTGATCCTGTCGTTCGGCATCAACATCCTGTCCTCGGCGGTCATCGTCTTCGTGTTCAGCGTTCCGTTCGTCACGATGAATGCCTACGGCGGTGTCCGCGACGTGCGTCCGCACCTGGTAGAGATGGCCCACGCCTTCGATGCGTCACGGTGGCAGGTCTTCGTCCGCATCGTGCTGCCGAGCGCGCTCCCCATGATCCTGGCCGGGATCCGGTATGCGCTGTCGCGCGCCTTCGTCGGATTGATCGTGGGCGAGCTACTGCTGTCGCCGTTCGGCCTCGGCCGCTTGATCATGGCCTCGCGCTCGATGTTCGAGCACGACCGCATGTTCGCCACCGTGCTGTGGACGCTACTCCTCGCCGGCGTCGCGCTCACTGCGCTGGCGCGGCTGGAAGGCCGCCTGCTCCGGTGGCGGACGTGACCGCGGCGCCGCGACCCGTCGAGATCGTGGTCGACGGCGTCTCCAAGGCGTTCGGGACGGTCCAGGCCCTGAACGACGTCCACGTGCGCGTGCGGGCCGGTGAGTTCCTCAGCCTGATCGGCCCGAGCGGGTGTGGAAAGACGACGCTGCTAAAGACGATCGCCGGCCTGGTCGCGCCCGACAGCGGTCGTGTCGTCGTCGGCGGTCGGACGGTCGAGGGGCCAGGGCGCGAGTGCAGCGTCGTGTTCCAGGACTTCGCGTTGCTGCCGTGGGCGACCGTCCAGAAGAATGCGGAGTTCGGCCTATTGCTGCGAGGGGTTCCCGCGGCTGCGCGAGCCGAGCGCGCCCGCGGGGTGATCGCCAAGGTAGGCCTGGCCGGCTTCGAGCACGCCTATCCTGCCCAGCTCTCCGGGGGAATGCAGCAGCGCGTGGGCCTGGCCCGCGCGCTGGCCGTGAACCCTCAGGTGCTGCTGATGGACGAGCCGTTCGCGTCCATCGACGAGCAGACGCGGCGCGTGTTCCAGGACGACTTGCTGCAGCTCTGGTCGGAGGAGCGGAAGACGGTGGTGCTCGTCACCCACAGCATGGAGGAGGCGATCTATCTCTCCGATCGCGTCGTCGTGTTGAGCCCACGCCCAGGGCGCGTCCATCAGGTGCTCGAGGTTCCGCTGCCGCGGCCGCGCGAGGGCGCCGGTGTGCGGGCGACCGCGGAGTTCGCGCGCCTCGTCGACGATTTGTGGAAGGTTTTGAGGAAGCTCCAGTGACGCCGGGCGCTCGCGAGTCCGACCTCGGCCGGACGGGCCTGATCGCCGTCGCCGGGCTCCTCATCATGTGGGAAGCGCTGGGCCGCCTCGACGTGTCGATGTTCGTGCCGCCGGTCACGACGGTGGCGGCAGCGTGGTGGCACCTGGTCGGCGACGGGACGCTCACGCGCGCGGCGGCGTCGAGCCTCGTCTCGCTCGTGAAGGGCTTCGTGCCGGCCGCCGTGCTCGGCGTGGCCGTCGGCCTCGCGATGGGCCGCTTCGCCACTGTGCGTCACCTCCTCGACGGCTGGGTCAACGCGCTGATGTCGGCCCCGCTGTCGGCCCTGGTCCCGGTGCTGATCGCGCTGTTCGGGATCCGCGACACCGTGGTGGCAGCGACGGTGTTCATGTTCTCGTTCTTCGTCATCGTCGTGAACACGCTGACCGGCGTTCGGTCCACCGATCCCTCGCTCGTCGAGATGGCTCGGTCGTTCGGCGCGGGCGAATTTGCGCTCTTCGGCCGAGTGTATCTACCTTCGGCGCTGCCGGCCGTCATGCTCGGGCTTCGGCTCGGCGTGGTGCAGGCGGTGAAGGGGATGGTCGTCGGCGAAATGCTCATCTCGCTGGTCGGTCTCGGCGAGCGCCTGATCTATTACGGCAACACGTTTTTGATCGCCGAGCTGTACGCGGTCATCGCCTCGGTGCTCCTGATCGCGCTTGCCACGTCCCAGCTGGCCCAGGCCCTCGATCGGGCGTTGATTCGCTGGAAATGACGAAATGATTCGAGTGAATCAATCCGGAAAAGGAGCGGAGCCCCGCGCACCCAGGCCTCGCCACCAATCCCTCGACGGCATCGCGGCTGCGGGAGACGTTCGAGTTAATCAATCGGGAAGACGAACGAAGCCCCGCGCACCCAGGCCTCGCCACCCACGGCCCGAGCCGGTCGCCGACGCTTCGATACAATGATCATCGACGTTCATCTTCATTTCCTCTCGCCGCACGCGATCGACGCGGCGCGCGCGACGCCGGACCGCCTCGGCGTCCGCGTGCTTGACGGCGAGCGGCCTCGCCTCGCCGTCGGCGCCGAGCCACCGACGCGGCCTTTGCTGGAATCGCTGTACACCCTGCCGCACCACATGGCCTTCCTCGAGGCCCAGGGCATCGATGCGGCGGTGTTCGGGCCGCTCATGGACGTGGCCGGTTATTCGCTGCCGCCCGACCAGGGTGCCGCCTGGAGCCGGGCTCAGAACGAGGGCCTCGCCGCATCGCTGGCCGCGGCCGGCGGCCACCACGTCGGCCTCGCCACGGTGCCCTTGCAGTCACCCGCGCACGCCGTGGAGGAGCTGAGCTTCGCTGTCAGATCGTTGGGGCTGCGCGGCGCGATGATCGACCCCAACGCGATGGGCCGGCCGCTCGGCGACAGCGCGTTCGATCCATTCTGGAAGGCGGCCGCGGATCTCGCGGCGCCGATCGTCCTGCATCCGTTCCTCCTCGAAGCCGTCGAGCGCTTCGGCCGTCACTACCTGCACAACCTCGTCGGCTATCCGTTCGAGACGACCCTGGCCGCCGGCAGCCTGATCCTGGGCGGCACGCTCGACCGATTTCCCTCGCTCGACGTCGTGCTGGTGCACGGTGGCGGCTTCCTGCCGTATCACGTCGGCCGCTTCGACCGCGGCCACACGACGCGGCCCGAGGCGCGGAGCGACGGCGCATCGTTGCCGAGCTCCTATCTGCGCCGCTTCCACTACGACACGCTCGTGCAGTTCACCCCCGCGCTCGCGTACCTCGTCGGCGTGGCGGGGGCGGATCGCGTGTTGCTCGGCAGCGATCACCCGTTCTGGCTGGGCGATCCCGAGCCACTGAGAATCGTTCGCGAGGCTGGTCTCTCGAAGACGGCCGAGGCCGCGATCCTGGGCGGCAACGCCGCGCGGCTCTTCCACGTGAAGTCATGACCGCGATCGGGCGTTCCGTGCGGCGTCTCGAAGACCGCCGGCTCTTGATGGGCCGGGGAACGTACGCCGCCGACTTTCGCCTGCCGGGGATGCTCCACGGAGCCGTCCTGCGCTCGTCGCATGCTCATGCCCGCCTGGGTGCCGTTGACGCGCGAACCGCGCTCGCGCTTCCCGGTGTCGTGGCCGTCATCACCGCCGACGACCTCGGCGCCGTCGGCCGCATCCCGGTACGCCTGGGGCCACGGCCGAGCATCGTCGCGTGCCTGCAGCCTCCGCTCGCCCGCGACAAGGTCCGGTACGTGGGTGAGCCGGTGGCCTTCGTCGTCGCCACGAGCCGTTACCTCGCCGAAGACGCGCAGGACGTGGTCGAAGTCGACTACCATCCGTTGCCAGCTATCGCGGACGCGCGCCGCGCCGTCGAGCGCGACGCTCCGGTGCTTCACGAGGCGATCGGAGGCAACGTCGCGGCGACGCTCGAGACCAGGCGTGGCGATGCGACGGCCGCCCTGGCCAACGCGCACACACGCGTGAGCGAGCGTCTGGCTGTCCAGCGCCACACCGGCGTGCCGATGGAGACCCGGGGCCTTACCGCTCAATTCGATCCGGGCACGGGGGTGCTGCGCCTCTGGGGCGTAGCCAAGGTTCCCCACTTCAACCGGCGGGTCCTGGCCGATCTCCTCGACTATCCCGAGCACCTCATCCAGTTCACCGAGCTGGAGGTGGGCGGCGGCTTCGGCGTGCGCGGCGAGTTCTACCCGGAGGACTTCCTGGTCCCGTGGACGGCGCGGCGACTCGGCCGGCCCATTCAGTGGGTCGAAGACCGCCGCGAGCACCTGATGGCCACGAACCACTCGCGCCAGCAGTGGCACGAGACGGAGATCGGCTTCGATCGCGACGGCCGGATCGTCGCGCTCGTCGACCATTTCATCGCCGACATGGGCGCCTACATCCGCACCCACGGCGTCGTCGTGCCCGAGCTGACCGCCGCGCTCATGCCAGGGCCCTATCGCATTCCGAACTACACCTCCGAGGTCCGCTGCGTGCTCACGAACAAGACGCCGACGGGCACGTATCGCGGCCCGGGCCGCTTCGAGGGCACGTTCGTCCGCGAGCGCCTCATCGACATCGCGGCTCAGCGCCTGGGGGTCGACGCTCTCGAGCTGCGCCGCCGCAACTTCATCACGCCGGCCGAGATGCCGTACGACGTCGGCGGTGCCGCGGTGAGCCAGCGCACCGTGTACGACTGTGGCGACTACGCATCGGCGCTCGATCACGCCCTGGACGCTCTAGGGTACGAGGATGCGAGGAAGGAGCAAGCCGAGGCGCGCCGCCAGGGCCGCCTCGTCGGTATCGGCATCGGCTGCCTCGTCGAGAAGGCCGGGCTCGGGCCGTGGGAATATGCGCGCGTCGAGGTCGACGGGACCGGCCACGTCGTGGTCTATTCCGGTGTCGCCGCCGTCGGTCAGGGCATCGACACGACGCTGGCCCAGGTCGTGGCCGACGAGCTGGATGTCCCGGCCGAGGGGATCACGGTGGTCCACGGCGACAGCGCGCGCGTGCCGTTCGGTGTCGGTGGCTTCGCGAGCCGTGGCGCGTCGGTGGCTTTGCCCGCCGCGCTCCGGGCCGCGCGCAAGGTTCGCGAGAAGATCGTGAGGGTCGCCGCTGAGCTGCTGGAGGCCGCGCCCGCCGACCTGGTTGTGGCCGGCGGAGCCGTGCACGTCCGCGGGCTGAGCGACCGCAAGGCGACGTTCCGCGAGCTAGCCCGCGCGGCCGTTCCCGGGCCTCCGGGCATGGAGCCCGGGCTTTACGCCGCGGATTTCTTCGAGGCGCCGAAGATGACGTATCCGTATGGGACGCACGCGGCCATGGTCGAGGTCGATCCCGGCACCGGGGAGGTCGACATCCTGCGGTACGCCATCGCGTACGACATCGGCAAGGCCGTGAACCCCATGATCGTTGACGGCCAGCTCGTGGGCGCGCTGGCTCAGGGAATCGGCGGCGCGCTCTTCGAGGAGCTCGTCTACGACGACGAGGGACAACTGCTCACGTCGAGCTTCATGGATTACCTGCTGCCGACCGCGATGGAGATGCCGAAGGCGACGGCGGTCAAGATCCTCGAGGAGACCCCGACGCCGCTGAACCCGCTCGGCGTCAAGGGCGCCGGTGAGGGCGGCAGCTCCGGCTGCGGCGGCGCGATCGCCAACGCCGTGGCCGACGCACTGGCTCCGCTCGGTGTCCAGATCACGTCGCTGCCGCTCTCTCCCGATCGGCTGCTCGCGCTGATCCGGAATGCGCGAGGAGCGCGCGGCTGATGGCCGCGCCCTACGTCAGCCAGGGCGTCAAGCGACGCGAGGACCCGCCGCTCCTCATGGGCCGCGCTCACTTCATCGGCGATCTGCGCCTGCCCGGCCTGCTCGCGGTGAAGTTCTTGCGCAGCGAGCACGCCCACGCTCGCATCGTCGAGATCGATGCGCGGGCGGCGCTGAACCTACCGGGCGTCGAAGCCGTGGTCACCGCCGCCGATCTCGCGACGACGCGGGCCATCCGGGCCACGATGAGCGGTGCCGGCTACCAGGCGACGGACTGGCCAGCGCTGGCGCGCGGCAAGGTCCGCTTCGCCGGCGAGCCCGTGGTGGCCGTGGTCGCGGCCGACGCATACCGCGCTGAAGACGCGCTCGATGCGATCCGCGTGACCTACGAGCCGCTGCCCGTCGTCGCCGATGCCGAATCCGCGCTCGCGCCGGGCGCGCCGCGAGTCCACGACGAGCTGCCCGACAACGCGCTCTTCCGGACTCACTTCGAGAACGGCGACGTTGCGCGCGCTCTGGCCGCCGCCGACATTCGCCTGGCCGAGACCTTCCGCCACGCCCGCTGCTCGTCCTCTCCGATGGAGCCGCGCGGCGTGATGGCCATGCTCGATCCCGTCGACGGCATGCTCATCGTCTGGGCGTCGACCCAGTCACCGCACCTCATGCGCAGCGGCCTGGCCGAGGCCCTCGGCATCCCGGAGTCGAGCATCCGTGTCCTGTGTCCATCCGTCGGAGGTGGGTTCGGGCCGAAGATGCACCTCTATCCCGAAGACATCGTCGTCGCCGAGCTGGCGCGACGGCTCAAGCGCCCGGTGCGGTGGCTCGAAGACCGGCGCGAGAACTTGCTGGCGAGCGCTCAGGCGCGCGATCACGTCAACCACGTCGAGGTCGGCGCACGGCGGGACGGCACGATCGTCGCGCTCAAGTCCACGCTCATCTGCGACTCCGGCGCCTACTCGGTCTATCCGGTCACGGCGTCACTGGAGCCGCTGACCGCTGCCGGCATCCTGCCCGGGCCGTACAAGATCGGCGCGCTCGCCTACGAGGCGTACGCCGTCGCCACCAACAAGTGCCCGGCCGGCGCGTACCGCGGCGTCGGCATGGCGCTGGGCACGTTCGTGCGCGAGCGCGTCGTCGACATGGTCGCCCGGCGCGCCGGCCTCGATCCCATCGACGTCCGGCGTCGCAACTTCGTCGACGTGAGCGAGCTGCCGTTCCAGACGGCGTCCGGGTTGATCGTCGACAGCGGCGATCCCAAGCAGTCGCTGGAGCGCGCGCTCGCGAGCAGCGACTACGCGCGCCGGCGCTCCGAGTCGCGCGACACGCCGGTCGGGAAGTACCGCGGTGTCGGCGTCGCCTCGTACACGGAGTTCACCGGCATGGGGTCGGGAACGTTCCGCCTGCGCGGCATGCGACAGGTCGCGGGTCACGACGCCGCCACGGTGCGGGTCGAGCCGACCGGGGAAGTGCGCGGCTTCGTCAGCGCGGCGTCGCAGGGCCAGGGCCACGCGACGACGTTCGCCCAGGTCCTGGCCGACGAGCTCGGGGTGCCGATCGAGGCAGTGACGATCGTCGAGGGCGACACCGAGCGCTGCCCGTACGGCAGCGGCTCGTTCGCGAGCCGCAGCATGGTGGTGAGCGGCGGTGCCCTCGTGCTCGCCGCGCGTCGCGTGCGAGAGAAGATCACGGCGATCGCCGCTCACATGCTCGAGGCCGCCGGGCCGGACCTGACCATCGAAGCCGGAACGATCGCGGTGCGCGGAGCACCGGGACGCGCCGTCACCATCGCCGAGGTGGCCGACCTCGCCCACCGTCCGTCCGGCGGAACGTTACCGCCGGGCGTCGATCCGGGGCTCGAGGCGACCCAATACTACGATCCGCCGCCGGCCACGTTCTCCAACGGCACCCACGTCGCCGTCGTGGAGGTCGATCCCGAGACGGGCCAGGTCGCGATCGTGCGCCACGTCGTGGTGGAGGACTGCGGCCGAATCGTCAATCCGATGATCGTCGATGGCCAGACGCACGGCGCCGTCGCCCAGGGCATCGGCAACGCCCTCTTCGAGGACTTCGCCTACGACGACGGCGGCCAGCCGCTGACGACGAGCTTCCTCGATTACGTGATCCCGGGAACGATGGAGGTGCCGCCGATCGACATCGTCCACATGGAGACCCCTCCGGCGACGAGCGTCACTGGCTTCAAGGGAATGGCCGAGGGCGGCACCATCGGCTCGACGGCCGCCGTCGCCAATGCCGTCGCCGATGCGCTGGCGCCGCTCGGCATCGAGGTCCGCGAGCTGCCGCTCACGCCCGATCGCGTCCACCGCCTCATCAAGGAGAAACGCTCATGAGTCGAACGAAGGAGCGCCGCTTCACGGCGAGCACGCTGCTGGCGGCCGCCGGCCTGGCCGTCGTCGCGCTGGCGATGCCCGCCGGGAGCCAGGAACCGATCAAGGTCAAGATCTCGCGGCTCGGCTTTCCGTCGCTCACCACGATGATGGTGGACGTCGTCAAGGACCAGGGCTTCGACCGGAAGCACGGGATCGACCTCCAGCCCCAGTCCTTCGGCGTCATCTCGGCCTACTACGCGGCACTCGCCACCGGCGAGCTCGACATGGCCCCCGCGGGGCCGCACGTGCTGCAGAAGATGCGGCTCGAGGGCGTGCCGATCCGGGCGGCGTTGACCTACGCGCGTCTCAACGCGCTGGCCGTGATCACGGCCGACGCCAGCGTGAAGTCGATCGCCGACCTCAAGGGCAAGTCGATCGCCGCCGACATGGGATCGTCCGAGTACCAGATCATGGCGATCTACGGCCGCACCCAGGGCGTCGTGTTCGGCAAGGACGTCACCGTGGTGCAGGCCGGGCCGCCGCTGGCGCGGTCGCAGCTCCAGGCTCAGCGCGTCGACGCGGCCATGACCTGGGAGCCGTCGGCCACGCTCACGCTCCGTGACAACCCCCAGTACCGCACGATCTTCAGCGGCGACACGGCGTGGAAGGCGATCGCCAAGGCCGACGGCTGGCAGCTCGTCCTCGCCGTGCGCGAGGAGTTCCTCAAGAAGAGTCCCGACGCCATCCCGCGGCTGCTCAGGATGTTCCAGGACGGCCAGCGGTTCATCAAGTCGAATACCGACGAGGCCGATCGCATCGTCGTCAACACGGTGAAGCTGCCGCCTGGCGTGTTCAAGGAGGCCGTCACGTCGGGCCGGCTCGTCTACGACGTCCTGCCCGCCTGGGAAGGCGAGCGCGCCGTGATCTGGGACATGTTCAAGGTCGCCGTGGATTCGGGCTACCTGCCGAAGCTGCCGGACGAGGCCGCGATCTACAAACCCTGATGAAGCCCGGCGACACGATCGGCGGTGAGACGGTCGAGGCGCTCGAGGCCCGAGCCCCGTTTCGGTTTCCGCGGGAGATGGTGGTCGCGCTCGTGGTGCTCGCGATCGCCTGGGAGATCGTCTCGCTGCTGGTGCCCCCGTTCATCGTGCCGGGGTGGGGGCGGATCTTCAAGAGCCTCGCCACGCTGCGCATGGACTTCGTCCTGGTGACGCTGGCGCGCGTGGTGGGGGCGCTGGTGATCTCGTTCGCCCTCGGGCTCGGCCTGGCCGTCGTCATGTATGCGTCGGTGGCGGTCGAGCGCTATGGGCGTCCGATCGTCCGGCTGCTGATGGCGGTGCCGGTCGTCTGCTGGATCCTCTTCGCGGTGTTGTGGTTCAAGTGGGTGGAGTTCCGCATCGCCTTCGTGCTGGTCGTCGTGTGCGCGCCGGTGTTCCTGGTGGACGTGCTCGATGCGATGAAGGGCGTGTCAAAGGATCTGCGCGACATGCTGCGCTCCTTCCGGCCGACGCGCGCTCAGACGTTCACCAAGCTGGTGCTGCCGGCGACAGTCCCGGCCATCCTCACGAGCTGGAAGATCAACCTGAGCCTGGCCATCCGGGTCGTCACCATCGCCGAGCTGGTGGGCGCGGTCACGGGCATCGGCTACGGCCTCGTCGTCGCCCAGGAGCTGTTCTCGGTGTCCGACGTCTTCGCCTGGACGCTGATCCTCGTCGTCATCCTGTTTCTGGCCGAAGCCGTCCTCACCCGCGTCGAAGAACGCGTGCTGCGCTGGCGGGCATGACCAGCGCGGGAACGATCGAGGTCGAGGCGCTGCGCAAGGTCTTCCACCAGACCGGCACCGGTGAGGCGGTGGTGGCCATCGAGCGTCTCGACTTCGTCGTCGCCCAGGGCGAGATCGTGGCCATCGTCGGCCAGACCGGCTGCGGGAAGTCCACGTTCCTGAACCTCCTCATCGGCCTCGATCGTCCCACCGATGGCCGCATCGCCATCGGCGGGCGCGTGCCGTACGACGAGTTCGATCACTTCCGCGGCGTGCTCGCCGCCGTCTTTCAGCAGGACCGATTGTTGCCGTGGCGGACGGCGATCGACAACGTGCGGCTGCCGCTCGAGCTGCTGGGGCAGCAGCCACGCGATCAGGTCGAGCGCGCGCGGGCCTGGCTCGATCGGCTCGGGCTCGCGCGCTTCGAGCAGGCGTATCCCCACGAGCTGTCGGGAGGCATGCGCCAACGCGTCGCGCTGGCGCGCGCCTTCGTCATCGAGCCCGCGCTGCTCCTGGCCGACGAGGCGTTCGGTCACCTCGATGAAGTCACGGCTGCCGCGCTCCGCACGGCCTTCGTGGACCTGGCGAGGACCGCGGGCAACACGGCCATCCTGGTCACGCATCAGCTCGAGGAAGCGATCGAGCTGGGCGGGCGGATCCTCGTCTTCGGGCGTCCGGGAAAGCTCCTTGCCGACATCGACCTCAAGACGTGGCCGGTCGGGGCGGTGGCGAGCCTGCGCGCCGAGATCCAGCGGATGCTCCAGAGCAACGCACCCGAACCCCGCTTCGCCGTTCGTACGGAAAGGGAGTCTCGCGCATGAACATCGGCGCACGTGCCCAGAGCGTGCTGGACAAGATCGACGTCGACGAGCTGGTGAAGGTGGCCCTCGACCTGGCGAACATCGACAGCCCCACCGGTGCCGAGGGGCCGGTGGGCGAGTACGTCTACGACTGGCTCACGCGCGAGGGATTCGCCGCGCGGAAGATCGCGCTGATGCCCGACCGACCCAACGTGCTCGGCACGCTGCCCGGCAGTCGCCAGGGCAAGAGCCTGGTCTTCAACAGTCACATGGACACGACGATTCACAAGGACGAGTGGTGGACGACCCGGCGCGCCGCCGATGCGGTCTTTCACTCCGCCTGGCGCGAGGGCGACGTGCTGGTCGGCAACGGGATCTGCAACGACAAGGGCCCGATGGCCACCTGGCTCCTGGCCGCCAAGGCGATCAAGGACAGCGGCGTGAGGCTCAAGGGCGATCTGCTGCTCATGGCGGTCGTCGGCGAGATCGGCGTCGAGCCCGTCGACGAGTTCCAGTCGCCGGCCTATCTGGCCAAGGAACCGGGGACGCGCTTCGCCATCACCCACGGCGGCGTGGCCGACTACGCGCTGGTGGCGGAAGGCACCGACTTCGGCATCGTCGGCGTCGAGGCCGGCAAGGCGTTCTTCAAGGTCACGGTCTTCGGCAACGACCTGCCGATCTACACGCCCTACATCTCGCGGCCGACACCCGTGGAGAAGAATCCGAACGCCATCGTCCGCATGGCCCCGCTGATCCAGCGCATCGAGGAGTGGGCCTACGAGTACGAGCAGCGGAATCGCTACGAATGCCCGGGCGGTGTGATCGTCCCCCGTGTCAACATCGGCGCCATCCGCGGCGGCGTCCCCTACAAGATCACCAAGACCGTCCAGCAGTGTGCGATCTACCTCGACGTCCGGATCACGCCCGTGCAGAACCCGCTCGACATCCGGGAGGATTTGCGTCGGCTCGTGGCCGGAGCGGGGCTCGGCGGCGAGGTGGAGCTCTACACGTACCGGCCCGCGTTCGAGGCCGATCCGAAGAAGGTCGAGCCGCTGGCCTCGGCCATCACCCGCGCCCACCAGGCCGTGCTCGGCGGCACGCCCAAGCCGGCGTCACCGCCGTTCTCCAGCATGTGGCGCGACATCAACTGCTTCAACGAGATGCGGATTCCGGCGGTCACGTATGGCCCCGGCATCAGCGTGGGCGGGGGGAACTTCGGCATGAAGATCGCCGACATGGTGACGGGCGCCCAGCTCTACGCGCTGACGGCGCTCGACCTCTGCGATCAGGAGCGCGCCGGCTAGTCTTTCGGAATGCGACGAGAAATACCGGGCGGGATTCCGGGCGACGGGGACGCCGGTTGTGAGGGCGAAAGCGTCGTGGCGTTCTCGGGCGCCGGTGTCGCGGCCGCCACCGGCCGCGGCTTGTTCGGAGCGCGGAGCAGGATTTCGACCGGGCCGCCCGTGCGCTGGATGACGATTCGATCGGGCTCGATTCGGTCGACGTATCCCCCGGCCATGGCGTCACCCCGCTTGTAGCCGAAGATCTTCTTCGTCGAGGGATCTTCGACGTAGGCGATGGGGTTCTCCTCGCTCCACACCACGCCGTACAGCAGCAGGGCGGGCGCGACCGGCAATGCGCCGAGGGCGTCGGAGCGTTTTGGCTGGGCGCGATCCGGGTGGAACAGATTCCGGGCCGGGATCAGGTCGTAGGCCGCTCTCGAGCGCGAGCTGTCGGCCACCGCCACGTTGACCGGAGCCGGTGAGCTGGCGACGCGAAGCGGAAGCGCGGGGCCAGGCCGGAAGACCGCGTCCGCGATCCGGACCAGGAAGAACACCGACAGGCCGGCCATCAGGATGTTGAGCACGAGCACGGGCCGCGACATCGCCCACCCCGCTCGCACGTCGGGAAACGACGGCACGCGAGCGAGCGCCAGCGCCAGGAGCGTCGCCGCCCATCGGCGCCCGCGGGCCGAGCGCGCGCGCAGTGTCAGGAACAGGTGCGAGAGGCGAGGTGGGAAGGTAAGCCTCAAGCGTGCCGTAGCCTCACCCGGGCGAAGCCCCGTCTGCCATCGCGGCCAGTCAGTCACGTGACCCTCCTCGTTGCCGGCGCCGGCAAGAATACGCCAGCTGCGTCAAGGCGAGCCGAAAAAGAACATCGGTGAGCGCTGCGGTCCAGCGCCCACCGATGCCCGCCACGACTACGTGTTACTGGTCAAGAGAAAGCGACAGGACTATCGATCCCGGTCGTGACCTCCTCGGTCATGATCCCGATCGCCTCTGTCCCGGTCATGGTCGCCGCCGTCCTCGTCCCTGTCGACGTCGTGTTGGTAGACAGCGACGCACCCGTTGTCGCTACCGCAAATGCCCTGGCCGACGGGCGTGGTGTCACCGCCGATGCCGACCGCCGGGTTGGACGTAGGCCCTACTTGCGGGATGAAGATGAGGTTGCGCCTGGAGTCAGCCGCTACCGAATGTGAGTTTTGCCCCTGTGGAATTTTCTCGATCAGGAGATTGGTTTCCGCGTCGATCACGCCCAGCACGGCGCCACCGTCTGGAGCCGGACAGCCGCCCGGCTTTCCGCAAGCCCTGTTGGAGGCCGTGTAGTAGCGCCCATCGCCCTCGTTGAACCAGACCTCGTCAGAGCCGGTGATGTTGCCGATGTTCGCGAAGTTCTTGCTGACCGCGTTGATGACCAGCGTGCTCCTGTTGGTGGGAACGTTCTGCGGGGTGCAGCCCAACAGCAGGTTGGCATGCGGTCCGACCGTGGCACCGTTCGGTCCGCAGTCAGTCAGCTTGAAGACACCGGTATTGGTGGCCGCATCGAAAGCCTTGATTACGACCACGGGGACCGACTTGCCATCGATGACGACCGTAGAGGTTGAGGCCGGCAGGTTGTTCGGGTCGACGATCAGCAACCCGCCCTGGCAAAAAGTGGGGCCGCCGAACGTGCAGCCTGACGGGTTGTTGGCGATCTGCGGGACTGACGTATAGAAGCGCTGGGTGCGGGGTTCCCAGACCGGTTGCTCGATCGACAGTCCCTCGCCCTTCGGGACGATCGCGTTGTCGATCACGATCCGGGCGATGATGCTGGTCGCGCTCGTGCCGGCATTGCCATTGGCGCTGAACAGCGTCCCGAAGGGAGGATCCTCGGCGTTGTTCGCGGCGAGTAGCAATGTGCCCCCGGTGTTCAACGCCATCTCGTCGACTCGCGTGGTGCCCCCGGTCTTGATCGTCTGCTTGATGGCGGAAGCGTTAGGGGCATCGAGATCGATCACCTTCAGCGTGCTATCGCCGTCACCGGCATAGAGCCACCTGCCGCGCGTAACGACGCCATCGGGCCCGGAGATATTGTTGTTCACGGTGCCGTTCACGTTGTTCTTGATGCCGACGAAGCCGCCGATGAGCCGCTTGAACGTGAGGTGACGGGTGTCGATGACGACGATGGCCGCGTTCGAGCGTTCGGCCAGATAGTACTCGGCGCGATCCGGATTGACCCAGCTGATGTCGAACGACCTCAATGGGTTGCCCGGGATTTGAATCGCGGTCAAGCATCTAGTGTCTGTATTGGTTGGTGCGCCTGGGCCGGTGCAAGCAGCGAGCGCGGCGCCGGGTATTGCCAGCAACACGGCCGCGAACAGCGCTGTCGCGAAGACCGAGACGAGCACTGTCGCCTTTGAAAATCCCTCGAGCCTTGGCGTCCTCAAGATCCGCTTCATTGCAGGTCTCCTCGTTGCAAACCGCCACAGTGAAAGCCACACGTCGCCTTCGCCTCTCAGGGCGGCGCCGACTGCCCGAGACTCAGCCGAGGCTGCCGATAGTCAGATGACGGGCGCGAGCACACCGCGGACGACGAGGTTCTCGTCGTTCGTCCTGCGGCGTGCTCCTATCAGGCGGGCGGGGCGCGAGGAGTGCCGGGCTCGTAGGCCCGCGGCGTCGTGGCGGTGGCCGGGCGCTCTAGGACGAACTCCGACACCGTTTCGGACGTTGGCAGCGGTG